>OLQM01004229.1_pt1 | contig 11300 bp, 10 predicted proteins | sample 1673161 | NCBI WGS metagenome assembly OLQM01 (sample SAMEA3136761, study PRJEB25190) | human gut metagenome | reverse complement strand
CAGCTACGCCAACAATGTCGTTAGCGCCGGTGCCGGGGTTGGTGGTGCCGGGGGTTATTATGGGCTCGGATGGGTGGCCAAATATTATTGGCGGAAAGCAAGATTATGCATCCGCTGCTGATCTGAATAATTGCTTTTATAACTCATCCTTTGTCGCCTCAAATACGGATAAAAAGGTTCAAGACTTTGTTGCGGCCTACCAGGAAGAATATCAGAGTACCCCAACAAATTTTTGTGCTCTTGGCTATGATGCGGCGATGATTGTATGTCAGGCCCTTACCGTGGTAGAGAAGGCCGGATACACACTGGGCACACTGGAATATCGCAAGGCTACCATTGAGGCAATTGCCTCCAACAAAGTTGACGGAGTTACGGGAGCCATTTCATATAACGGCTCGGGTGATCCGGTGAAATCAACGCTCATCGTAGCATTTCAGGATGGTAAAGAAGTTATTTATGACACCATTGAGGGTTAGGAAGTGAGTCCTGTGTCATTTTTTACGCAACTTTTAAACGGCCTGCAACTGGGCAGCATCTACGCCCTTGTCGCCCTTGGATATACCATGGTGTACGGCATTATTTTGCTCTTAAACTTTGCACATGGCGATATCATTATGGCCGGCGCGTATATCTCATGGATTGCCATGGCTCAGCTAGGCATACATCCTGCTCTTGCGGCGCTTTTAAGTATTGTCGGCTGCATGGCATTGGGAGTGGCAATCGATAAGATTGCCTATGCACCGCTAAGAGAAGCACCTCGTCTTTCGGTTCTTATTACCGCCATTGGTGTTTCATATTTTTTGGAAAGCGGTTCACAGCTCATTTTTGGAGCCGATGCAAAGGTAGTCCCGACGTTTGTTAATTTGACGACCGTCAGTGTTGGTTCCGTCACTCTTTCGCTGACGGCTATTCTAACCGTTGCTGTAACCTGCATCTCAACGGTTATTTTAACGTTCCTTGTGCAAAAGACGCGTCTTGGAAAAGCCATGCGCGCCGTTTCGGAAGACATGGGGGCGGCTCGCCTGATGGGCATCAATGTTAACAGTACCATTTCGTTTACCTTTGCCGTTGGTTCTGCGCTTGCGGGTATCGGAGCAATTCTCTACAGCATGGCATATCACCAAGCAACACCCACCATGGGCATTATGCTGGGGACAAAGGCTTTTGTTGCGGCGGTATTGGGAGGCATCGGTTCCATTCCCGGAGCCGTTGTTGGAGGCCTTGTGGTTGGCTTCGTCGAGGTTGCCGTAGCCGCACTTGGCCTTTCCGTCTGGCAGGATGCCGTTGTATTTTTGCTGCTTATTGTCGTTCTTGTTGTTAAACCAACCGGTCTTCTCGGCCATGCCGTTACCGAAAAAGTTTAGGAGGTAGTGTCATGACAAAAGAGTATTCTCGCGAGAAGAACCCCGTTATCACAACAGGGGCGGGAATAGAGGGGCCGCGCAAACACCTCTCTATGACACAGCGCTATCTTATCAATGCTCTTGTGGTAGCTCTTTTTATCTTTGGTGGAAATGCTTTGGTGGGAGAAGGGGTTATTTCTCGCTACCAAACGGTCATTCTTGAACAGGTGGGTATTTATGTACTTATGACCGTGTCGCTCAATATTGTGACGGGCTACTTGGGGCAGCTTCCCCTTGGACATGCGGGCTTTATGTCCATCGGTGGTTATGCCTGTGCCATTTTTATTATCCGCGTGATGCCGCTTGTGGGACTCAGTGCAACCGACATGGCTCTTGGATCTGCGCCTGCCATTGCGTTGTTTGTTTTGGGATTGCTTTTTGGCGGTGTCGTTGCGGGTCTTGCAGGCGTTATCATCGGTATTCCGGCACTTCGCTTAAAAGGCGACTACCTCGCAATCATTACGCTCGGCTTTGCCGAAATCATTCGCGTGGTTTTGATAAACATTGATTCCACGCTGGGCTTTAAACTTACCGGAGGAGCTTCCGGTTTAACCGGCATTCCGGCCTATACCAGCTTTTTGAATACGGCGCTTGTGGTGGCCCTTTCAATTTTCCTTATTCATACGCTTATGAAATCTCGCCATGGCCGCGCCATTTTGGCCATTCGCGATAACGAAATAGCGGCCGAAGCATCCGGCGTTAATACCACCTATTACAAGACGCTGGCGTTTGTGTTCTCCGCTTTTCTCGCCGGTATTGCGGGCGGACTCTATGCCGGTTGCATTGGGGTTATGGCTCCGGCGAAATTTGGTTTTATGAAATCGGTTGAGATTCTTGTCATGGTGGTTTTGGGCGGCATGGGTTCCATGTTTGGATCCGTTATTTCCGCAACGGTTTTGACCATATTGCCCGAAGCTCTGAGGGCGTTTGCGGATTATCGTATGTTGGCATATGCCGTCGTACTCATTCTTGTAATGATTTTCCGCCCCAAAGGCTTATGCGGCTCCTATGATTTCTCGCTCAGTCGCATCATTGAACGCATTATGAACCATGATTATATCTGGAACAAAGACGCGGATGATGACACTTCTCACAAGGAGGTGAAGTAACATGTCAAAACTTATTCGCCAAGAGTCGCCAAACCTTATCCCTGAGCGCGATCTCAACGCCATTCCCGTGCTTCAAGCAGAACATTTAGGCATCGATTTTGGTGGCCTTAAAGCAGTTGAAAACTTCAACATCGCCCTTGGACCTACTGAGATTTCCGGCATCATTGGGCCAAACGGTGCAGGTAAAACAACGATTTTCAACTTGCTCACTAACGTTTACAAACCTACACGCGGAACGGTTCTTCTCGATGGATATGATCTTGCAGGGAAGAGTGTTATTGAAACCAACCACATGGGTCTTGCAAGAACCTTTCAAAACATTCGGCTTTTTAACAACATGAGCGTCCTTGATAATGTACTGGTTGGTCTTGGTCAGACGCTTTCAAGCCATCTCTTTCAGGATTTGTTCCGCACGTCAAAGCATTGGCGAGAAGAAAAAGAGGCTCGGGAGCGTGCAATGGACTTGTTGAATATTTTTGACATGACCGCTCTTGCCGCAACCAATGCAGGAAATCTTCCCTATGGCGATCAGCGTAAACTTGAAATTCTTCGTGCGTTAGCCACGCATCCAAAGGTGTTGCTGTTGGATGAGCCGGCAGCCGGTATGAACCCCAATGAGACGCATGAGCTTATGGAAAACGTTCTTAAAATTCGAGAGAGTTTTCATATTGCGGTGCTGCTCATTGAGCATGACATGTCTTTTGTCATGGGGGTCTGCGAAGGTTTGGCAGTGCTTGACCATGGATCGATTATAGCCAAGGGCACCCCTTCTGAAATTCAGAGTAATCCTCGAGTTATTGAAGCATATTTAGGTACTCAGGAGGTGAAGTAGATGGCCTCTTCAGATTTACTCCTTTCCGTAAAGGATTTGAGCGTATCGTATGGTGCGATACGAGCGGTACGTTCTATTTCGTTTGAAATTAAAGCAGGAGAAATTGTCACGTTGATCGGTGCAAACGGTGCCGGTAAATCAACGGTGCTCAATACGCTTTCCGGCCTTATTAAGCCCGATACAGGCTCGATAGTGTTTTCCGGCGAGAATATCGCGGGCGTGAAGCCGCATAAAATCGTTGAAGCGGGTCTTGCGCTTTGTCCGGAAGGCAGACGGGTCTTCTCGCGTATGAGCGTTGCGGAAAACCTTGAAATGGGAGGTTATACGCACTCAGATGAGGAGAATGCGGAAACTCGTGAGCTTGTATACGAGCATTTTCCTCGTCTTCGTGAGCGGCGCAGACAGATGGCAGGCACACTTTCCGGCGGTGAGCAGCAGATGCTTGCAATGGGACGCGCGCTGATGAGCAGGCCAAAGCTGCTTATGCTTGATGAGCCGTCTATGGGTCTGGCGCCTCTTTTGATTGAAGAGATTTTCTCGATTATTAAGACGTTAGGCGCTGCCGGTACCACGATTTTGTTGGTTGAGCAAAATGCCAATATGGCACTTCAGGTTGCCAATCGAGCGTATGTGTTGGAAATCGGCAAAGTTGTAAAAATAGGAACCGGAGAAGCGCTTCTGCATGACGACGATGTTCGTAAAGCCTATCTGGGAGGATAGGCTACGACATTTAGGTGCGGCTGTTGAAGTGCGTTTAGGCCGCTGAAGTACGGTTGTTTAAGAAACTCACATACACAAAAACTCTTGCTGCTTGTGTATGTGAGCGTTTTTTATATCTCGTCAAAAGTGTTGTGGTGAATGGTATTGTCGTCGCAGGTAATTGAAGTTCCTGCAAGCGATGGCTCAAGGATTTGTATCCAGAGGTCGTCTCGGACATCTCTGGCGTTATTCATGACCGCCTGAGCAACAATAGGTGATTCACATATGGCAATCATGGCAGCTCCTGAACCCGAGATGACAAAGGCGCTTGCCCGGGCCATCCGCGCCGCTTCGCGAAGGGCATCATAGTCAGGAATGAGTTTTTTCCGATACGGTTCGTGAAGTTTGTCAACGCAGGCGGTGGAGAGAAGACCGGCGTTGCCGGTTGCGAGAGCGTTTGTGACTGCAACCACACGACCCATCTGCCAAACGGCCGTCTCAACGGGAACTTCGGAAGGCATGGCGAGACGGGCGTCTTCCGTTTGTACCGAATACGGCGGTGCAATGGCCACAAAAGAAAATCCACGTGCAATTTTGATGCGAGAACAAACGGTGTGTCCGCCTTCAACAAAAGACGAGGTGAGACCACCATAAATAGCAGGCGCTACATTGTCGGGGTGACCTTCTATCCTACAGGCAAGGTCAAGTGCACGTTCGGGATCCCAACCGCTGTGCGACTCTTGAAGAGCGCAGGCAACACCTGCAATAACACAGGTTGAGCTTGAGCCAAGGCCGCCGGAAAAGGGGATGGGAGAGTCGATGGTAATGTGCTTGGGCGTAGGCTCATCACCAAGCTTGTCACATGCCGTGCAGTATGCCTGCCATACAAGGTTGTCGTCATTTTGAAAGCGAGAAGGGCAACCGTCAATTTCAAGTTCATCGGCTTCCCTGAACGTAAAGTGAGCGCGCAGGTTAAAGGCCAGACCTAAACAGTCGTATCCGACACCGACATTTGCCGAGGTTGCCGGTACGGAAACGGAAAAAATGATATCGTCTTGCATACAGTTCCCCGCACATCTCTTAGATAGGCTTACCTGAAGATCCGCTGAGAGGCCGATACAACAAAGTGTCCCATTTGATCCTTATCACACACACATGAATGAATGATAGCTCTGTCACGGAGTTTCGAAAGAGTAATTGGGGGAACGGTATCGGTAAGCCCGGCAAGCGTATCCATACACGAAAGACTGTCGTGTTTGAAGTTCTTCTCGCCTAGGGCGCTCAGGACATCAGAGGAGAATTTGAAGGGGCTTGCCGTTGAGACGCATACGCACGCCTTACTGTTTGCATGGACTTCATGAGAGGTTCGTGCAAGCACACTTTGAGCTACCGCAGTGTGGGGGTCGATAAGTACGTGCGCGTCTCTCCACGTGGATTGGATGGTATGACGTGTTTCATCATCGGTGGCAAAGCCGCATGCAAACGTTTCTTGAATACGATCGAGAAGTGCTGAAGAGACGGTGTAGTATCCCTTTTCGCTGAGATCGCGCATAAAAGAAGCAATGCGCTCGACATCGCCATCGGAGAGGTAGTAGAGCAATCGTTCAAGATTTGATGAAACTAAAATATCCATTGAAGGCGAGATGGTTTTTTTAAAGGGGCGCCGCCTGTCATAGGTTCCCGTTTTAATAAAGTCAGTAAGGACATTGTTGGAATTTGAGGCCACAATGAGCTTATCAACGGGCAAGCCCATTCTTTTTGCAAAATAGCCGGCCAATACATCGCCGAAGTTACCGGTAGGAACACAGAAGCTCACGCGCTCGCCAAGAGAAAGGGCTCCGCGGCGTACCAGTTGTGCATACGCGTCAAAATAATACGTAACCTGCGGAGCAAGTCGTCCGATATTGATTGAATTTGCACTGGAAAGCGCAACTTTACCGTCTTTGAGTTGCTTGTTTAAGGCCGTGTCGGAAAAAATCCGCTTCACTTCCGTTTGCGCGTCATCAAAGGTTCCCCGCACGGCGCATACGGCAACATTTGAACCTTCTTGGGTGAGCATTTGCAGACGTTGGATGTCAGATACGTTGCCCTCGGGATAAAACACAACCACGCCCGTTCCCGCAACGTCTTTGAACCCGTCGAGTGCGGCTTTTCCGGTGTCACCTGAGGTTGCGGTTACAACCAAGATGTTGTGCGTCGAATTCGTGCGAGCTTTTGTCATCAAGCGGGGAAGCATCTGTAGGGCAACGTCTTTGAATGCAGAGGTTGGGCCATGGAACAGCTCCAAGAGCCAATGATCGTCCAGGGGAGTAACCGGTGTAATTGCAGGAGTGTCCCACTGTGTTCCATACGCACCTTGAATGCAGTCATCAAGTTCTTCGGAGGTATAGCCGCCAAGGAGGGCAGAGAGTGTGTCATGAGCGGTTGCGTGAAAGTCCTGAGCTGAAATACGTGTCAGATCCAGGTGCTTCTCGCCAAGTGAATCGGAAACAAATAATCCTCCGTCAGGAGCAATACCGGCGAGAATGGCCTCTTTTGAGCTAATCGATACGCGATCATCTCTGGTACTGTGAAACCTGACGTTCATGAACCCTCCAAAAATAAGGCAATAACAAACCGAGAACTAACATTTACGTTTCAAGTATTTTAACAATCTACAGAATGTATTGTTTCTCCCGTAGTATTGTTAACAGAAATTCAATGATATGTGAGCGGGTTTTGTTTTGCGGGTGAAAGGAGTGTTGCGATCAATGAGATCGCCTGTAAAGGTTGCCCTTCTGGGCTATGGCACCGTTGGCAGGTCAGTGGCGCGCATTCTCGATGAGTGTACCGATGAAGCCAAACTTACAAGAATTTTAATGCGGCCGGGATTTAATCCGAAAGACCAACGCATGACCGACTCCTTTGAGAGCATCCTGGACGATCATTCCATTGAAGTTGTGGTGGAGTGTATGGGCGGTCTTGAGCCTGCCCATGAGTGTATTGTGCGCGCTCTCATGTCCGGAAAACACGTAGTAACATCCAATAAAGCCGTGGTATCAACCTATTTTTCCGAGTTTGTTTCCGTTGGCGAGAAGTACGGAAGCACGCTTCGTATTGAAGCGTGCGTTGGTGGCGGCATTCCTTGGATCGCCGGCATTGAGAAAGCCAAGCGAATAGATGCCATCACCGGTTTTTCAGGCATTCTCAACGGAACCACCAACTACATTGTCTACTCAATGCTCAAAGATGGTACTGATTTTGCGGAAGTCCTTGGTAAGGCACAAGAGCTGGGTTATGCTGAGCGCGATCCTTCCGCAGACATTGACGGCCTTGACGTTCGAGCAAAAACGATGATTTCCGCAACGGTTGCCTTTGATGTGCGGTGTACGGACTTAGTGCCAACTTCGGGGATTCGCAATCTTACCCGGCGAGATTTGGCGTTTTTTGGCAACCACGGACGTACCGTTAAACTTTTTGGACGCGGCGTGTGTAAAGACGGACGCTACGCTGTTGCGGTAGAGCCCGTAGCCATTCCGATGGAGGCTCTTGAGGCACATGTTCCTTTGAACTTCAATATAGCCACTCTTACCGGAAAAACTATCGGTGAACTTACATTTTACGGACAGGGAGCGGGCGGAGATCCAACGGCAAATGCCGTGGTACAAGATATTCTCGACATAGCTCATAAAAACTTCCCGACGTATTCTTTTGTACACAAGGATTCACAAGCCCTTATATATGAGCCGGAGCTTCTGCGCTCTTCGTATGTTATTCGTACGGAGGCTTCCGTTTGTGACGGAAGGGTGTATGAGCCCGGTGCGTATATTGTGCGTGATATAACCGCTCTTCAAGCACGCGAGCTTCTCGATGAAGCCTTAAAAACTGATTCAACGTCGTTTATGGCGGCGCTGGGGGAGAGGAAATAGGTATGATTAAAATTGCAAAATTTGGCGGCTCAAGTGTTGCGTCCGTCGAACAGTTTAAAAAGGTGAAAGCTATTGTTGAGGCAGACCCCGACCGTCGTTTTATTGTGTCGTCCGCATCAGGCAAGCGTTTTAGCGGAGATAACAAGATTACCGATCTCTTGCTTTTGGTAAATGCTCATATTGAGTACCACGTTGATTGCACGTCTCTTTTGGCCGATATTGAAGCACGGTTTCAAGAAATTGCCGATGGCTTGGGACTTTCGTGGCCTGTTGCCGAGAAGTTCGAGGAGTTTGCTTCACGTATCAAAAAATATTCGCCTGAGTTTGTAGTTTCGCGTGGAGAATGGTTTACGTGCAATCTTCTGGCAGAGTATCTCGATATGCCCTTTATCGATGCCGCTGATGTCATTGTCTTCCATCATGACGGAACCGTTGATATGGAGCGCACCGCATCGCGTCTGCGTGATGCGGTTGCCCGTGAGGGCTCCTTTGTGCTTCCGGGTTTTTATGGCGCTACCGTCGATGGGGCAATTAAGCTTTTTCAGCGTGGCGGGGGAGACATTACCGGTGCCATCGTAGCTCGCTGTCTTGATGCCGGATTGTATGAGAACTGGACCGATGTTTCCGGTTTTCTTTCTGCTGACCCACATATCGTTGAACATCCACGAGCCATTGGACGCATTACCTTTGATGAGATGCGTGAGCTTTCCTATATGGGAGCTTCGGTCTTGCAGGAAGAAGCAATCTTTCCGGTACGCGAGGCAAACATTCCCATTCAAATTAAAAATACCAATAGCCCCTCTGATGTGGGTACCGTTATTCGCGAGACGGCGGATGGCGATGTCAGCGAGCACCTTATTACGGGTATTGCCGGTCGAAAAGACTTCACGGCCATCCATATTAAAAAGGCTCACATGTCCAATGAAGTTGGTGTTATTTCTCGCGCACTTCACATTGTTGAGCGCTATGGTGTTTCGGTAGAGCATATTCCAACCGGTGTGGATTCATTTGGTATTGTCGTTAATGCCGCTGACGTGCGCGACACCATCTATTCCATTATTGCTGATATCCGCCATGAAATAGAGCCCGATGACATTACGATGGTTGATCGTTTGGCATTGGTATCCGTGGTAGGCCGTAACATGTCAAAGCGCTCAGGAACTTCCGGAAAGATCTTTGGTGCACTTGGTGAAGCCAACATTAACATCCGCATGATTACACAGAGTTCCGAGGAGATTAGTATTATCGTGGGCGTTGATAATGCTGATTTCGATCGTACCATTAGCGTCATCTACGAGCGTTTTGTTCGCGATGAGATGGTTTTGAGATAGGTGTAGGTATACAAATGAATGCAGTAAGCAATAAAGATATGGCACACAAACAAAATAGTCTCGGCACTCAGACAAAAGGGAAGGTCGTTGCAATTCTCGGTGCTACCGGTGTTGTGGGCACACAAATGATGCGCTGTCTTGAGGAGCGTTCATTTCCCGTTTCTAAGCTCGTTCCCTTGGCTTCTTCTCGCTCTGCCGGAAGGTTTGTTGACTTTTGTGGCGAGAAGATCCAAGTACGTGAAGCGACACCTGAAGCCTTTGAGGGCGTTGATATCGTACTTGGAGCAGCCGGTGACACTCAGGCAAAAGAGCTTTTACCTGAAGCGGTTAGGCGTGGCTGTGTTTGTGTGGATAACTCGCATGCATTTCGCCTAGATGAAGATGTACCTTTGGTCATTCCTGAGATTAATGCCAAAGACATCAAGAATCACCACGGTATTATTGCCAATCCCAACTGTGCAACCATTATCGGCTTGGTACCTTTGTGGCCGCTTCACAAAGCTGCGGACGTAAAGCGGCTGATTGTATCTACCTATCAAGCTGCATCGGGCGCCGGTTTGCTGGGGCTCAAAGAGCTTGAACGGGAGATGGCCTGTCTTGTTTCAGGCGAGTCTGTAGGCAAGACCACACCGTTTGCCTATCAGCTGGCAGCCAATCTGATTCCGCAGATTGGTGGTTTTAACGAGGAAGGTTATACATCCGAGGAGATGAAGATGCAAAACGAAGGCCGTAAGATTATGCATCTTCCGGAGTTGCGAGTAAATTGTACCTGCGTTCGTGTTCCTGTTATGCGCTCACATTCCGAATCCATTACTGCTGAGTTTGACCATCCTCTTACACCTGACGAAGCTCGCACCGTGCTTGAGAATGCTCCCGGTGTTAGAGTGGTAGATGATCCGTCCGCGCTTGCATATCCTATGCCGCTTGATACATCCGATCAAGATCTTGTATATGTTGGACGCATTCGCAAAGATCTTTCCGCATCGGCCGCTACAAACTCGCTTACATTCTTCTGTTGCGGTGATCAAATCCGTAAAGGGGCTGCCACCAATGCCGTACAGATTGCAGAGTATTTGGTGTAGCGCGTCAATGTCTTACCGTTTACCGGATATTTATATCCATTCACGGATATAAATATTACTCTTTTGTAATTATTTTATAATACAATTGCAGGCAATTATAGGTTTTAGAGCGAAGGATGGTGGGGATAATGATTGCTAAAAAGAATTTTACTCGTAAAGCTTTTGTTATGTCTAGCCTAGGAGGATTAGAAGCATTTTTCTTCGCAAAACCTAATCTTGCTTATGCGAGTACCAATGAACTTTCTGATTTACATATCTCAAAGATGGGTAATGGTTATGAAGTTACAGATTCTCAAACAGGGGATTATGTAGTTGCAGTTTGGGAGAATAACCAATTGAAGGTTACCCTTAATGGAGTACCTGTTATTTTACAAGAAAAAGGTGACCTATCTACTATATATTTCAACGGTTCAATTAGCATGTTAAGTGTACCGTCTGGTTTTAGATATATAGGCACTGTTTCGTATGGTAATGTGACGCCATTTGCTGTTTTTGCAGCAACATTACTTGCCCTAGGGATGCCCGATAAAATCGGTGTTGTGTGGAGTGCTATTGTTAGTATGATAGGTAGTGGTTCTCCTGCGTATCTTCAAATTGATCAATATCTTAAAGGATCTCAAGGATATTGGGTTTGTCGAGTCTATAGAAATTCGAACTATACGGGATTAATTACACGATTCGAAAAGGGTCCATTTACAGGCACAAGACCCTAGCTTTAAAGGCAGTGGGATTTTCTATGTTTAATTCATGGGTAGAAGTACTGCACTATATGTATAACAAAGGCATTTTTGTAAAGCCAACGCATTCTAGGATTTTGCTTGGCAATGTCATTGTATGGAATATTTTGCTTATTTTAACGCTCCTGTTCGTACTTGCTGCTCTATTTTCACCACAAGGGCTTGATTTTTTCATAGGTGATTTTTATGCGTGGCAAGG
>OLQM01004226.1_pt1 | contig 11304 bp, 9 predicted proteins | sample 1673161 | NCBI WGS metagenome assembly OLQM01 (sample SAMEA3136761, study PRJEB25190) | human gut metagenome | reverse complement strand
AGGTTTTACAACATATACCCCTGTCATTACAGCAAAACCCAAAAGAGCAAAAATGGCAGTAGGAGCAAAACTCTTTGTTGATGAATATACCATAACAGCTAAAATAATAACTACTATTCCTACAAAAATAAGTGAAGAAAATATAGTAGCCGGTAATGATGATGTAATATTATCCATCATAAAAAGAACAAATACAACAGCAAAAGTTGAGACTGCTGCAACAATCTGATTATCTGTAAGCACAGAAATGAAAAGACCTACACTAATAAGGCACATTCCCATTAAGAAATATCCCAAATATCCAGTTAATGTCATACCCCAATCTACATTTCCAAAAGCACTTAAAGCAACAGGAAATACCATAGTAATAACAAGGGCAATAAAGTATAGACATACAGCAGCTAAAAACTTTCCGGTAACTATACTTGTTACTTTTATAGGTACTGAATACAATAGTTGGTCTGTTTTTTGTCTGCTTTCTTCTGCAAAAAGTCGCAACCGGGCAAAGGGTTCCACAAAGTATCCATGCTTTTTTGTACACCCTGCCCACAAATGAAAAGAGACACAGGTTATTTCTGTATGAACGATATAAATTTCACAATGTATAAGCTCGCCGGGATCATTGCCGAATACGATCCCTTCCACAACGGCCACGCCTGGCAGCTGCAGCAGGCAAAGGCACTGGGTGCTCAGCGGGTGGCGGTGGCCATGAGCTGCGGGCTGACCCAGCGGGGCGCGCTGCCCCTGCTGCCCGAAAGCGTGCGGGTGCAGGCCGCGCTGACCTGCGGGGCCGACCTCGTGTTCGCCCTGCCCGCCCCTTATGCCTGTTCCGGGGCGGAATGCTTTGCCCGGGCCGGGGTGCAATTGCTGGCCGCCGCCGGGTGCGACGCTCTGGTGTTCGGAGCCGAGACCCCGGATGCGGCGCTTCTGATGGAAGCCGCCCGGGTGCTCTCCGGTGCGGAATACCGCACCGCCCTCAAAGCCCGGCTTGCTGCCGGGGCCCGCAGCTTTGCGGCAGCCCGGCAGGCAGCGGTGGAAGCAGTCTGCCCGGGCACCGGCCTTGCCGCCCTGCTGGACAAGCCCAACAACAATCTGGCCGTGGAATACTGCAAGGCCATCCTGGAGCTGGGGGCTTCTCTGGTGCCGATCCCCCTGCCCCGGCAGGGTGCCGGTCATGGGCAGGCCCTGACCGAAACAGGGGGGCAGTTTGCCAGTGCCAGCGCCCTGCGCACGCTCTGGCAGAACGGCGGAGCTGATGCCGCGGCTCCCTATGTTCCCGCGGAAGTCCTGCCGCTCTACCGGGAAGCCTTTGCCGCCGGGCAGTACACCGATCTTGCGGCCGCCCAGCGCTGTCAGCTGGCACTTCTGCGCAGCCGGTGCGCTGGAACCGCGCCGTTTGCCCAGGTGCGGGGCATTTCGGAAGGTCTGGAGCATCGGCTGGAAGCCGCCGTGCGTTCCAGCACCACCCATGCGGAACTGCTGGACAGCCTGACCACCGTGCGCTATCCACGGGCACGGATGCGCCGCCTGGCCATGGATGCTGCTCTGGACTATTCTGCCGATGCCTTCCCCGCCCTGCCGCCCTATCTCCACCTGCTGGGGGCGCAGAAGGATGCCCTTCCCCTCCTGAAGGCTGCCGCACTGCCGGTATCCCACTCCCTTGCACGGCTGGCCGAGCAGAACGTCCCCTGCCGGGCGGTGGTGGATGCACAGCTGCGGGCCTGTGATTTTGGCGCGCTGTGTCGTAAAAAGCCGGAGCCGATGGGGGGTGCACTTCGTCAAAAAATTATCTTTTTGACGAAATAGCAAAATTTTCTCCTGAAATTTTTACATTTCCACACTTGTATCCCGGCAGCGGTTCGGTGTATCATAATGATAGTATTGGATACAACGAAGCGTCCCCAGCCTGTGGGACAAGAGGAGGAACTCCATGGCATTACACGTTCTGGACGAAGCCAACCGCTGCCTCGGCTGCAAAAAGCCCATGTGCCAGCAGGGCTGTCCCATCCACACCAACATCCCCGAGGTCATCCGTCTGCTCAAGGCAAACGAGCTGGATGCCGCAGGCCGGATGCTGTTTGAGAACAACCCCCTGACCACGGTCTGCTCTCTGGTCTGCAACCACGAGAACCAGTGCGAGGGCCACTGCATCCGCAACCGGATGCCCAGCCACGATCCTGTCCACTTTTCCATCATCGAGGACTATATCTCCACCACCTATGCCAACAAGATGACCAAGGGCCCCGCCCCCAAGAACGGCATGAAGGCCGCCGTGGTGGGTGCAGGCCCTGCCGGCCTGACCATTGCCGTGCTGCTGGCGCGCTGGGGCTACGATATCACCATCTTCGATGCCCGGGATAAGATCGGCGGTGTGATGCGGTACGGCATCCCCAACTACCGCCTGCCCGACAGCGTGCTGGACGATTTCCAGTACCGCCACCTTGAGCTCAAGGGCATCCATGTCCGGCCCAACACCACCATCGGCAAGACCATCACCATCGACGACCTGTTCCGCGACGGCTACAAGAGCGTGTTCATCGGTGCCGGTCTGTGGAAGGCCAACGCCATGCACATCAAGGGCGAGGCCCTAGGCAACGTGGCCTTCGGCATCGACTATCTGGCCAACTCCAAGGCCTTCCGGCTGGGGGACGACATCGCCGTGATCGGCGTGGGCAACTCGGCCATGGACTGCGCCCGCACCGCCATCCGCAACGGTGCCCGCCATGTCACCTGCTATGCCCGCCGGGACGAGAGCTGCATCAGCGCCTCGGAGTACGAGGTCAGCTATGCCAAGCTCGAGGGCGTGGGCTTCCGCTTCTGCAAGGCCCCGGTGGAGATCCGGGAAAACGGCCTGATCTGCCGCGACACGGTCAAGAACGAAGAGGGCAAGTTCGTGCAGGTAGAGGGCAGCGAGACCTTCTACCCCCACACCGGTGTCATCGTCTCGGTGAGCCAGGGCTCGGAGAGCAACCTCGTCAAGACCACCACCGGCATCGAGACCAACCAGAAGGGCCTGCTGACCGTCAGCGAGGACGGCAGCACCACCCGCGAGGGCGTGTTTGCCGGCGGCGATGCCGTCATGGGTGCCCGTACCGTGGTCGAGGCCGTGGCCATTGCCAAGCAGGTGGCCGAATCCATGGACAAGTACATGAAGAGCCTGCCTGCAGATACGACCCCTGATCCCTACGCCGACATCCCCACCTTCCAGACCCCCACCTCAGACGTTCTGGGCAAACAGGAAGTCAAATAATGCTTTTCCCGCCCGGCTGGTCTGTCCCGCCGGGCGTTTTATTTCTCATCGGTTTCCATTTGATTTCCAATTTGTAAATTTTGCGCCCATTTATCCATCTTTACCGTTTCTTAGTTGACCCCTTTTTCCGCTTTTCGGTATACTATTCATATATCTGCATGTGTTTTGTACACTGCGGAAATATTTTCTCGAAAGGTCGGTGGACATTATTCTCAAGGCATCCATCCCCAAACTGCGGGAAAAATTATTGGAAGCGCTTCAGGCGGTGCTGCCCATCGTGGCCATTGTGCTGGTGCTCTGCTTCTCCATTGCTCCCGTCTCCCCCAGCATCCTGCTCTGCTTCCTGCTGGGCGCGGCTATGATCATTGTGGGCATCATGTTCTTTACGCTGGGCGCGGAGATGAGCATGAGCCCCATGGGCGAGCGGGTGGGCGCAATGCTCACCAAAAGCCGGAGCGTGCCGCTCATCATCGGTGTCGGCTTTCTGCTGGGCTTCCTCATCACCATCTCGGAGCCCGACTTACAGGTATTGGCCAATCAGGTGCCCTCCATCCCCAACATGACCCTCATCCTCTCGGTGGCGGCAGGCGTGGGGCTGTTCCTCGTGGTCGCCTTCCTGCGTATGCTGCTGGGCATTGCCCTGCCCAAGCTGCTGGTGGTGTTCTACGGGCTCATCTTTGTGCTGGCCGCCTTTGTGCCAAAGGAATTTCTTTCCGTGGCCTTTGATTCCGGCGGCGTGACCACCGGCCCCATCACCGTTCCTTTCATCATGGCGCTGGGTGTCGGCGTGGCCGCCATCCGTTCCGACCGCCATGCCGCGGACGACAGCTTTGGTCTGGTGGCGCTCTGCTCCATCGGCCCCATTCTGGCGGTGCTCACTCTGGGCATTGCGTTCCAGGCCAGCGACAGCACCTACGTTCCGCCCATCCTGCCCAACGTCAGCGATTCCGTGGAGCTGTGGCATCTCTTCCACGAGGGCCTGCCCACCTACATCAAGGAGATCGCCACCTCCCTGCTGCCCATCATCGCCATGTTCGGCGTGTTCCAGCTGGCGGCCCTCAAACTCGACCGCCGGACGCTGGGCCGCATCGGCGTGGGCCTTGCCTATACTTATATCGGTCTTGTGCTATTCCTCGCAGGCGCAAACATCGGCTTTATGCCTGCCGGTAATTATCTGGGTCAGGTGCTGGCAGGCCAGAGCTTCCGCTGGCTGCTGGTGCCCATCGGGATGCTCATCGGCTACTTCATCGTCAAGGCTGAGCCCGCCGTCTATGTACTGAACAAGCAGGTCGAGGAAGTGACCGACGGTGCCATCTCCGCCAGCACCATGGGCGCAGCCCTCTCGGCAGGCGTTTCCCTCTCGGTGGGTCTTGCCATGGTGCGGGTGCTCACCGGCATCTCCATCCTGTGGTTCCTCATCCCGGGCTATGCCTTTGCCATCGGCATCTCCTTCGTGGTGCCCAAGCTCTACACCGCCATCGCCTTTGACGCGGGCGGCGTTGCTTCCGGCCCCATGACGGCCACCTTCCTGCTGCCGCTGGCACAGGGTGCCTGTGTGGCCGTGGGCGGCAATATCGTCACCGATGCCTTCGGCGTGGTGGCTATGGTCGCCATGACCCCCCTCATCACGGTGCAGCTCATGGGTCTGATGGCCCAGCTCAAGCAGCGCCGGGCCCGGCAGGCACAGCCTGTGCCCGCCGCCGCGCTGGCCTTTGCCGACCTGCCGGATGATGCCATCATTGAGCTGTAAGGAGGTCCTGCTGTGAATACTTTATACTGGCTCGTCACCATCACCGACCGCCACTCCACCGATGCCTTTCTGGCCCTTTACGAGGAGCACGGCATCACGGTCAGCCTGCGCACAGTGGGTGCAGGCACGGCGGTGCGGGAGACCCTTTCCACCCTGGGGCTGGAGCAGACCGAAAAGGCCGTGCTCTTTGCCATGATCACCGCCGAGACCTGGCCCGGCCTGCAAAAAGACCTGCGCCGCAAAATGCGCATCGATGTGCCGGGCACCGGCATCGCGTTCATCATCCCGGTCAGCAGCATCGGCGGCAAGCGGGCGCTGCAATTCCTGACCGAACACCAGACCTTTGCACTGAAGGAGGAAAGCACCTTGAAGGATACCCGCTATGAGCTGCTGCTCGTCATTGCCAATCAGGGCCACACCGGCTCCATCATGGACGCGGCCCGCGCCGCCGGAGCTGGCGGCGGCACCGTCATCCACGCAAAGGGCACCGGCATGGAGGGTGCCGCCCACTTTATGGGGGTGGAGCTGGTCAACGAGAAGGAGCTGGTGCTCATCGTGTCCCGCACCACCCTGAAAAACCAGATCATGCAGGCCATCATGCAGGGGGCAGGCCCCAAGGCGGGAGCCATCGTGTTCTCCCTGCCCGTGACCGATACGGCGGGTCTGCGGCTGCTGGACGAGGAGTAACGGTCTCGCCCTCTCAGGCGCTTCGCGCCAGCTCCCCCAAAGGGGGAGCCCTTGGCAGCCACATCAATCCCGCTGTTCTGATGGGAAGCCACCGCATCGGGTGGATTTTCTTGAAGTTTTCCTGTATTATAAGGATAGTATGGGAGGTACTGCTATGAAATCTACTCGTCGCTGGCAGCAGCTTTTGCTGAACAGTCTGGCTATCATCCTGGGCAACGCGCTGTATTCGCTGGCGGTGGCCCTGTTTCTGGAACCCGCCGGGCTCATCACGGGCGGTGCCACCGGCATCGCGCTGGCCTTCGGGCGGCTGACGGGGCTTTCCGTCTCCGGTTTCCTCTTCCTCTTCAACATGTCCATGCTGGTGTGGGGCTGGGCGGTGCTGGGCAAGAAGTTCGCACTGAACACCCTTGCCAGCAGCGTGCTGAGCCCCGCCTTTCTGGCGCTGTTTGAGCGGCTGCTGGACGGCCGGGTGCTGACTGAGGATATCTTCCTCTGCACCATCTTCTCGGGTCTGGGCATCGGCGTTGCGCTGGGCATGGTCATCCGGGCGGGCGCTTCCACAGGCGGCATGGATATCCCCCCGCTGGTGCTGCAGAAATGGTTCCGCTGGCCGGTGTCCATCACCATGATGCTCTTTGATATCGCCATCCTGCTGGTGCAGGCGGCGTTCAGCCAGCCGGAGCAGGTGCTCTACGGCATCGTGCTGGTCATCACCCACACCATCGTCATGGACAAGATGCTGATGCTGGGCGACAGCCGCACCGAGGTCAAGATCATCAGCACCCGGTCGGATGAAATCCGCGCCGCCATTCTGGCTGAGATCGACCGCGGTGTGACCGTACTCCACGGCGAGGGCGGCTACACCGGCGAGCCCAGCGAAGTGCTGCTCAGCGTCATCTCCAACCGGGAGCTGCCCCGGCTGGAAAAGCTGGTCCATTCCATCGACCCCGCCTGTTTCCTCATCGTCAGCCGCGTGACCGAAGTCAGCGGCCGGGGCTTCTCGATGGAAAAGGAATACCAGTAAATCTTCTTGACAGTGTTTCTGCTATCTGCTATATTGATGTCAGAATAACAATGTCGATTTTGGGCTTTCGCACAGGGACCCCCCTGCTTTTTGGGGTTATCTGTACGAAGGCCCGTTTTATTACAGGAAAAAGGAGCAACCTATGAAAATCACTCAGATCCCCATGGGGGCCCACAATGCCCAGCTGACCTGCTACCTGCAGGATCCCTGCACCGAAATGCCTGCTCTGGACCGCTGCCCTGCGATCCTGATCTTTCCGGGCGGAGCCTATGCCTTCTGCTCAGACCGGGAAGCCGATCCTGTAGCGCTGGCCTTCCTGAACGCAGGCTACAATGCCTTTGTGCTGCGGTACAGCGTCTCCCAGAACTGTCCGGTGGAGGAGGTCTATACCAATGCCTTTGCCGAGGCGCAGGAGGCCATGGACTACCTGCACCAGAACGCAGGCGACCTGCACATCGACCCGGAGCAGATCGCCGTGGTAGGCTTCTCTGCCGGCGGGCATCTTGCCGCCTCGGTGGGCACCATGGGCCGGGTCCGTCCCGCGGCCATGCTGCTGGGCTACGCTGTGTTCAGCGTCCCGGGCAAGGCGTTGGGCATGGAGCTGCCGGACCTGCTGCAGCAGGTGGATGACCAGACTCCCCCTGCCTTCCTTTTTGCCACTCAGGGCGACCATCTGGTGCCCGCCACGCAGTCCCTGCAGTTTGCCACCCTGCTGGCAGAGCGGAAGATCCCCTATGAGATGCATATCTTTGCTTACGGCGACCACGGCTTCTCCACCGGCAGCCGCCACATTGCCAATCCCCAAAACCCGGAAAACTCGGAATCCGCAGTGTGGCAGGGTATGGCACTCGGCTTCCTGAACCACATCTTCAACCACGACGTGCTGGTGCCCGCCCCGGAGGAAGTCAGGGAATTCTGTCTTGATATGAAGATCGGCACCCTGCTGGACACTCCTCAGTCCGCTGCCCTGATCCAGCAGCTGCTGCCGGAGCTGGCCCAATATGTGCAACAGGAGCCCGGCTCCCGGGGCATTTCGGTGAATAACCTGCAATTCTACAGCAACAAAATGTTCGATGAAGAAAAGCTGGCCGCACTGAACGAAGCGCTGGCAAAGCTGAACTGAGGGGACACCACATGGAACGCTCTGAACTTCTTGCGAGGCTTGGATTTGCACCGCCGGAGGCCTGCCGGGTGCGGGTCATCATTGACACCGATGCAAAAAACGAGGGGGATGATGACTTTGCCATCCTGCACCATCTGCTCACTACGCAATTTGACGTGCGTGGTATCTGTGCCACCCATTTCGAGGTCAAAACCACCCAAAGGGGTCTGCCGCCCCACAGCATGGAACGCAGTTACCAGGAGGTATGCCGCCTGCTGAACGCCGCACACATCGACGATGTTCCTGTTCTTCATGGTTGTACTGCCCCTCTCGCCTCCCCGGAGGATGCTCCCGACTGTGAAGCTGTCGAGTTTCTGATCCAGGAGGCTCTGCGGGATGACCCGGCTCCCCTGTACATTGCGGCCCAGGGCGCTGTGACAAACATTGCCGCCGCCCTGAACCGTGCCCCGGAGATCGCGGCCCGCATGACGGTGCTCTGGAACGGCGGCGGCCCCTATCCCGCCGGACGACCGGAATTCAATGTTCAGCAAGACCCCATCGCCTGCCGTGTCCTGTTGGACAGCGCTGTCACGGTCTGGCAGATCCCACAGGATGTCTACGCCAGATTCGAGGTATCCCTTTCCGAATTGGCGCTTCGGGTACGGCCCTGCGGCGAAGTCGGAGCCTATCTATTTCAGCAGCTGATGGACGAGTACCCCTCCGAATACGATCCCCGCTTTCCTCTGCGCACCGGGGGCAATTGGACTTTGGGCGACAACACTACCGCCGCCGTCCTGCTGGAGAATGGATTCCGGGGGCACTGGACACTCCGCCCGGCCCCTGTGCTCCTGCCCAGCCTGACCTATGCTGAAGCTTCTGACCGCAAAACCATCCGTGTCTATCACGATCTGGATGTCCGTTTTGCACTGGAAGATTTTTATTCCAAGCTGGCGCTGTGCTACCCCAGATAAGAATCATACAAAACAACAGCCCCCTCAGGTCATAATAGCCTGAGGGGGCTGTTGCTCTGTAATTCGGCTGTTACAGCAGCGGTGCAATGACCTTGAGCAGCATTCCGGTGGCACGGAGCAGATAATGCTTCTGCCAGATGCTGGCCGAGGTATTTTCTACCGTACGGCACTGTTCCAGCGTGTGCTGGAAATCCTGCTCAATGTCCCGGATACAGGGAGCATCCACCATCCAGACGGCATCCTCAAAGTGATGGTACAGGCTGCGGTAGTCCAGATTGATGGTGCCCACCACCGCCTCCCTGCCGTCCACCACGAACACCTTTGCATGGACAAAACCGGGGCTCCACTCGCTGATCTTCACGCCCGAATCCAGCAGGGCCGAATAGTGGCTCTTTGCCAGTGCGTAGGGGAACCGCTTGTCCGGCTTTCCGGGCAGGATCAGGTGGACATCCACGCCCCGTTCAGCGGCAAATTTCAGGGCGGTCTCCAGTTCGCCGTCCAGAATGAGGTAGGGGGTCATAATGTGGATGTAATCCCTGGCCCGGTTGAGCAGGTCGATATAGACCATCTCGCCCACCCGCTCGCCGTCCAGCGGACAGTCCCCGTATGGAGCCGCCACGCCCTTTGCATTTTCCGGCACCGGAATGGGCCGGGTCAGGAACTGCTCATATTCCGGCTCCTTCAGGATGCCCCACATCTGCAGAAACTGAGCCGTCAGCGAACGGACTGCCTCGCCCTCCAACATCACGGCGGCATCCTTCCAGCGGCCATGCTTCTGGATGTGGTTGATGTACTCATCGGCAAGATTCACGCCGCCGGTAAAACCGACCCGCCCGTCAATGACAAGAATTTTCCGGTGGTCACGGTAATTATAGTGAGTGGAGACGAACGGCTGCACCGGGCTGAACACCTTGCACTGGATGTTCAGCTTCTCCAGCAGCCGGGGGTAGTTGCGGGGCAGGGTGGAGAACTCACAGGTGCCGTCGTACATCACCCGGACATCCACGCCCTGCAGCGCCTTGCGGGCCAGCACTTCCAGGATCTTGCCCCACATCAGGCCCTCGTCGATGATGAAATACTCCACAAAGATATATTCTTCTGCCGTTTCCAGCTGGCGCAGCAGTTCCTCAAACTTTGCCTCGCCGCCGGGAAAATAGGTCATGGCAGTGTTCTGGTACACCGGAAAGCCGCCGCCCCGCCCATACAGGTATTTTGCCAGCGAGGCTGCGCCGGGTTCGAGCGCTTTCAGCTGTTCCATTGCCTTTTGGCTCTGCGGCAGCCAGCCGCGCAGCTGATCCTCCAGCTCCAGCAGCCGTTTGCGCAGGATGTTGTGCCCAAAATTGCTCTTGACATAGAAGAACATCGGAATGCCCACCACCGGTGCGATGGCAACCACCACCATCCAGGTGATCTTGGCGCTGTTGTCCATCTTGCTGTTGAGCAGGTAGATGACCATGGCCGATGTAACGACCACGCTGCCGCCAAAGTAATGGGGCCACAGGTTGCCGAACCACCGGAAGATGCTGAACAACAGCCCCACCTGCAGCAGCAGCAGGATCAGCACCAGGCCAAAGCGGCTGAAGATGGCGTGGATCACACCCTTCTGCCCCTTTCTCAGCAGCCGCAGGCCGCCGTCCTCAAACTGATGAACATAGCCCTTGACGTTCTGTTTCAGTTTCTCTGTTTTCATGTTCCGCCTTTCTTATTTCCGCCGCAGGGTCACCGCATAGGAGTCCTGTGCCGCGTGGCAGCGCTCCACCAGCTCCTTGGGCTGGGCGCAGACCCCGTGGTCATGCCACGGGTCATTGAACCAGTAGTTTTCCTCATCGTAGCCCACCAGCAGCAGGCAGTGCTCGTGGCACTTCCAGGCAAAGTCGGTGCCATCGGCCAGCAGCCAGTGATCCCGCTCCTCGGGCACCGGGGTAAAATCCAGCGTTGCCCAGAACACCACCGGCATTCCCTCGTCAATGAACCGGCACAGCTGCTCTGCGGTCTCTCCGCTCACGTCCAGCACCTCGAACCGGTCCGCCGCCCCTTCATGCTTCAACGCGCTCTGCAAGGCCTGCACGATGCAGGGGGCATAGCAGCCGTACCCGGTGTGGTCGTGGGGGTCACCGGGGTAGACGAACATCGGGTCAGGCCCGTAGAGCCTGCCCTCCTGTTCCCAGTAGGGGGCGTGGGGCAGGTCGCGCTCAATGAACACATCCGGGTCAATGGGGATGCCCACGGCCTGCAGCAGCATCACGCTGCTGATGCTCTCGCAGCCGTTCACCCAGCGGGCAGTCTGGTCGATATACGGGGCCGGAATGATCTTTTTCATCAATTTTCCTCTTACTCTGTCAAAAACAGTGGTTTTGTGATATCATAAGCAGTGAGAAACAGGGGTGTTCCCCAACAATATACCTATTATAGCTTATTCTGACCGATTTTTCTACCGGAATCGGCAGGCGGGAGGATTTTGGGATATGAACAATCTGATCATCGGCATCGCAGGCGGCTCGGGCAGCGGCAAGACCACGC
>OLQM01004217.1_pt1 | contig 11332 bp, 10 predicted proteins | sample 1673161 | NCBI WGS metagenome assembly OLQM01 (sample SAMEA3136761, study PRJEB25190) | human gut metagenome | reverse complement strand
CCCGCCACGATACGCTGGGCCAAACCCTCCACGACGGCGGTCTTGCCGACGCCGGGCTCGCCAATCAGCACCGGGTTGTTCTTGGTACGACGGGAGAGGATCTGAATCACGCGGCGGATTTCCTGGTCACGTCCGATGACCGGGTCCAGCTTGCCTTCCTTGGCGGCGGCCGTCAGGTCGGTGGAGTACTTCTCTAGGGCCTTGTACGAGCCTTCCGCGTCCGGGCTGGTGACCTTCGCGCCACCACGCACGCCGGGTACGGCCTTGCGCAGGGAGGCTGCGGTGACGCCGTTCTTCTCCAAGATTTCGGCCGACTGGTTCGGCTTGCTGGCCGCGATGCCGATAAGCAGATGTTCGGTGGAGACGTATTCGTCGCCCATCTGCTGCATTTCCTTCTCAGCCTGGGCGATGGCGGCGGTCAGCTGGCGGCTGGCCTGTGGCTGCGAGGTGCTGGATCCGGATGCGCTCGGCAGCGCGACCAAAGCGTTGCGCACCGCCGCGCCGATGGCCTGCGGGTCCCCGCCCGCGGCCTCGATCAGAGAGCGCGCCACGCCGTTTTCCTGGCGCAGCAGCGCATCCATGACGTGCAGGGTCTCGACCTGCGCGTTTCCTGCGGCGGACGCACTCTGAATCGCGTCGCCGACGGCTTCTTGGGCCATAGTGGTGAACTTCTGTTCCATATCGTATTCCTCCATATCATGCGGTCTGCGCAGTGCGGCTCGCGGGCTTCGAAAGCCCTGCGAGCGTTGCGACAGACCGCAGCTTGTCGTTGTCTGATATGGTCAACCGACCTGGAACCCATTCTATTCCCAAAACTTGAGTGCATATGACTCAAGTTTTGGATTTTGGTGGGGAGGGTGACTAGTAGCCCCCTCTGATGAGGAAGCTTGGGCAGCCGCTACTTCAGTGCGCCGACGGCGGATTCGGCGGCGGCGAGGACTTCGCCGGAGAGAATCGCCTCGGCCACGCCCTCAATCTGCGGGGTGGTCCAGGTATCGCGTACGTCGGGGCCGATTTCGTTGGCGTACTGGCGCACCACGCGGTATACGGCGGCGCCCGCCGCACCCGGACGGTACGGCTTGCGGAAGTCGAAGGAGCGGCAGGAGCACAGCAGTTCCACGGCCAGCACGCGCGCAAAGGCCGGAATCGACCGGCGCAGCTTGCGGGCGGCGGCCCAACCCATCGACACGTGATCTTCCTGCATGGCGGAGCTTGGAATCGAATCGACCGAGGCAGGCACGGCGTTACGCTTCATTTCGGAGACGATGCCGGCAGCGGTGTATTGGGCGATCATGAAACCGGAGTCCACGCCCGGGTCACCAGCCAGGAACGCCGGCAGGCCGCGGTTGCGCGCCACGTCAAGGAAGCGGTCGGTACGACGCTCGGAGATAGAGGCTACGTCGGCGGTCGGAATCGCCAGGAAATCGAGCACATAGGCCAGCGGCGCGCCATGGAAGTTGCCGTTGGACTCCACACGGCCGTCCAGCGTGACGCACGGGTTATCGATGGCGGAGGCGAGTTCCACGCCCGCCACGGAGGCCGCGTATTCCACGGTGTCGCGGGCGGCGCCGTGCACCTGCGGGGTGCAGCGCAGCGAGTAGGCGTCCTGCACACGCACGGTGGAGCCTGGGCGGCCGGCCTCAATCAGACCAGAGTCCTTGAGCATGCGGGCGATGTTCGCAGCGGAATCGCCTTGGCCGCGATGCGGGCGCAGCGCCTGCAAGTCGGCGGCGAATACGCGGTCGTTGCCGAGCATGCCTTCCACGCTCATCGCGGCGGCGACATCCGCGGTCTTGAGCAGCAGGCGCAGATCGGTGATGGCCATACACAACATGCCGAGCATGCCGTCGGTGCCGTTGACCAGCGCCAGTCCTTCCTTCTCTTTCAAATCGACGGGCGTGATGCCGGCCGCACGCAGCGCTTCGCCGCCGCCGATCTTGAGGCCGTCAGCGTTGCGGGCCTCGCCTTCACCCATCGCCACCAAAGCACAGGCTGCGAGCGGCGCCAAATCACCGGAGCATCCGAGTGAACCGTATTCGTAGACCACCGGGGTGATGCCGGCGTTCAGCATATCGGCGTAGACCTGCGCGGTTTCCGGGCGCACACCGGTGCGTCCGGTGCACAGGGTGCTCAGGCGCAGCACCAGCAGGCCGCGCACCACCTCACGCTCCACTTCCGGTCCGGCACCGGCGGCATGCGAGCGAATCAGACTTTTCTGCAGCTGCGCACGCTGTTCCTTGGGGATGGAGGTGGAGGCGAGCGCGCCGAATCCGGTGGAGATACCGTAATGCGGCACGGTGTCGTCGGCCAAATGATCGATAACCGCGCGACTCAGCGCCATCTCATGCTTCGATTCGTCCGAAATCGCCACTTTGGCACCGCCGCGCGCTACGGCGATAACGTCCTCGACGCTCAGCGCTCCAACACCTACGGTGACCGTCTGCTCTGCCATGCTCATACCTTTCTATATATGTGCCGCATTCCGCATATACGACATATGCGGCACATGCTTCGCCGGGGATCCGCGACTGCCCGCATTCGCTCACCGCACCTGCCCATCAACAGCAGGCGACGCAAACGCGACCAATCGCTCCCCGAGTAATCAAACCTTGGCCATTTCACCTCAGTCGGATGCCCGCCATAAGCCACTTCGTCCATCTTGTGTCTGAAATCTCAGACATGTAAGGTGATGGAAATATGAGCCATGCCTCGCAGCAATACGCCTTCACCGAGCCACGTACCGTCAAGCGGGCGCAGGTGAAGCCATCAGAACGGGAACATCAGACATCATCATCCGCGCCACGTGTCTCGCTGGCTCCGGCGGCCGACCGTACGCTCGACATCCTCGAGTTCATCGCGAGCAATGGTCAGACGCAAGCCGCCACGCTCGCTCGCGAACTCGGCATTCCGCGCTCCACGGTGTACCAATTGTTGGAGATTTTGGAGCGTCACGGACTGGTCACCCGCCTTGCCGAGCAGCGCGCGTACGGCATCGGACTCAAGACTTTCGAGCTGGGATCGGCCTATTCTCGCCAACATCGTGTATCGCAGGTCGCGCATCCGGTGTTGGCGCGTCTTGTTGACGAGACCGGCGAAAACGGACATCTGGCCGTGCTGCACGGCAACGAAATCATTTATGTGATTGAGGAGCGCGCCGCGCATCGCCCGCCGCTAGTGTCAGGCGTGGGCGTGCGCCTACCCAGTCACCTGACCGCCACCGGGCGGGCCATTCTGTCCGCACTCCCCCGCAATCAGGTCCGCGCGCTATATCCCAATCGTCAGGCGTTCACCGACCGCACCGGCATCGGCCCCAAATCGCCCAAGGAGCTGGAGGCAACGCTCGCCGAAACCCAACGCACCGGTTTTGCCGAGGAACACGGAGACGTGACGCCCGGCTTTGATTCATACGCCGTCGCTGTGCGCGACTACAACGACTTTCCCATCGCCGGGCTGGCTCTCACTTTCGTGAGCGGATCGCTGCGCCCCGAACAGGAGCGGTCGCTTAAGACCAAGCTGCGGCTTGCCGGCACGGAACTGTCCCGGCGTCTCGGCGCGGTCGGCAGTTTGACATGAGGATTCGCGAGATCATCGTGCTGGGCTCCTTCGCCCCGATCACGATTTTCTCAACTAAGTTCACCGATTCGCTGACCGGCAACGCCAAACTCGCCGGCTTCTCGCTGACAGTGACGGCCATCATCAGCCTGGTGGTGATGACCGCCCTGCACGCACTTCTGCCGGGAGCGTAAGGCGCGTTCTTGGTTCCCTCAGTCAGCTTCTCCGCCTGGACGGTTCCCCTCAGAGAGGGGAGCCAGAACGAGTCACGCCCGAACGATTACGTTGCGCAGATCACCGATGCCTTCGACGTGCACGATGGTCTCGTCGCCTGGGTCGAGGTGGCCGGAGGCGTTCGGGGTGCCGGTCATGATGACGTCGCCAGGCAGCAGCGTGGAGAACGACGAAATGGCGGCAATCTGCTCGGGGATGCCGTGAATCAGGTTCGCGGTGGTGCCAGACGCCATCGGCACATCCTCGCCGTTCAGCGTGAAGGAAATCTTGGCGTCCTTCCAGTCGAGGTCGTCACGCATCACGATCCACGGGCCAAGCGGACAGGAGGTATCGAAGCCCTTGGCGCGCGTCCACGTGGGGTCGATGCCCTGCAGATCGCGCAACGTCACATCATTGACGCAGGTGAAGCCGAGCACGTAATCCATCGCGTTCTCGACGGTCACGTTCTTGGCGATACGGCCCATCACCACGGCCACTTCCGGCTCGAAGTTCATGTCCTTGGAGCAGGCCGGGTACACAATCGGGTCGTCGGGGCCGATTACCGAGGTGGACGGCTTGGTGAAGATCACCATGTCTTCCGGCGCGTGGGCGATTTCGGAGTGGCCGGCCTCGTGCATGAACTGGGCGTGGGCCTCATAGTTCTTGGCCAGACCGTAAACCTTGGAGGGGATGACCGGGGAGAGCAGACGGATGCCATCGCCGTCGACCGGGTAACGAGTGCCGGTGGGCTTGACCTGGTCGCCGGCCAGCGGATGGCCGTCCAGTTCGATGAGGTAGTCCTTGCCGTCCGTTTCGTCCTTCTGCACGAAGGCGTAGCGCGGCGAATCATTCAAAGAAAAACGTGCGAGTCTCATGCCTGTAAGCCTACTCCTTGGCGGTTCCTTCCGCAGAAGCATCCGTCCAAGGAGCAAGCAGACCGGCCTTCAATCGACCAAAACGCACGTTCGCTGGGATTGCTACTTTTCGGTCCAGGTTTTGTCATACAGCGACTGGCCGCTTTGCGTGTGCATGATGACGCGCAATGATGCCTTGCCGCTGGAGGTCTTGCACATCGAGCCCAGCAGATTCGCGGTGGATTGATAGGTGCTGTCCATAGCATCCAGTGAGGAAGCGGCGGTATCGCCTAGCGAGGCATAGCTGTCGTCGAGCACGTACTCGTACACCAAGGTGTCACCGTCGACACGGTAGTTGAAGGTGATGCCGGTGTCTGCAAACGTATCCGCTTCGGATTCAATGGAGTCCTTGAATTCCAAAGAGTCGACGAAATCCTGAATCGAATCGTACAGCCCATAATCGCCGTCGGTTAGATCGTCATGGGTTTCGCCCAACGTGTCGTCCAGCGCATCGTCAAGATTATCTTGAGCTTTGCTCTTATCGCTGCTATCACCGTTGCCCGAAGAGGACTGACTATAGAAGGAATCGGTTTTCGCCTCATCTATAGCCTTGCTGGTGTACGAGACACCGCCGACGATCAGCGCGATGACCAGTATTACCTGTATCACCATGCCCGCCGCCCTGATGATGATGCCGGCGATGGCCAAGCCCTTGCCCTTGCCGCCCTGTTTCTTAATCTGGTTGAGGCCCACGATGCTCAGGATCAGACCGGGGAGTGAGACAAGGAACGAGCAGATAAAACCGGCAATAGCCAGGCCGTTGTACTTCTGGTTCGCTTCAGGCGGCACACTGCCGTAAGAACCAGACCATCCCGGCTGGCCGTTCGGTTGGCCGCCTTGCATATACGGGTTATAGGGCGTTTGCGGAGGCACGGCCCCGCCGCCCGGATATACCGGAGCACTACCGCTGCCGTAGACCGGAGGAACCGATCCGCCTGCCGGAGCCGCCCCCGGATAGGGCGAATTGGGTGCTGCCGGTGCGGGCGCAGGCGCGGGCGCTGCCGGTGCGGGCGCGGGCGCAGCGGCAGGAGTCACTGGTGGCAAAGCCTGCGTAGGCGGTACCGGCTGATTGACCGGCGCAAGAGGCTGGGTGGACTGCTCGGCAGGTGTAAACGCCTGCGTAGGCTGCTCAACAGGAGTGAACGCCTGAGTGGGCTGTTCGCCCGCTGCGAGTGCTTGGGTTGGAGCATTGTTGGCGGCGGTTCCTGCTTCCCCCGTCATCGCATTTAACGGCTCAGTCGGATTGGCGTCAGCTTGCTGCCCCGGCACCTGGCCGTTCGGATTGACATTCGGATCAGTCATGACATGCACTCCTTCAACTGCATCGCACCCTACTTGCGAGATGCGCCCCTCGTCTTACGCGCCACATTGTGCGTTACAGACAACTGTACTCCTCGTGGCGAGCCTTAAGTACCCCAGGAAATTTGGCTTCCCAAAAAACACAGAAGCCTGAAACCGGCTATTGCCTCAGCAATATTCAGTCGGTTTCAAGCTAAATCGTTAATCCTCTGGTGAAACGACGGTCTACTTCTTCAGCAGCGGCGCGACTTGTTCCTCGTAGGCGGTCAGGGCGGTGTCGATCACCTGGTGCATGTCGTAGTACTTGTACGTGCCCAGACGACCGCCGAACACAGTGTTCGGCTCGGCCTTGGCCTTGGCCTCGTACTGGGCGTACAGGGCCTTGTCCGCGTCGGTGTTGACCGGGTAGTACGGTTCGTCGCCGCGCTCGGCGAAGCGGCTGTACTCCTCCCACACCACGGTCTTGTTCGGGTTCTGGGAGTCATGACGTTCCGGGTTGAAGTTCTTGAACTCGATGGCGCGGGTGTAGGGTACGTCCGCGTCGGAGAAGTTCATCACCGGGCAGCCGAAGTGGTCGCCTTCGTCGTAGCGTACTTCCTTGAAGTCCACCGTGCGCCACTTCAGGTCGCCAAGCTCGTAACCGAAGTAACGGTCCACCGGACCCGTGTACACCACCGGCACGCCCGCGGCCTTCAGCGCCTCCTTGTTGTACGGCTGGGACTCGTCGAAGAAGTCGACGCCAAGCTCCACAGTGATGCGCGGGTCGTCAATCATGCGCTCCATCCACTTGGTGTAGCCGTCCGCGGGCAGACCCTCCCACGTGTCCTTGAAATAGCGGTTGTCGTAGTTGAAGCGCACCGGCAGACGCTTGACGATCGACGCGGGCAGCTCAGCAGGATCGGTCTGCCACTGCTTGCCCGTGTAGTTCTTGATGAACGCCTCGTACAGCGGTCGGCCGATGAGCTGGATGCCCTTGTCGTTCAGGTTGGCCGGATCGGTGCCGGCCAGCTCGCCCGCCTGCCCGGCGATAAGCTTCTGCGCCTCGGCCGGCGTGTAATGCGCATGGAAGAACTGGTTGATGGTGCCCAGGTTGATCGGCAGCGGATAGACCTCGCCGTCATGCGTGGCGTACACGCGGTGCACGTAGTTCGTGAAGCTCGTGAAACGGTTCACGTAATCCCACACGCGCTTGTTGGAGGTGTGGAACAGGTGGGCGCCGTACTTGTGGATCTCCGCGCCGGTCTCCTCGTCCATATACGAGTAGGCGTTGCCACCGATGTGATCGCGGATGTCGATGATGTGCACGCGGGCACCCGTATGCTCCACCGCCTGCTGCGCGACCGTCAGACCAAACAGGCCCGCACCGACAATTACCAGGTCGGGGTATTCAGTAGAACTCACCATGCGCAATAACCTTTCAGTGTCAATCTATCAGTTATTATGTTCGATTTCCGAGAGATTATCTTACTCACCCAACTGCAAATCGACCAAAGAGCAATGAACGCCTGCACAGCATATCTATATCTGTTTCCTAGGAACATTCGCGGAGCAAAGATCAAGCACGCCCGCGCAAGCGCCAAATTGTGTAGGCGGCGAGGGTGATGCCGTCTGCGATGCTGCCAGCGGCAATCATCTGGTCCATAGTCTGTACGGAGCACCATGTGAGGTGCGACAGTTCCCAGTCACGTCCCGCATCCGGCGTCACTTCGGAAACGTTCAGACCGACCACGGCAATCGAATCTTTCATCACACCCGTGTCCGCATGCATACGTTGCAACACCGCCGCGGAATCGGCATCCGCATGGAGCCCGGTTTCCTCATGGAATTCACGCAACGCGGTTTGCTCGGGTGTCTCTCCCGGCTCTCCCATGCCTCGCGGAAATTCCCATTCCCATGATTCCGTGGAGACCCGCCAGTGGCGAGCCAGCAGCACGCGCCCATCACGCTCCGCGACGCATACTGCCCCAGGACGAGCACCCTTGACCGAAGCATAATGCACGGCGAAATGATTCCCTGTCGCAACGTCTTCCAGTGCCACTTGGGTAACCGCAAAATCGGCACCGCCCTGCTCTTGGTACATGACCTTCTTACCCAGAACCTTTAGCGGCGGCTCGCCGTCATGTACTGCGTCATCGCGAATCACTTCGTCAGCCACCGCGCCATTGGATATAACACCGCTCGATGCCCCGCCATCGCGCCCCACCGGTAACGCATTAACTACCATTTCGGCCACCTACCACTTTCGCCATTGATCATTACTATTATCCCCAAGCGCTGCTACCGCACCCACAGCCCGCGCTACTCCAAATACACCACGGTCTTAAAACTCGACCTCACACCCAGCAGCCATTTCGCGATATCGATAAGATTCGGCACAATGCCGATGAACCACGCCACCATCACCACGAGCCATATCGGCGATTTACCGTTGAACCACACGTTGTCCGACAACGCAGAAAGCAATGCCAACACACCCGCCACCAACGCACTCCATAACATATCTATGCCGTCACCCTTCAGGCTCTTCTGCTGGCACGCCTGCTCCACCGCATAGGCCACATTGCGCGTATTAATCTTCTGAATTCGCTTGCTCGTATCGGCATTGCACTTGCGCCATGCCTCAATAACCGGCTGGCTTTGATAGCAGAACGTCGCAAACAGCACGAACGGCATCTTGCCCAACTGCTTGGTAATACTACCGTTAAGTACCAGCGACGACCTGCTCGACCTGTCTCCAGCCAGCCGTGCAAACGAGTTATTCGGCGCGCTCACCGCTACCAAATACGCGCCAAGATGCTGCGCCATGGTTTTCTGGTACACGAATTGATACCAGTCTCGCAACAACTGACGAGACATTTCAGGCTTCTCGACTTTGCCTACTTTGCCGACCGACTTACCGAACCATTTGCCAGTCGACCCATCAACCGACTCATCAACCGTCTCTTCATCCGTCTCGGTTTCTCGCAGCGCTGGCTTGCCTTCCGGCAGTTCAACCGCCCTATCAATGCACATACGCGCATCAGTACGCTTCGGCATCTTCGCAATCGCCTGCAATGTCTGTGCAAACGTCACCGTCGTATCATTGCCGCCGCTCGACCCCGTATTCGCCGCGCCCGCCAAGTCCCGCAAATGGAACTGTTTGCGCAATACCTCCGCACAATCGCGCGCATTGGCTTCAAAATATGGGACGAAACCCTTACTTTTCGTCAGTTCTTTGACCGAAGCATCATTCTGGTTCTCGTAAAGCACCAGACCCTGTTTTTCCGCGTCGATCCATTCCTGCCAACGTTGCCCGAGGAACCGGCACCGATCCTCAATAGCCGCGCCATACCAGTCACTCGCATCACCGTCAGCTTCAGCACCGTACAGCAACTGTGCATACATCTCCGCGATGATGGTTGACTTCAGCTCTCCTGTTTCGTGAGCATGTTTCAGCCGATTGGTGAACTCGGTATAGAACCGACTATTTAGCCCCAGCGCTTGATTCCACGTGACCGTGGTGCCGAACACACAGTATTCCAGCGGCCGAACGGTCAGTTGTTCCTCAGTTCCCGCACACACAAGGTCCTCGGGAAGAATGGTTTCGTTTTCCTGTTCCGCTGCCTTTTGCGCGTCTTCTTTCACGTCTTCGATGCTCTTAGTGGTGAACGCCACCAAGCAGTCCTCCAGAGTCGGATGCCGGCCGGAGACGATGATCGCCGGACCATCCTTATACGACTTTCCCAGCACGCCATTGACCGCCGTGGGGCCGAGAGCCAAGAAGAACAGACCATCCAGCAACTGCGCTTCGGTCAGCATGATTTTGGGGCAATACATATATGCGGTGCGCACAATACCCGCAAAATGCGTTGCGATGTCTGTGTAGTCGTTGAGCAACCGCTCGCAGGGGCGATACGTATCGGTCCTGCACCACAGATTACGAATCGATGGATACGCAGGGTACTGCTTCACAAGGTCATTCCACTCTTGGCTCTGCTCAGTGGAATCGAAGTTCGTGATCATCGTTGCCCGTAGCGATTGCCTCTTGCCCATACGCCTAGTCTAGGCACATCATTGGCGCACAGGCACATTACCATCTCGTGCAGTTGCTAGACGAGCAATTAGACACCGGGGTAAAAATCATCAGATATCGATGCCAATGCATCAATGTCATATTCTCTCATGGTTGATGAATATTCCTCTCCCAGAGGGAATTGCTTCGAAATATCAACAGGGCTTAACCCACTTTTTCGCATCAACGCACGTTTAACCAAATAAGCGAAACGTGGGCATTCTGCACGGGTCAATCGGTCGGCAAAATCGGGAACTCCGTCGGGACATTTTTTAGACTAATACTGCAACTCACAAGTAACAGCTTGGTCCAACAGTACTGCCGACGACTCAGCCAAATCACAGAAAAAATCATCGGCAGTACATACGGAGTAAGGAAGGCCATCTAACTGGCTCTCGTCAAGCGATGCATACAGCTTTCGATCATTCGTCAGCAACACCGAACAATCATTATCTACTGCGGCAGCATGAAGATGCAAGTCGTTTGGATCCGCGCCCATGTAATCAGCTTGTGCCCGCTCACAATCATAGTGATCCACGACATGAACCAGTTCACGTATTTGATTAACGAGACCGTTTACCTCATCGCCGGAACGTTTCGGATTGCTTCGCCGATAGTGATAAACGACTTCAGCGAATACGTCTTCACTGGAGAAGAGATCGAACATCTGAATCTTGCTGGTCGACAGAGCGAAAAGCCAATCTCGAATAGTGCGAGAATACAGAATGTTCGCATCCACAAAAACGCGTTCCATCCCGACATCCCTTCGTTGCTGACTTGTTCAGCCACGAATATACCACTCAGACTTAATCTTCCAACTCGTCCAGAGAACCACGCACGGCAAGGAAATGCTCCCTCTTAATTTCCTGTTGCTTGTCTCTGTATTCAAGAACATCGTTGAGCAGGAAACGATGATGAGCGCCCACCTTATGAGAGGGCAGCTCCCCTTCACGAACCAATTTCAACAAAGTGGGTCGAGAAATTCCAAGCATTTCCGCCGCAGCTGTGGTCCGCAATTCCTTTGGTGTGGTTGAAATGACCACACGAGAGCCCTTGCTCAGACTCTCCAACACGGTCGTCACAATGACAGAAACATCTTTAGGTAAATCTACATTGCGTCCATCAACATTCAACGCGATATTTGCACGGATATCTTTTATATCGTCTACAGTTTGTTCGATATCACGCTGACTCTCGGAGTCCACCAGAATAGTAAGCTCACGATCACGAGACAAAACTTCCATAAGTACACTCCTTTCTCTCTTTGCACTCAATAAGCGTGAAGACAAACCAGTCAGGCTCG
>OLQM01004206.1_pt1 | contig 11352 bp, 7 predicted proteins | sample 1673161 | NCBI WGS metagenome assembly OLQM01 (sample SAMEA3136761, study PRJEB25190) | human gut metagenome | reverse complement strand
CGAAGCCGGAGAAAAGCCGCTTCTCATCGGCAACGGCACAAATCTTCTCGTCACCGACGCGCCGCTGCACCGCATCGTGCTGCGGCTCGGCGAGGAGTTTTCCCGCATCGAGCCGGTCGGCGATACGGCTCTCCGCGCCGAGAGCGGCGTGACGCTCTCGCGTCTCGCCTCGTTTGCCGCGGCGCACTCGCTCGCCGGGCTGGAATTTGCTCACGGCATCCCCGGCACGCTCGGCGGCGCGGTATCCATGAACGCAGGCGCCTACGGCGGGGAGATGAAGGACGTCGTCACCTCCGTAACGTATCTCGACGAAGACCTTTCCGTCCGCGAGACGGACGACGCCGGTTTTTCTTACCGGCACAGCCGCTTTTCCGATACCGGCTGCATCGTTCTCGGCGCAGAAGTTTCGCTGCACGAGGACGATCCCGACGCCGTCCGTGAGCGGATGCGCTCGCTCGCCGAGCGGCGCAGAAGCTCGCAGCCGCTCGACATGCCGTCCGCCGGCAGCACGTTCAAGCGTCCCGCAGGCGGATACGCCGCCGCGCTCATTGACGAGGCCGGTCTCAAGGGCTGTGCCGTCGGCGGCGCGCAGGTGAGCGAAAAGCACGCGGGCTTCGTCGTCAACCGCGGCGGAGCAAGCTTTGACGATGTGCTCCGGCTCATTGAACACATCCAAAACGAGGTATACCGCGTCTCCGGCATTGAGCTGGAGCCGGAGGTCAAGATCATCCGCGAATAAAAAGATCGCGGGGAAAGATAGATTATACTATGGAATTTCTGATCGTCACCGGTCTTTCGGGCGCGGGCAAAACGCAGGCCGCGCACTTTCTGGAGGATCTGGGGTATTACTGCGTAGACAACATGCCCTCGGCGCTTTTGCAGCCGTTCGCGGAATTCTGCATCGCCTCGCAGGGGCGCTTTACCAAAGTTGCCCTCGTCACGGACGTGCGCGCGCACGAGAGCTTTGAACAGCTCTTCCGCGCGCTCGATTCGCTGCGCGCGCTCGACTGCACGTTCCGCATCCTGTTTCTCGAAGCGCCGGAGAGCACGCTCGTCCGCCGCTACAAGGAAACGCGCCGCCGCCACCCGCTCGCGGCGCCGGGAAAAACGGTGCAGGCCGCGCTGCGGGAGGAGATCGCGCTCATGCAGCCGGTGCGCGAGCGTGCCGACTACATTATAAATACGCAGAATCTCACGCTCGCGCAGCTGCATAAAAAGCTCTGCCGTCTGTTCACCGAGACCGGCGAGGCAAAGCTGCCGATCAACGTGGTCGCCTTCGGCTACAAATACGGCATCCCCATCGACGCCGATCTCGTGCTGGACGTTCGTTTTCTGCCGAACCCTTATTATATAGAAGAGCTGAAGGATCTCTCCGGACTCGATCAGCCGGTGTACGACTTTGTCATGCAGCAGCCGGACACAGCAGAATACATGCGCCTGCTCACGGCGTTTATCGATTTTCAGCTCCCGCGCTTCCGGGAAGAGGGCAAGCCGGCGCTCACCGTGGCCGTCGGCTGCACCGGCGGGCGGCACCGGAGCATTTCCGTGGCGCGCGCGCTCACGGATCATCTGCTCGAGTGCGGGCAGAACGCGCGGCTCGTCTGCCGCGATCTTGCGAGGGTAAACGAACAATGAAAAAACGCATTTCCCGCCGTCCGGATATGAAAATCGCCGCCATCGGCGGCGGCACCGGACTTTCCACCATGCTGCGCGGTCTGAAGCGCATTTCACCGTCCATCACCGCCATCGTCACCGTGATGGACAACGGCGGCGGCAGCGGCGTGCTCCGGCAGGAGCTCGGCATGCTCCCGCCCGGCGACATCCGCAACTGCCTGCAGGCGCTTGCGAACACCGAGCCGACAATGGAGGCCCTGCTCGCCTATCGGTTTCAGGACGGCGCGCTGCGCGGCCAGAGCTTCGGCAATCTCTTTCTCGCCGCGCTCAACGGTATGTGCGACACGTTCGACGAGGCCGTCACGCGCATGAGCGAGGTGCTCGCCATCACCGGGCGCGTGCTGCCGGTCACGAACGAGAACGTGCAGCTCCTCGCCGATTTTGACGACGGCGTGACCGTCACGGGCGAATCGCAGATCGCCGAATACAAAAAAGACCTCACGCGGCGCATCGTGCGGGCATATCTCTCGCCGGAGCATCCGGCGGCGCTGCCCGCCTGTCTTGACGCCATCCGGGAGGCCGATCTCATCGTGCTCGGCCCCGGCAGTCTTTATACGAGCGTCATTCCGAACCTTCTCGTCTCCGGCATCCGCGAGGCGATCCACGAGTCGGACGCCGTAAAGGTCTATGTTATGAATCTTATGACGCAAAGCGGCGAGACCGCGGGGTATACCGCCGTCGATCATGTCCGCGCGCTCTTCGACCACGGCGGCAAGGGACTGTTCGACTATACGCTTGTAAACGATCTTCCCATCCCGCCCGAAGCGCAGGAGGAATATCTCCGCGAAGGAGCCGTTCCCATCACGGCGGATGAGGAAGCGCTCGCCGCGCTCGGCGTCACGGTCCGGTATTCGCCCGTGGCGCTCTGGCAAAAGGCGCTCGTTCGCCACGATCCCGCCGCGCTCGCCGCAGCGCTGCGCGATCTTTACCGTGAAGCCTCCCCCACCCGCATTTACGGATAAACACACAAAGGGGTTTTTCCCATGTCCTTTTCGTCCGAAGCCAAAAACGAGCTGTGCCATGTTCCGCTCAACCGCACCTGCTGCGCGAGGGCCGAGGCCTACGGCGTGCTTTTATACTGCCACACGTTCGGCCGGCGGGAGATCCGCATCATCACGGCGAACGACGCCTTTGCCCAGCGTCTGCCGAAGCTCTTCCGGCGCGCGTTCTCGCTCTCGTTTGACCATGTGCCGCCGGAGGGCGCGGCGGGCAAGCGCACGTTCCTCATCACAGCGCCGGAAAAGATCCTCTCGATCCTGGAGGTCTTCGGGCAGGAGAGCGCCGTTTCCCACCACATCAACTACGGCATGCTCGAAACCGACTGCTGCCGGCAGAGCTTCTTCCGCGGGGCGTTTCTCGCCGGCGGCAGCGTGACCGATCCGGACAAGCGCTACCATCTCGAGCTGCTCACGAGCCACCCGAGCGTGAGCCGCGAGGCGTTCAATCTCATGCTGGAAATGGGCTTTGCGCCCAAGGACGCCGTGCGCAGCGGCGGATACATCACGTATTTCAAGCAGTCCGAAGCCATTGAGGACGTGCTCACAACGATCGGCGCGCCGCTCGCCGCAATGGGCATCATGCAGGCAAAAATGCAGAAGGACATGCGCAACGCCGTCAACCGCCGCGTCAACTGCGACAGCGCGAACGCCGACAAGATCGTCCTCGCCGCGCAGGAGCAGCTTGACGCCATCCGCGAGCTGGACCGGAAATACGGGCTCGACACGCTCCCGGACATTCTGCAGGAGACGGCCATGCTGCGCATCGCCAATCCCGAGTCGAGCCTTGCCGATCTTGCGCGGCTCGCCAGCCCCCCGGTGTCCAAAAGCTGCATGAGCCACCGGTTAAAGAAGCTATTAGAGTACAAAGGAGACTGATATGGGCTTTGTCCATCTGCACGTGCATACGGAATACTCCCTGCTGGACGGTGCCTGCCGTGTCAAGGAGCTCGCGCGCCGCGCCAAGGAGCTGGGACAGACGGCGCTCGCCGTCACGGATCACGGCGTAATGTACGGCGCGGTCTCTTTTTACCGCGCGTGTCTCGCCGAGGGCATCCGTCCGATCATCGGCTGCGAGGTATACGTTGCGCCGCGCTCCCGCTTTGACCGTGAGCACGGCATCGACAACGAGTATTCCCATCTCATCCTTCTGTGCAAAAACGACGTCGGCTACCGGAATCTCTGCTATCTTGTCTCCTGCGGCTTTACGGACGGGTTTTACATCAAGCCGCGCATCGACTGGGCGCTGCTGCATGAGCACGCCGAGGGGCTGATCTGTCTTTCCGGCTGTCTAGCGGGATATCTCTCCCGGCACATCGTCGCGGACGATTACGAGGGCGCAAAGAAAAAGGCGCTTGAGCTGCGCGGGCTGTTCGGCGAGGACTTTTTCCTGGAAATTCAGGATCACGGCATCCCGGATGAGCGCAAGGCCGCGCTTGGGCTGCGCCGTCTCTCGCGTGAAACGGGCATCCCGCTCGTCGTGACGAACGACGCGCATTATATTAATAAGGAAGACGCCCGAAATCAGGACGTCCTTCTCTGCATCCAGACCGGCAAGACCGTGGACGATCCCGACCGGATGAAGTTTTCCTCCCCCGAGCTTTATCTCAAAAGCGAGGAGGAGATGCGCGCGCTCTTCCCCGAAGAGCCGCAGGCCGCGGACGTCACCGAGGAGATCGCCGCGCGCTGCCATTACGATTTTGAGTTCGGCCACTACCACCTGCCGGAATATAAGCTCCCGGAGGGGGAAACGGACAGCTTTGCCTATCTCACGCGCCTCTGCCGCGAAGGGTACGTCCGGCGCTACGGCGAGACCGGCACGAGCGAGATGGAAGCGCAGCTCCGGTATGAGCTTGACATGATCCACCGCATGGGGTTTGTGGACTACTTTCTCATCGTCTGGGACTTTGTTCACTACGCGAAAAGCCACGGCATCCCCGTCGGCCCGGGGCGCGGCAGCGCCGCGGGCAGCATGGTCTCCTATACGCTCGGCATCACGGACGTGGACCCGATCCGGTATTCGCTCTTTTTCGAGCGGTTCTTAAACCCCGAGCGCGTGAGCATGCCCGATATCGACATGGACTTCTGCGTCCGCCGCCGCGGAGAGGTTATCGACTATGTAACGCGCAAGTACGGCGCAGATCACGTTGCGCAGATCGTCACCTTCGGCACGATGGCCGCGCGCATGGCCATCCGCGACGTTGGCCGCGCGCTGAATCTCAGCTACGCGGAAACGGACGCCGTCGCCAAGCAGGTGCCGAGCGGCCCGGGCGCGCTCAACATGACGCTCGACGAAGCGCTCAAGCTCTCCAAGCCTCTGAAGGACATGTACGAGAGCGACGAGAAGGTCAAAAATCTCATCGACACCGCCCGCGCGCTCGAGGGCATGCCGCGCCACGCCTCGACCCACGCCGCCGGCGTTGTCATCACGCACCGGCCGGTGTACGAATATGTCCCGCTCGCCACGAACGACGGCAACCCCGTCACGCAGTATACGATGACGACGCTCGAGGAGCTGGGGCTGCTGAAAATGGACTTTCTCGGCCTTCGCAATCTCACGGTGCTCGAAGATGCGGCCAAGCTCGTCCGGCGCAGGGAACCGGATTTCTCCATCGACACCATCCCGATGGACGATCCGGCCGTGTTCGACATGCTCGCCGCGGGCAAGACCTCCGGCGTATTCCAGCTTGAATCGGCGGGCATCACGGGCGTATGCGCCGCGCTGCGGCCGAAGTCTCTCGAAGACATCACCGCCGTTATCGCGCTCTACCGCCCCGGCCCGATGGACAGTATCCCGAAATTCCTCGAGTGCAGCCAGCATCCGGAAAAGATCCGCTACAAGCACCCGAAGCTCGAGCCGATCCTCGGCGTCACCTACGGCTGCATGGTCTATCAGGAGCAGGTGCAGCAGGTGTTCCGGGAGCTTGCCGGATACTCGCTCGGCCAGGCGGACGTCATCCGCCGCGCAATGAGCAAGAAAAAGCACGCCGTCATCGACGCCGAGCGCATCGCCTTCATCCACGGCGACCCGGCGCGGAACATCCCCGGCTGCGTTGCGAACGGCGTGCCGGAGGACGTCGCGGGCAGCATCTACGACGAGATCGTCGATTTTGCCAACTACGCCTTCAACAAAGCGCATGCCGTTTCGTACGCCTTCGTCACCTACCGCACGGCGTACATGAAATGCCACCACCCGCGCGAATATATGGCGGCGCTGCTCACGAGCGTGCTCGATAACAGCACGAAGGTCGCCGAGTATATCGCCGAGTGCCGCGACATGGGCATCAAGCTCCTGCCGCCGGACGTGAACGAGTCGGATGCCGACTTCACCGTTTCGGGCGAGAACATCCGTTTCGGTCTTGTCGCCATCAAGGGCATCGGCTGGGGCTTCATCGAAGAGCTCAAGGCCGAACGCGAGAGCGGCGGGCCGTTCCGCACGCTCGACGAGTTCTGCCGCCGGATGGTGCCGCGCGATCTGAACCGCCGCGCCGTGGAATCGCTCATCAAGGCCGGGGCGTTCGATTCGCTCGGCTTCAAGCGCCGGGCGCTGCTCACGGCCTCGGGGCCGATCATCGACAGCGTCACCGCCGACAGCCGCAAAAACATTGCCGGACAGCTTGATCTTTTCGGTATGGGCGGCGACGACTCCGAAAGCGAGAGCGTCCGCACCATCCCGCTGCCGGACGTACCGGAATTCACCCGGCAGGAGCTTATGACGATGGAGCGCGAAACGACCGGGCTTTATCTCACCGGTCACCCGATGGACGACTACCGCGACCGGGCGCGCGACGTCGGCGCGGTCGCCATCGGCGCGATCCTGAACGACTTTGCCGAGGGGAACCCCCAGCGCTTCCGCGACGGGCAGGAGGTTTTGATCGCGGGCGTCGTGGCGAGCTACAAAACGCGCACGACGCGCAACAATACCCTTATGAGCTATATTCAGCTCGAGGACGACACCGGCTCGATGGAGCTTCTGGCGTTCCAGCGCGCGCTCGATTCCGGCGGGAGCTATGTGCAGGACGCCGCGCCCCTGCTCGTGCGCGGAAAGATCTCCCTGCGCGACGAGAAGGAGCCGCAGGTCATGGTAGACTCCATCCGCCCGCTCTCCGATCTGGACGTGCCGGGCCGTACCGCCGTTTCTCCCGCTCCTCCGGCGGCGAAGCCGGACGGGAAGCCGCGCACGCTCTATGTGCGCATCCCGAGCGCGGACCATCCGCTCTGCCGGCGGGTAAAGCTCCTGCTCACGATGTTCCCCGGAAACGAGAGGATCGTTCTTTATATGGAGGATACGAAAAAGCGCCTCGGCGCGCCGTGCCTCATCCACCCGGCGTTCGTCGCCGAGCTGGAAGAGCAGTGCGGAAAGGAAAACGTCATCGTGAAGTGATTTTCCTATTTTAATAAAGTCTTAAACAAACCTCGCTTTATTTTTAAAGCGGGGTTTGTTACCATATTGTCACCGGCATAACAGAACCGAATCCGGTTTTGGTACGTCTTATAAATATACTATCCGAAAAAATCTAGGGACTATAGGAGACCAAACGTATGGATGAAAAGAAGGTAACGTCCGCCCCGGAGCAGTCCGGGGATCGGGACCAGGCGCTGTTCGCCTCGATCCAGCGCGAAAAGCAGCGCAAAAAACGCCGCCGCATCATTGTGACGGTGTCGATCGTTGTGGTGCTCGCGCTCGCCATTTTCTTCGGCGTGCGCGCGGCAAAGAAAAAGGTCAGTGAGGCCGTCGGCAGCAGGAATGCCCCGACCGTGAGCGAAGCGATCGTCACGACCGGCAGCATCAGCACGACCGTTTCCGGCTCGGGCATACTCACCGACGCGGACACGCAGCAGATCGTCCTGCCCAAGGGCGTGAAGCTCGAAAAGATCCTCGTCAAAGCGGGCGAGACCGTGAAGAAGGGCGACGCGCTCGCCACGGTGGAGCTCTCCTCCGTTATGGGCGCGATGAGCACTGTGCAGGCGGAGCTCAATAAGCTCGACGAGCAGCTGCGCGCCGCGACCGGCGAAACGGTGCAGCCGTACATAACGACCGGCGTGAACGGCCGCGTGAAGATCGTCTACGCGCAGAAGGATGACGACGTCTCTGCCTGCATGATGGAGCACGGCGCTCTCGCGGTGCTCTCGCTTGACGGCTACATGGCCGTGGATATCGACGCCGGCTCTCTCGCCGCGGGCGACAAGGTCAGCGTGACCGTAGACGAAAAGACGTACCCCGGCACGGTGGACAAGCTCCAGAGCGGCAAGGCGACCGTCCTCCTCACCGACAACGGCCCGGCGGTCGATGCTGCGGCCAGCGTGCAGGATGCGGACGGCAATACCGTCGGCAGCGGCACGCTCTATATCCACAACCCGCTGCGCATCACCGGCTACGCGGGCGTTGTCTCCGCGGTAAACACCGCCGAGAACCGGCAGGTGTACGCGGGCAACTCCCTCTTCACGCTGCGCGACACGGCCTACAGCGCGAACTACGAATCCGTCCTCAAGAACCGCCGTGAGAAAGAGGAGGATCTCATGGCGCTGCTCGGCATGTACAGCGCCGGAGCGGTGACAGCGCCGTTTGACGGCTCCGTCTCCTCCATTGACTACAGCGACAAAACGACATCTTCCTCCGATAAAACGGACTCCTCCGCCGGCGGCGGAGGCATGGTGTACGGCGGCATGATGAATGCCTACTCCTCCTACGGCTCAGACGGCTCGGATTCCTCCGGAGACGGCTCGTCCTCTTCCGGCAGCACGGCGGCAACCGGCGAAACGAAGCTCCTCACGCTCTCGTCGGATACGAGCATGAAGCTCACCGTGAGCGTGGACGAGACGGATATTCTCTCCGTGCAGAACGGGCAGAAGGCGCAGATCACCGTGAGCACGATCGGCGACGAGGTGTTCTCCGGCGTCGTAACGGCGGTGGAGCGCTCGGCAAAGAGCAGCTACGGCATCACGAGCTACAGCGTGGAGATCACGCTCGATAAAGACCCCCGCATGCTCCCCGGCATGACCGCCAAGGCGCTCATCCGCATTGAGGGCGTGGATAACGCTCTGCTCATCCCCGAAAAGGCGCTGCGCCAGACGCGCGACAGCTCGTTCGTCTATACGACGTATGATCCCGCCACCGGCACGCTCGGCGGTGAAACGGCGGTCATTCCCGGTCTTACCGGCGGCGGCATGGTGGAGATCACCGAGGGTCTCACCGAGGGACAGACCGTGTACTATCAGGAGGCCTACGACCCCTACGCCTATTATTACGGCACGGGCGGCAACGCGAGCGGCGGCGATGCGTGGGTCGAGGACGCGAGCGGCGGCGACGCCGCTATCGCCGAGGACGACGGCGCCTACGCGGACAGCGAGCCGCTGGAAGGATAACGCTATGATCGATTTACATGACGTTTCCAAGGTCTACCAGATCGGCGAGGAGCGCGTCCACGCGCTCGACCATGTGACGCTGCACATTTTCCCGAAGGAGTTCGTGAGCGTCATCGGCCCCTCCGGCAGCGGCAAGTCCACGCTGATGAACATCATCGGCTGTCTGGACGTGGCGGACGCCGGGACCTACCGGCTCGACGGCATCCCCATCGAGGACTACAGCGAAAAGCAGCTCGCTCGCGTCCGCAATCAGAAGATCGGCTTCATTTTTCAGAACTTCAATCTGATCGCCAAGCTCTCCGCGGAGGAGAACGTGGAGCTTCCGCTCGTCTACCGCGGCGTAAGGCCGGCGGAGCGGGCAAAGCGCGTCGCCGCGGCGCTCGAGCGCGTGGGTCTCTCCAACCGCGCCAAGCACCTGCCGACGGAGCTCTCCGGCGGCCAGCAGCAGCGCGTGGCCATCGCCCGCGCGCTCGTAACGGAGCCCTCGCTCCTGCTCGCAGACGAGCCGACCGGCAACCTTGACTCCAAAACCAGCCGCGAGATCATGGACATTCTCCATGAGCTGCACGAGCAGGGAAACACCGTCGTGCTCATCACGCACGACAACGACATTGCCCGTCAGGCCAAGCGCAGCATCCACATTCTCGACGGGCGCGTCACGGAGGTGCAGCTATGATATCATCCTTTAAAATGGCGCTGCGCAGCATCGGCTCAAATAAGATGCGCGCCGCGCTCACGATGCTCGGCATCATCATCGGCGTCATGGCGCTCGTCGTGCTCGTAAGTCTTGTTAACGGCGCCACGAACACCGTGACGGACGAGGTATCCAGCCTCGGCAGCAACTATGTGGACGCCTACGTCTGGCGGCAGGAGGTCGGAAGCTCGCTCACCATAAACGATCTCAGGAAATGGGCGCAGGAGAACGAGTATGTCAAGGCCGTCGCGCCGGTCAACACCGGCGATGCCAAGGGAAAGGCCGGCTCCGCAAGCGACAGCATCAGTCTTTACGGCACGATGCCGGCGTTTGCCGACATCAACGGTCTCACGATCGAATACGGCCGTTTCCTCAAGAATACGGACGCGGATAACTCGAGCCGCGTATGCGTCCTCTCGAAGCAGGCCGCCGAGCAGATCGTCGGCTATGCCGACTGTGTGGGCGAGGATTTCTCCATCGACGGCATGCGCTATACGATCGTCGGCGTGCTCGGCGAGCGCACCTCGCTCGTCTACGGCGGCAGCCGCGTTCCCAGAGTCTATATTCCCTTTACCTCATTCACACGGCAGTACCCCCAGAACGGCAGCGCCATTTCCGAATTTTACGTCACCGCGCCGGAGGGCACGAAAATGGCCGACGCCGAGGCAGCCGTCAACGAATTTCTCTATGACTTTTTCGGCAACGGCGACAGCTTCTATGTCTATTCCATGAGTGTCATGGAGGACACGATGGGGTCCGTGACGAACATTCTCAAGATCCTGCTCGGCGGCATCGCGAGCATATCGCTCATCGTCGGCGGCATCGGCATTATGAACATCATGCTCGTCACCGTCACGGAGCGCACGCGCGAGATCGGCATCCGCAAGGCCATCGGCGCGGACCGCGGCACCATACTGCTGCAATTCCTCATGGAAGCGGTCGTTCTCTGCATGCTCGGGTGCGTCATCGGAATTTTTCTTTCGTGGTGCATCCTGCGGCTTGCCTCGACCATCGCGGCGGACGCCGGTATGCAGTTTGCGCTCAGCGGCGGCGTTGTTGCGCTCGCGGCGATCTTCTGCTTTGCCATCGGCGTGATCTTCGGGCTGTATCCGGCAAACAAGGCCGCGAAGATGAAGCCCATCGACGCACTGCATTACGGAGGCTGACATGGAAGCAAAACGGAAAAGAACAAAAAATATCATCATCGCCGCGGTGCTCGTGGTCGTCGCCATTTTGATGGCGGCGCTTCCGGCGATGCTTTCCTCCGGTCAGAAGGAGGAGAACACGGGCACGGCGAAATCCGTCGCCGTGCAGCGCGGCGACATTGACTCCACCGTCGCGGGCGCGGGCACGCTCTCCGGCGGGGACGGCGTGAAGATCACCGTGCCGCACGGCGTGGAGATCACGGAATATCTCGTGGCAAACGGCGATGTCGTCGCCGAAGGGCAGGCGCTCGCCACCGTGGACAAGACCTCGGTCATGAACACGATCGCCACGGTGCAGAACAATCTCGAATACCTCGCCGGCCAGGTCCGCACCGCGGCCTCCGGCGCGACGAATGCCTATCTCGCCGCGCCCGCCGCGGGCCGCGTCAAGGCGATCTACGCCAATGCCGGCGACGAC
>OLQM01004203.1_pt1 | contig 11358 bp, 10 predicted proteins | sample 1673161 | NCBI WGS metagenome assembly OLQM01 (sample SAMEA3136761, study PRJEB25190) | human gut metagenome | reverse complement strand
TATCCCGGCGAGGTATTTGCGCTGGTCGGCGAAAACGGCGCGGGCAAGAGCACGCTGATGAACGTGCTGTACGGGCTGAATAACCCGACGAGCGGCGAAATCTACGTCAAGGGCAAAAGGGTCGAGCGGCAATCGCCAGCGAACGCGATTGCAATGGGCGTGGGCATGGTGCATCAGCATTTCAAGCTCGTGCCGTCGTTTACGGTCAAGGAGAATATCGCGCTGTGCTGCGAGCCGACGAAGCGATTCGGCCTGTACGATTTCAAGCGCGCCGAGGAGACCGTGCGCGCGCTTTCGGAGGAGTTCGGCCTGGCGATCGATCCAAATGCGAAGGTGTCCGCGCTCAGCGTGGGCCTTCAGCAGCGCGTGGAAATCCTGAAAGCATTATACAGAAATGTAGAACTTCTGATCCTGGATGAGCCTACCGGCGTGCTTACTCCTCAGGAGACCACACAGTTCTTCGATGTTCTCCGCAATCTAAAAAAAGAGGGCTATGGAATCATTATCATCACCCACCGGCTGGGGGAAATCATGGATATCAGCGACCGGGTGACGGTGCTGCGCGACGGCCGGAAGGTCAGGAGCCTGGTGACAAAGGAGACAACGCCGGAGGAGCTGTCTGCCTGTATGATTGGGCGGGAGCTTAAGACGGAAAGAGAGATAAGGGAATCCGCTGCCGGGGAGACGGCCTTAAGCCTTAAGGATGTGTGTCTCCACAAAAAGCACAGCACCAAGATGTCCCTGGACCACGTAAGCCTTACCATACGCAGGGGAGAAATCCTGGGAATCGCGGGAGTGGAAGGCAACGGACAGAAGGAGCTGGCCGAGGTAATAACAGGAATCCGCAGGATTAAAAGCGGACAGATGGAATACCAGGGAAAGGATATACGAAAGGACAGTGTAAAGGAACGGTTCCGGGCGGGTATCTCCTATATTTCCGATGACCGTCACGGCGACAGCCTGGTCATGGACATGACGGTGGAGGACAATCTGATTTTAAGGGACTTTGACAGGGAACCTTTTTCAAGGAAAATGGTGCTGGACTACAGACAGGCGGAGAAGAGAGCCAGGGAGGCCCTGGATGAATACAGCATCAAGACCTCGGGCAAAAGCGGCATCAAAACACCGGTAAAGCTGATGAGCGGCGGTAACCAGCAAAAGGTCATACTTTCCAGGGAGATATCCGGGGAAGCCGGCCTGATTGTGGCCAGCCAGCCCACAAGGGGACTGGATATCGGAGCCACCCGGTTTGTCCATGAAACCCTCCTCAGGCAGAGGGATGCAGGCAGATGCGTCCTGCTGATATCGGCTGACCTGGATGAAATCCTGGGGGTAAGCGACCGCGTGGCAGTCATGTATGAGGGCCGTATCATAGGGATCCTGAACCGGGAAGAGGCGGATGTACATAAAATTGGCCTGCTGATGGGCGGTATTGCTAAGGAGGCGGCAAATGAATAGGAAATCAAAAATATTTGAGACAGCAGGCATCGGACTCATCGCAGTGGCCGTGTGGACGGTTCTCATCATGCTGTCAGACGCAAGCCCGGCAGAGGCTTATGCCATGTTCTTTAAGGGCATATTTGGAAATTTAAACGGGTTCATGGAAGTGTTTGTAAAGGCAACTCCCCTGATTTTTACGGGTCTGGGATGCGCGGTAGCGTTCAGGACCGGCTTTTTCAACATCGGCGCGGAGGGACAGTTTTACATAGGGGCCCTTGCCTCGGCGTGGGCGGCCCTTACCTGGACCGGGATTCCCGGCGCGCTCCGTATCCTGTGCGCCATTTTGATGGGATTTGTATTTGGTGGTCTCTGGGCTCTGATAGCCGCCATGTTTAAGGCAAAGCTGGGGATATCGGAAATCATTGTAACCATCATGCTGAATTACATTGCCATCAATTTGCTGGGCATTGCGGTCAGGACCTTCCTCATGGACCCGGCAGGAAGCATACCTCAGTCGCCCAAGCTGGACCCTTCCGTCACCCTTTACCGGTTCTTAAAGCCCACCAGGCTTCACGCGGGATTTATCATTGCCGTGCTCATGGTGTTCCTTGTCTGGTTCATCCTGGAAAAGACAACGGTGGGATATGAAATCAAGGTGGTGGGATTCAACAAGCGGGCAGCTGCCTGCAATGGAATCTCTGTTGTCAGAAACATCATCATTTCCGCGTTCTTAAGCGGCGGTCTGGCGGGAATCGCAGGAGCCGTGGAGGTCATGGGAGTGCAGAGAAAGCTTCTGGAGGGAATCTCCGGAGAGTGCGGATACACAGCGGTGCTCATCGCCCTTCTGGCCTCCAACCATCCCCTGGGCGTACTCTTTGCCGCCATCGCCTTTGCGGCCCTGGAGGTGGGAGCCAATTCCATGCAGAGGCAGATGGGAGTGCCTTCGGCCATTGTCAATATCCTGGTGGGGCTGATTGTGCTGCTGATTCTGGGCAGGGAGCTGTTTTACAGGAAGAGAAAGGAGGAAAAACCATGTTAGAGCAAATCATGACCATTGGTTTTGTGACGGCCTTTCTGACGGCGTCCGTAAGAATGGCTGTGCCTCTGATTTACGCCGGACTGGGGGAGACCATATCCGAGAAGGCGGGAATCCTTAACATAGGCATGGAGGGAGTCATGCTGGGCGGAGCCTTTTTCTCCTTTGCGGGAACCCTTTATTCCGGCAGCCTGGCCGTTGGCCTTTTGTGCGGCATGGCGGGCGGGGCCATGGTCAGCGCCATCCATGGGCTGCTGTCCATCAGGCTGGCCCGGGACCAGTCTGTCAGCGGAATCGCCATCAATATATTTATGGCCGGAGTCACCAGCTTTCTCTATAAACTGATGTCAAGCGGCCGGTCCTATCAGCAGATTGAACCCTTTGCAAAGCTTAAGATGCCCTTTCTGGGGGATATACCCCTGATTGGAAACGCCCTGTTCAACCAGGACATACTGACATACGGGGTCTATGTGCTGGTAATCCTGGTCGCTCTGTTTTACAGCAGGACGTCAAAGGGAATGGCCTTTGCCGCCATCGGGGAGAATCCCAGGGCTGCGGATTCAGCCGGTATACCCGTACACCGGTACCAGTGGGCGGCTGTGCTGTTAAACGGAATGCTGGGAGGGCTGGGAGGCGCCTATCTGGTTCTGGTGCAGGTGGGTAATTTTTCTGAGAATATGACATCAGGCAGGGGATACATAGCCCTGGCGGCAGTCATATTGGGCCGGTATGTGCCCTTTGGAATGATGGGCGCGGCCTTCATATTCGGCGCGGCCAATGCCCTTCAAATCCGCCTCCAGGCCATCGGAGTGCCCCTGCCCACACAGGCTCTGGCCATGCTGCCCTACATCATAACCCTGGTTGCCCTTCTGGGCTCCATCGGCAGAAACAGCGCGCCCGAGGCATTGGGTAAGCCGTATATAAGGGGAGCCAGGTAGATTTCCGGAATAATGATTGACAGTCCCCCTGGCCTGTAGTAAGATAAGAAAAACGGATGTGCGCCACGGTACATGGTACCGGTATCTGCGCTGACAGGCCTGTCTTACGGCAAGGGCCTTACGGCAAAGAGACGGCAGCAAATCCCATATCAGGATATGTGATTGACTGACCTGAAGCAAGGCTGAAGGGGAAGGCGGGGACACAGATATGACAGTATGTTCAGGATACGCCTTTTTGGCGTATCCTTTTTTCGGTATCGGGAGGTATCATATGGAGACAAGAATCGCGGTGATCGGCATAATAGTGGAAAATAAGGATTCGGTGGAAAGCGTCAACGATCTGCTCCACCAATACGGTCAGTACATCATTGGGAGGATGGGGCTTCCCTATGAAAAGAAAAAGGTTAACATTATAAGCGTTGTGGTGGATGCGCCCCAGGACATCATAAGCGCCCTGTCCGGCAAACTGGGCAGGCTTCAGGGCATTAACTCCAAGGCTCTGTACTCCAATATCGGTAGTTGATAAAACTATATAAATTATCTGACGGGGAAGTGTTACCGGAGGCCGCCATGGCCATGGACCCTGACCCGGCAAGAAAAGGAGAGGAAGAACATGAACTACGACCCAAAATCATCCCATGCAGAGGAATTCATTCACCACGGGGAAATTGAGGAGACCCTTGCCTACGGGGAGGCAAACAGCACAAACAGGGAACTGATTGACGAGATTCTGGCAAAGGCCAGGGAGCGCAGGGGGCTGACCCACAGGGAGGCCATGGTCCTTCTGGACTGCGGACTGGAGGACAAGAACCAGGAGATTTATGAGCTGGCGGAACAGATTAAAAGGGATTTCTACGGAAACCGCATTGTGCTGTTTGCGCCCCTGTACCTGTCTAATTACTGTATCAATGGGTGTGTGTACTGTCCCTACCACGCCAAGAACAAACATATCCCAAGGAAGAAGCTGACCCAGGATGAAATCCGCAGGGAGGTTATGGCGCTGCAGGATATGGGGCATAAGCGCCTGGCCCTTGAAACAGGGGAGGACCCGGTGCACAATCCCATTGAATACATGCTGGAGTCCATTGACACCATTTACGGCATAAAGCATAAAAACGGCGCCATACGCCGCGTCAACGTGAACATAGCGGCCACCACGGTGGAGAATTACAGGAAGCTTAAGGACGCGGGAATCGGTACATATATCCTGTTCCAGGAGACATATCATAAGGAAAGCTATGAAAAGCTTCATCCCACAGGGCCAAAGCATGATTACTGTTACCACACAGAGGCGATGGACCGTGCCCAAATGGGCGGTATTGACGACGTGGGCTGCGGCGTGCTGTTTGGCCTGGAGCTTTACCGGTATGAATTTGCGGGACTTCTGATGCACGCGGAGCATCTGGAGGCAGTGTTCGGGGTGGGACCCCATACCATCAGCGTGCCCAGGATACGAAGGGCGGATGACATTGACCCGGATTCCTTTGACAATGGAATCGATGACGACACCTTCGCCAAGCTGGTTGCCTGTATTCGAATCGCGGTTCCCTACACAGGCATGATTGTATCCACCAGAGAGAGCCAGAAAACCAGGGAACGGGTGCTGCACCTGGGCATTTCCCAAATCAGCGGCGGCTCCAAGACAAGCGTGGGCGGCTACTTTGAACCTGAGCCCGAGGATGAATGTTCGGCCCAGTTCGATGTAAGCGACAACCGTACCCTGGACCAGGTAGTGAACTGGCTCATGGGTATGGGATATATTCCCAGCTTCTGTACGGCCTGCTACAGGGAAGGGCGCACAGGCGACCGTTTCATGTCCCTGTGCAAGAGCGGGCAGATTCAAAACTGCTGCCATCCCAATGCTCTCATGACGCTGAAGGAATATCTCATGGATTACAGTTCTGAGGAGACAAGGCGCGTAGGCGAGGCGCTCATAGAGAAGGAAATCGGAAGCATACCAAAGGAGAAGGTGCGCCAGATTGTCAGGGATAACCTGGTAAAGATTGAACAGGGCGTCAGGGATTTCAGATTTTAAACAGGGGAAGAGGAGCGGATGACCATGGGAATGAACAATACGCCGGCATCGGACCGGATACATATTGGATTTTTTGGAAGGAGAAACGCCGGCAAATCCAGCGTGCTGAACGCGGTCACGGGCCAGGATCTGGCTGTGGTGTCGGACGTGAAGGGAACCACTACGGACCCTGTTTATAAGGCCATGGAGCTGTTGCCTCTGGGCCCTGTGATGATGATTGACACGCCCGGCATTGACGATGAGGGCCAGTTGGGAAGCCTGAGGGTGAGGAAGAGCTATCAGGTACTAAACAAGACAGACGTGGCTGTGCTGGTGATGGATGTCTGTCACGGCCCGGCTTCGGAGGACTATGCCCTCCTGGAGAAGATAGGGGAAAAACAGATTCCCTGCGTGGCGGTCTGCAACAAGGCGGATTTGGACGGAATTTCCGGTCAGAGACCGGAGGGAATTCCTGACTCGGTTCCCGTCCTGTCTGTCAGCGCCCATACCGGTCAGGGTATTGCGGCGCTGAAGGAGTGTCTGGCGCAGCTGGGCAGGACCCAGGAGAACAGCCGCAAAATCGTGGGAGATTTGCTTTCTCCATCGGATCTGGCCGTACTGGTGGTACCCATTGACAAGGCGGCTCCCAAGGGACGCCTGATTCTGCCCCAGCAGCAGACCATACGCGACATCCTGGAAGCGGATGCAGTGTCCGTGGTGGTCAGGGAAAACGGACTGAAGGACACGCTGGCATCTCTGGGGAAGAAGCCCAGAATGGTCATCACCGACAGTCAGGTATTTACTAAGGTCAGTGCAGATACGCCGGAGGATATTCTCCTGACTTCCTTTTCCATTCTCTTTGCCCGCTATAAAGGCAGTCTGGAGACCATGGTGCAGGGCGTCAGGGCTCTGGACAGCATCAGAAAGGGAGACAGAATCCTGATTTCTGAGGGCTGCACCCATCACAGGCAGTGCGAAGATATCGGGACCGTAAAGCTGCCCAAGTGGATACGGGAGTATACCGGAACAGAACCGGAGTTTGTGTTTACCTCAGGTACGGAGTTTCCGGATGAACTGGCTGGCTATCATCTGATTGTCCATTGCGGCGGATGCATGCTGAATGAGCGTGAGATGAAATATAGAATGAAATGCGCCCAGGACCAGGGAATTCCCATGACCAACTATGGAATAACCATTGCTTACATACATGGGATATTGAGGCGGAGCGTGGAACCATTTCCGGAGATAGCGGCGCTGCTGGACGGCAGCCGGGAAGGATGAGGGCGGGGAGTCTGAATCAGGATGCGTCATAACCGGACGGTTGGGAAATACGGATAAGTGATATAAGGCAGGGGCTGTGAATCATATTTAATGTGACACAGGCTCCTGCTTTTTTGCACTTTTTTGCGCCCCGTATATACTGGAGATTATAGATAGGCATTTTGAATTAAAATAAAAATATTTTTTATTTTTAAAATCATATTGAAAAATATTTCTAACGTGATATACTTATAGCTAAGGGGAATTAATATAGAGAACATATAAGATGGAAGGAGAAGAAATTATGAGGATTCAGGGTAAGAGAGTCTGGATTGCAGGACAGTTCATAGCAGCCCAGATGGAGATTGAGGATGGAGTCATCAGTCGTATCCATGGGTATGGTGCGGGACCGGCGGATCAGGATTACGGGGATAAGAGAATCGTGCCGGGTTTCATTGACATCCACACACACGGAGCATATGATTTTGATACAAACGACGGCCGGCCGGAGGGACTCCGCAACTGGATGAAGCGGATACCGGAGGAGGGTGTAACAGCCATCCTGCCCACTACCGTAACCCAGATGCCGGATGTGCTCACCAAGGCAGTGGCCAATGTGGCAGCCGTGGTGAAGGAGGGCTACGAAGGAGCGGAAATCCTGGGCATTCATTTTGAGGGACCGTTCCTGGACATGGAGTACAAGGGAGCGCAGCCGCCTGAGGCCATTGCGTCTGCATCCGTGGAGCAATTTAAAAAATATCAGGAGGCAGCACAGGGCCTTATCAAATATATCACCCTGGCGCCGGAGCGGGATCCGGACCATGTGCTTACCAGATACTGCTCCACCCACGGCGTGGTGGTCAGCATGGGCCACTCGGCAGCCACTTACGAGCAGGCTCTTTTGGGCATTGCCAACGGCGCAACATCCATGACCCATGTATATAACGGCATGACGCCTTACCATCACCGCAAACCGGGACTGGTAGGCACGGCTTTCCGGGTAAGGGACATCTACGGGGAAATCATCTGTGACGGTTGCCATTCCCACCTGGCTGCCCTGAACAACTTCTTTACGGCCAAGGGACGTGATTATTCCATCATGATCAGCGATTCCCTCAGGGCTAAGCACTGCCCTCCGGGAGGTGAGTACCAGCTGGGCGGCCATGACATTGAGATAGGAGAGGACGGACTGGCCCGTCTCAAGGGAACAGATACCATTGCGGGAAGCACCCTCAACATGAACAGAGGGCTTAAGATTCTGGTAGAGCAGGCGCTGGTGCCCTTTGACACTGCTCTTAATTCATGCACCATCAACCCGGCCAGATGTCTGGGCGTGGATCACAGAAAAGGAAAGATTGCAGCCGGATGCGACGCGGATTTGGTGGTTCTGGATGATGATTACAGCGTACTCCAGACATGGTGCAGAGGACGCGCAATGCTTTGATGCAGGACCCTGAACCGCCGCGGTTTTAAGGAAAATTTCGATAAAATCCTTGAAAATGCTTGCATTTACGGCGGCATGATGGTATAGTGTATACGATAACTAATGTAGATTACTGATAAAAGAGTGGACACCAGTCCACTCTTTCGTTTTGGAAAGACAGGAAAGGTGGTGGAATGATGGGAAAAAAGGAGAGCTATGAGAGCCGGGTGGAGAAGCACCTCCTTCCACTGATGGAAGAGCATGGTTTTGAACTGGTAGACGTAGAATATGTCAAAGAAGCAGGTACCTGGTATCTGAGGGCTTATATAGATAAAGAAGGCGGCATTGCCGTGGATGACTGTGAGGTCATCAGCAGGGCCTTAAGCAGCTGGCTGGACAAAGAAGATTTTATTGACGACAGTTATATTCTGGAAGTCAGTTCGCCGGGACTAGGCCGTCCTCTTAAGAAGGAAAAGGACTTCGTAAGAAGCATGGGCAAGGATGTGGATGTAAGGCTTTACCGTCAGCTTAACAAGCAAAAGGAATTTACGGGCGCCCTCAGTGCATATGATGAAAATACTGTGACGCTGACCATGGAAGACGGAAACCAGATGGTATTTGAAAAAGCGGACATTGCCCTGATACGGCTTGCGCTGGATTTTTAGTTAGATCATTCACATGCTGAGACATGGATAGGAGGATAAACATGAACAAGGAACTGTTAGAGGCAATGGAGGTATTGGAGAAAGAGAAAAACATTTCCAAAGATACGCTCATTGAGGCCATTGAGAACTCTTTACTCACTGCCTGTAAGAACCATTTCGGAAAAGCCGATAATGTAAAGGTCACGGTGAACCCTAATACCTGTGACTTTGCGGTATATGCGGAAAAAGCGGTTGTGGAAAACGTGGAGGACGATTGTCTGGAGATGAGCCTGGCGGATGCCAAGATGCTGAACCCCAAGTATGAGATTGGGGATACGGTACAGATTCCGCTGGATTCCAAGAAATTCGGCCGTATTGCCACACAGAACGCAAAGAACGTGATTCTGCAGAAGATACGCGAGGAAGAACGCAAGGCACTGTACAACGAGTATTATATGAAGGAAAAGGATGTCATGACCGGCGTGGTACAGCGCTATCTGGGAAGGAACGTGAGCATTAACCTGGGCAGGGTGGACGCCATCCTCAATGAAAGCGAGCAGGTAAAGGGCGAGACATTCCGTCCCACGGAGCGCGTCAAGGTATATGTTATCGAGGTGAAGGATACGCCAAAGGGCCCCAGGGTTTCTGTGTCCAGGACACACCCGGACCTGGTGAAACGTCTCTTTGAATCCGAGGTGGCCGAGGTCCGCGACGGTACGGTGGAAATCAAGGCCATTGCCAGGGAAGCAGGTTCCAGGACAAAGATTGCGGTGAAATCCAATGACGCCAATGTGGATCCGGTAGGCGCATGCGTGGGCCTCAACGGTTCCAGGGTTAATTCCATTGTAAGCGAATTAAAGGGTGAAAAGATTGACATCATTAACTGGGATGACAATCCCGCGTACCTGATTGAAAATGCATTGAGCCCCGCCAAGGTTATCTGCGTTGTGGCGGACGAGGAAGAACGGGAAGCACAGGTTATTGTGCCGGATTACCAGTTGTCCCTTGCCATCGGCAAGGAGGGCCAGAACGCGAGACTGGCCGCAAGGCTTACTGGCTTTAAGATTGATATTAAGAGTGAGACCCAGGCCAGGGAAATGGGACTCTTCGAGCAGATGGGGCTTCAGTATGGCGATACGCCGTCTGAGGCCTATGAGGAAGAGACGGAGGAAACGGAAAGCTACCAGGAGTATGAAGAAAACTATCAGGAAGACGGAAGCGAACAGTAAAAGGGATACTCTGAGAAGGTTAGGAGTGATGTAAGTGAGCATGAAAAAAGTTCCGCTCAGGCAGTGCATTGGCTGCCAGGAGATGAAGAGTAAGAAAGAAATGATAAGAGTCATAAAAACCGCCGAGGATGAGATTATGTTGGATGCCACAGGCCGTAAGAACGGCAGGGGCGCTTACCTGTGTCCATCAATGGAATGCCTGAAGAAGGCAGTGAAGGGAAAGGGACTGGAACGTTCCTTCAAGATGGCCATTCCCAAAGAGGTGTATGAAACTCTGGAAAAGGAGATGGAAGAACTTGGCAGATAACAAAAGGCTGTTAAGCCTGGTGGGCCTTGCGACAAGGGCCAGGAAGGTGGTAAGCGGCGAATTTTCGACGGAGAAATCAGTAAAGAGCGGAAAGTCCCATTTGGTAATCGTATCGGAAGAAGCTTCGGACAATACAAAGAAAAAGTTTACCAACATGTGTACTTACTATAAAGTCCCAATCTATCTGTTTGGAACAAAGGACGAACTGGGGCATGCCATGGGGCAGGAGTTCAGGGCGTCACTGTCAGTGGAGGATGCAGGTTTCGCGAGGTCAATGGTAGAACGAATGAATATAAACGGAGGTAGCTTGAATGAGAGTAAGTGAACTGGCAAATGAACTGGGCAAGACCAGTAAGGAGATATTGGAAATTATTAAGACGAAGGATAAATCAGCTGTATTGTATGCGGCATCGAATGTGACAAAGGATCAGGAGAATATTGTACGCTCTTTTGCAAATCCTAAGAGGGACGCAAAACCTGCCGCACCGGAGCACAGGACTGAGGCTTCTAAAACAGAGGCCTCCAGGACGGAAGCTCCAAGGACGGAAGCGCCTAAGACAGAGGCGCCTAAGGCGGAGGCTCCTAAGGCGGAGGCTGCCAGGAACCAGGACGGCGGGTCAAAGGGTGAACCGGCTAAGAAGAAGCTGACGGCCGTGTTCCGTCCTCAGAATGCTCAGCAGCAGATTAAGCGTCCGGTTCCTCCGAAGCCACAGGGAGGAAAACAGGGCCATACGGCTCCTGCCCTGGCCGCAGCGCCTCAGGCCGCACAGCCGGCACCCCAGGCAGCTTTGGCAGAGTCTGCAAAACCACAGGTTCAGGCTCAGTCCGCGGATACGGTTTCAGAGAGAACCGCAGCGCCTCAGCCAACCCAGGCACCACAGGCCGGAGTTCAGGCCGGAGCCCCGGGAACTGCCCAGGACAGCCGTGATACAGCCAGGAGCCAGGGAGGCTACCAGGGCAGCCGCGACAATAACAGAAGTCAGGCCGGCTACCAGGGCAGCCGCGACAACAACCGCGGCCAGGGGGGCTACCAGGGCAGCCGCGACAATAACAGGAGCCAGGGAGGC
>OLQM01004195.1_pt1 | contig 11394 bp, 8 predicted proteins | sample 1673161 | NCBI WGS metagenome assembly OLQM01 (sample SAMEA3136761, study PRJEB25190) | human gut metagenome | reverse complement strand
TTCACCGCCGATCAGCACCGTGTCATCATACAGCATACGGATATTGAATACCGCATCACTGAGTCTTTCCACATATTCGTCAAGAATTCGTTCATATTCCCGATTCCCCTGATCGATCCCGGCAAAAAAATCTTTTAATTCTCCTCCCGCCGCATCTTTCAGGATCAATGAATTGCAATACGCATCAAAACATCCATAATTACCGCAATAACAACGTCTTCCATTTTTTTCAAGACGCATATGTCCGATCTCACCGGCCCGGTTATGATTCCCATTATAGACTTCATCCTGCACAAGAACAGTTCCACCGATACTGCTGTTCAAGGATAGGTAGAATACATTCTGTCCGAGTTTTAGCTTCTGGTTGTATCCAGCTGCCGTCATATCATGAAACAGCCGTGTTTCAACCGGAATGTACTTTGCAAGTTCTTCTCTTCGGACATCTGACATTTGCTCCGTAAAACTGCAGGTCACACGTTCTCCCTCATTATCTGTCAGCCCTTCTACTGTGATTCCCACACCCAGGATCTCTCCTTCTTTTAATCCCATCTCCCGTACCAGACGTTGATATAATTCACCTATTTTCCGCCTGTAATTATCATCCGACCGAAACTTTAACTTTTCTGTAATCACATTTCCAATTACATTCCCCTGCAGATTCAGAACAAGTCCTTTCATATAACGTTCCGATAACTGGATACCAATCGCACATCTTGCATTTTCATCGCAGCTATACGCCATCGATGACCGGCCGCCTGTATTGGTTGTACTTTTTTCAGCCCGGATCAGTCCTGCTTCTTCCAACTCTGTAACGATACTGGTCACGGTCGGAAAACTTAAGTTCAGCTCTTTCGCCACATCAGCTCTTGCTGCCATCGGATTCTTTTTGATATATTCAAATGTCTGTTCCCGGTTCAACTGCCGTATCTTTATTGTATCAATCTTTGTTCCCGTCATCTGTATTACCGCAGCTCCTCCTTCAATCCTCCATTATTCACATATCGTTGGATTGTCATCTTATATTACGATTTCAAATTTCTGTTCGTCATTCAATGCCACCTTTGTACAGTCATTCATGTAAGTTCCTTCCGGTAATACAATCAGACTCTGCAGTTCTTCTACATTCACGGGCATAGCTGCCAGATGCCATACTGCCGCATCCAGTTTTACCATCGTTCCTTTTGGTACAATAAACGCTTCTGTCAGTTCAGTCACTACATCCCCGCCGGACTTTGGTGCTGCATGCAGAACAGCGTCATCATTCAACGGCATAAACATCTCCCATGTCGTCTTATGATATTCCAGTTCCTCTACAATATACTTCTCCGGTTTACTCACTTTCAGTGTTGAAAAACCTATCCTTTTCTCTGATGACACTGCAATCCGGTCCGGATAAAATGTAAAAAATCCTCCGCCCAATCCATATCCTTCTCCATCGACTGCAGACCAGAATGTTCCGTACTGTCTGAATGCATCTGCTGTTAATGGCTTCGCCTGAATTGTTCTCATAATTGTATCTCCTTTCGTTATTTAAAACACTTTTTAAATGTGGTTTAATATATATTAAAAATAATATTATTTTTCAAAAAATTCAAGCGCATTTAACAAAGAACTCTGTTTTCTCTTTTTTCACCAAAAACAGAGTTCTCTTTTTATCTATTTTCACAATTTACTATTGCACTCCCACATCACATCGATGTAGACTCCATATCCAGACGTTTGATAATATCTTCCTGAATATCCGGTGACAGATCCAGGAAATTCACAAACGTTCCATGAATTCTCATAATATATACTCCGCTTGGTGCATATTTCTTCGGATTCGCCAATACTTTTCTTAGCATCTCCGGTGTGGTTACATTAACATACAGGTAGAATGGAGAGATTCCGTCTGTCTTCTTAGGATTAAAGAAGAGCGGGGCCATGATCTTGTCTTTGAATTCCATTCCTTTGCCTTCCATAGTTTCACTCTTGAAGTAATTTGGATTAATTCCAAGGTGAGATGCACATCCGCCATTCATCTTATCAAATGGAAGTTTCATGTTAGACATGATTCTGAAGCCGAGTCCCTGATGCGCTTCGCCGTATAACGGGTCGATACCATATCCAAGCTCTTCTCTTGCAAGTCTTCCGTCCGGTGTTGCACCTACCCAGTAGCCATACAAGAGGTGAGTAGACGGTGAAGCCCAGTCTGCACGGAATGCATTGCCAAGATAATTCTTCTTAGAGCATACTATGTCACTTACTTTTCCTGCAATTTCCGCTGCATCCTTATCTACAGATGCGATGTTATTGCCATATTTCTTTGCTTTCATCAGATACTGACGCATCTCCGGATCATGTTCAAAGTTATCACGAAGTGCCTCTACCATACGTTCTGCATCTTCCGGTCTTTCTGCAAGCAGCGTATCAATTGCCGCAAATGAATCTGCTACTACTGACAGTCCATGGATCAGACAGCCGCTTCCGTTATATTTTGTTCCCTGTGTTTTTGTATCTCTGGTGTCTACGCCGGTCTTTATTCCATCCATCAGAGTTGAGAGAAATGGTACCTGTAAGATAGAGATTGCTTCAGAGGCTGCATTGGCACATTCTACCATCTGGTCTACGTATTCTTCCAGGTTCTCATAGAAGATCGGGCGGATATTCTGAAGCAGTTCCAGTGCGTTCTTACATCCGTTTTCTTCATAACTCTTGCCAAACTTCTTTCCTGAGATTTCTGATTTTCCATCATTTATGCACAGTTCCAGAACTTTTGCCATATTAAGCCAGCTGTTGGTTGTATTACCATTATCTTTACCCATGATTAGAGGCTCCTGACATCCTGCTACCGAGTAGTCTTCCAGATCCTGTGGTTCTACATGATTCTTCTCTTTTAAGAACTCAAATACGGAATCATCGTTAAAGAAAGACGGTGTCAGGCATCCAGGTGTGAATAAAAATCTTCCAAGGCTTTCATATAATTTATCCGGTGTATTCTTATGTAATTTCACAGACAGGATCGGCTGTGGAAGGTTCATGTCATAATATGCATCTAACAGCGCATACGAAGTTGGGTTTGTCATATCCTCTCCTGTATTGGACTTTCCGCCAATGATCAGGTTCTGTGAAATTGCCCAGCTTCTGTCTGCTACGTTATAGAATACAAGCAGGTGCTTTAATAATGCAGCTGTCATGTCTCTGCCTGTATCTTCTTTGCTTCTGTAAGGTTCGAAGATACGATCTGCATTTCCAACAGAGAAAGCATATGGGTTCGGTGTCTGCTCCAGGCACATTACCTGCCACATAATGATAAATAACTGAATTGCCTCATACAGATTCTCTGCTCCGTTCTCCGGTACTTTTCTAAGCGTTGCAGCCATCAGTTTAAAGCGCTCTTTATCTTTCGCTTCCAGTCCTTTCGCTTTTTCTTCTGCCATATCCGCATATCTGTTTGCAATGATCACTGCTGCATCCAGTGCAATATCCATAGCATCAAAATATACCTTCTTATCTTCATCCGTTTCTTTTGCTTTATTTACTTTGATCTGCTCTTTTAATCCTTTCACACCGACTTTTAATGCACCTCGCATATCCGGGATCAGATGTCCGGTAACCTGCTCGATAAAGAAGATTGCCTCGCTTGTCTTGTCGCCTGCAATATCATAAGCTGCACAGAGTGCCTGTGCAAATTTTGTATTTTCATTGTATTTTTTCAGATCATTAATTCTTTCCCGTGTAATATCCCCAATTGGATCAATATCACCAAATACAGCAACCGGATCGCAGTATCCTGTAAATGAATCTACCGAAAATGCAGGATTGATCAGTGCATAAGATCTTGCAAATGCATCGTCCTGTGTTCCCGCAAAAATATGATAATCACTGAGCCACAGTGGAATTCTCTTTGCAATTTCTACCAGTGTCTTTGAGATACGGATACTATCAACATCTTCTTTGAACTTCTCATCGCACTCTCTCATGATCTCTTTTGCAAGAAACCATCCTTCCAGGTGATCGGTTGCCCTTTCTTCTTTGAATCTTTCTTTTGCCAGTTCTGTAATTTCCTGTGCGTTTAAAATACTTTCGATCTTCATATCCTGCTTCTCCTCCTTTTTGAAGTTTTTACCGAAAACCTTTCTTTTGCCTTTAGGTTTTCTTATATTTAAGTCCCGCATCTTTGATCATCTGACGGAACTGTTTTACCAGTTCCTGATCTACGTACGCATCTTTGGTCATGCGGTATTTCCATCCACACTCTTCCCATTTTTTCTTACCGAATTCGTGATAAGAAAGCACTTCAAATGTTACATTGTCTCCATTGATTTCTTTAAAAAAGCGGACAAATGCTTCCAGATCTTCCGTTGCATTGTTCACGCCACCGATCAACGGAACTCTTACATGAAAATACGGATGCTCTTTTGCTGCTTTCCTGATATTTTTCATAATCTCTTCATTCGCACCGCCTGTGTATTTCTGATGTTTTACCGGATCACATAACTTACAGTCCATAATCAGCTGATCAACATATGGGAACAATTCTTCTGTCCTTACATGCGTTCCATTTGTCTCAATTGCTGTATTGATTCTATGTTCTTTCAGTTTTTTCAATGACTCAAGAAGTTCTTCAAACTGCATTGTTACTTCCCCTCCGGTAAATGTAACTCCGCCGCCATCGTAATACATCATTTCGTTATTCAAGACTTCTTCTACGATCTCGTCAACCGTATAATTCTGGTAAGACAGATACATCCCCTTTGTATCATGTTCTGTGATGCACTCATGATTTTTACATCCTACACAGATGGTCCTGTCTACTTTTGTTCCACTGATCGCTCCATGCGGACAGATGCTTTCCAAAATCCACTCCGGATCTGATACGATCGTTCCTTTACACTGCATCCCCTCCGGGTTCGCACACCATGGACACTTCAGATTACAGCCTTGCATATGATATACCAGTCTGTTTCCATCTCCGTCCTGGGAGTAATTGAATCCTTTCTGAAATATCTTCATCTGTCATCTGTCCTTTCTTAATAGTCTCACTATAACCTGAACAGATCTGCGTTATGTCCATATAACTCACGGAATATCGCGAACTGTTCTTCATAGTATTTCTGATTCTCATGGTTTGGTGTTACAATTGTATCTTTCATATGTACCAGTTTATCGCAGGCTTCCTCATAGTTTCCGAATTCTCCGGCCGCAATTGCTGCTGTTATCGCAGCTCCGATGCATGCCTGTTCATTTCCCTGATTTGTATAGATCTCGCAATCGAAGATATCTGCCTGCATCTCCAGAAAAAGCTTTCCTCTTGCTCCTCCACCGGATGCTATAATTTTGTGATATTCAATTCCGAGGTCTTTAAATATTTCTATCGATGTCCGAAGTCCGAATACAATTCCTTCCATCGTGCTCCGGATCATATGCGCTCTTTCATGTTTCAGTGTCATTCCAAAGTAAATGCCTTTTGCATTCGGATCATTATATGGCGTTCTCTCGCCACTCAGATACGGAAGGAATACCAGTCCCTCGCTTCCTGCTGGTACAGACGCCGCAAGTGAGGTCATCTCATCATAAGATCCCATCTCCAGAATGTTGTTCATCAGCCACTTCAGCGCAACACCGCCGCTTAAGTGTGCTCCCATCAGCATCCATAAGTCTTCTTTCACATGACAGAATGTATTGGTCCGGAATTTTTCATCATATAATGGTTCGTTAAATCCTCCCGAGATCTGACAGGACGTTCCGATGTTCGCTGCAAGTACGCCCGGCCGGATAATTCCGTTACCCACGCCCTGCATCAGAGTATCGCCACCGCCATAAGCGATCTTGATTCCTTCTTTTAATCCGGTCTGTTCTGCACATTCTTTATTAACTGTTCCCGCTGCTTCGTATGCTTCATGACATTCCGGGAAGATTTGTTTTGGCATCTGAAGTTTCTCTATCAGCCCCCATGCCCAGTCACGCTTCTTTGTATCGAATATTGCACCACTTGACGCATCCGACATGTCCGTTCCGATCTCTCCGCACATCTTATAACGGATATAATCTTTCGGGAAAACTACATAACGGATCTTTTCAAAATTCTCCGGCTCATGTTCTTTCACCCACATCAGTGAGGAGATCAAGAATCCTGTACTAAGTGAATTCAGCACGGTTCCACGATATGTATCCTTTCCTGTGATATCGTATATCTTCTGGATCTCTTTTTCTGATCTCTGGTCTGCCCAGATAATTGCATTGCGAATCAGCTTGCCGTCTGCACCTATCATAACCAGTCCGTGCATCTGTCCGGAATAACTGATCCCATGAATCTTAGCTGATTCCTCCGGATATCTCTTCACAAGATCTGTAATCGTCTCTTTTGTTGCCTCCCATAACTTCTCCATATCCTGTTCTGCATATTGTAACTTTTCTTTAATAATGTCATACCCAATCTGAGAAGTTCCGACTGTCTTTCCCTCGCTGTCCATCAATAATGATTTCACGCTGGATGTTCCCACATCCACACCAAGATAATAATTCATAACTGCTCTCCTTTTGGTATTGTCGAGTAGTACCATTTGTTTTCTAATATAAGGGACGGAATATATAATAGTTCCGCCCCTTGTTTTTTTACATTCGCAACTGCTTAATCTGCAATCTTTATCATGACCTTTCCGGCTCTTCTGTATTCAGGCTTTGTAAATACATCTGCAATATCATCCAATGGTACAATATTTGTGATCAAGTCCTCCAAACGTAATGTCTTTGACTCCAGAACCTGTATTGCTCTCTCGTACGTATAAGGATTGATAAATGATGATGTAATATGCAATTCTTTCTTAAACACATCATCCGGCTTCAGTGGGAAACTATCCTCTGGCGAAGCAAGACCAAAAAACATTACTGTCGCACCCTTACCGGCAAATTTCACTGCATCTTCCTGTGTATGTATATTTCCCACACACTCAATTACAACATTTACATTCGGTGTATATTCATCCAACACCGCCTGAACATCTTCGTTTATTGGATCGATTACTTTTGTTGCGCCTAATTTTAATGCAAGTTCACGTTTTTCTTCTACCGGTTCGGACAGGATCAGCTTTGTTGCACCTTCATTCTTTGCAAGCTGCAACATGATCATTCCAATCGGTCCTCCGCCTATAACAAGCACCGTATCACCAGATTTAATATGACAGAGATCTATTCCATGCAGGCAACAGGAAACTGGTTCTGCCATTGCAGCCTCGATAAAACTCAGATCATCCGAAAATGTATACAACTGTTTTTCATGCATAATAACATATTCTGCAAATCCTCCATCTACAGTTGTACCTACACCAATATTATCTGTACAAAAATGCTGCATAGCATTTTTACAGAAATAACATTCCCCACACATATCATTCGGGTCACCGCTCACACGGTCCCCCACTTTAATTCTATTTACATTAGCTCCGATTTTTTTTACAACTCCCGAAAACTCATGCCCCGGAATCAACGGCGGTGTAACTTCAAAAGATCCTCCATCACCATTAAAAATGTGCACATCCGTTCCACATACTCCACAATACTTTACCTGGATCAACACTTCATTGTCTTTCAGTTCCCTTACCGGAACATCTTCTACTACCAGATTATGTTTTCCGTAATATACTGCCGCTTTCATATTGTACCTCCATAGTTTAATTTTTAACTTGCTTCTTTTAATGGCATTGTAGCACAATACCATTATTTCATCAATATTTTAACTTAAATTATCTCAAAAAACTCATCAATCATATGGATTGCTGCTCCCACTCCTGTCGGTTCTTTCTTATATTTAGAAGGAACAAGATACCTTTCTGATTTTTCCTTAAATGAATCTCTGGCATCTACCCTGGCACACAGATCTTCCATATACTTCTCTATATATGCCCCTACATAACCGCCGATTACAATTTTCGTATCATATAACATACGTATGTTGTGAATACCTATTGACAAATATTCTAAATATCTGTTCCAATGGCGCCTTGCTCCGAGATCCTTCGTTTCTAATAATTCAAAGAATTTTTCCAGATCACCATCCGCATATTCTGCAAGCACATTTGCTCTGCACACTGTGTCAAAACAACCCCTTTGGCCACAATAGCATCTGTCTCCGGCTTTCGGAATAATCGTCATGTGTCCGATTTCACCGCTTTTCCTGCGTTCTCCCTCAAATATTTTATTAGCAACAATCACAGCTCCACCTACACTGTTGCTAAGACTAAGATAGAATGCATCATCCAGGTCATTTCTGTCCCATACTTCCGCATAACCTGCTGCTGCCGAATCATGGAACAGCCGGTTATGATATGGAATATATTTCGCAATATCTGCTCTGGTCACTCCTGTGAAATTAAGCGTAAGCCCGTAAGTAACCCTTTCACCATCATCACTGATCAATCCCTGAACTGCAATCCCGACTCCGAGAAATCTGTCATCCGAAAGACCAGTATCCTTTTTGACTTCTTCTACCGTCTCTCCAATCTTTCTCAGATAATTATCGTCATTCAAATCAAAATTCTCCCTGACCCTGATCAGACTGATAACATTACCGGATAAATCTACTGCCACACAATTAATATGATGCCTGTTTAAATACAAGCCGACTGCATATCTGGCTTTTTCTATGTAGGAATAAGCGGTCGCATTTCTCCCACCTGTATTTGATATTTTTTTTGACGTATCAATCAATCCCAACTCCGCCAGATTATTTAAATTCTGCGTGATCGTCGGAAGACTCAGCCCTAATCCGATCACAATATCCTGCTTTGATACTGCTCCCTGTTCCCTGATATATTGATATATTAACTGACTTTTCCTCAAAACTCTTCCCCTTGTCTACTAAAGTATTTAACGAAAATATTTTAGCAAAAATATTTTAGCAAAAAATCCCGGTAAAATAAACTTTTACCGGGATTTTAATATCTTTTCAGCTTTATTATTAGTTAGCCTGTCTCTTCTTCTGGATACAGTCAAAACCAACAGCAAGGACAAGTACAATACCAAGTACGATATCCTGAATCCAGGTATTGATATTCATAAGCACCATACCATTATTCAATGCCCCAATAATAAATGTACCAGCTACAACACCAGACATTCTACCGGAACCACCTGCTACAGACACACCTCCAAGGACAACGCAGGTAATAACTTTGAATTCGTAGCCAAGTCCTGCATTACCCATACCGGAATTTGTTCGTGACAAAAGTACAATACCGGCAAGTCCTGCAAAAAATCCTGATAATGCAAATACCAGATATTTAACTCTTCCTGTACGGATACCAGAAAGTCTTGCAGCTTCAATGTTACCACCTACTGCATAGAAATAACGTCCAAAATATGTCTTATTCAGAATAAATGCTCCAATGATAAAGCAGATAATCATAATAATTACCGGAATAGGTACCGGTCCAACCCATCCTGCACCAAATACAGAGAATTTTTCAGGGAATCCATTGATTGGCTGTCCATTACACATAATCAATGCAATACCGGAAAATGCTGTTTGTGTCGCAAATGTTGCGATCAGTGCCGGGATACCGATTGTCGCTACCATGAAACCATTCAAAAGACCAATCAGTGTAGATGCCAGTAACGAAATCAGTACTGCAAGATACATATTAACACCGAACTCAACCATCAGTTTTGCACATAAAATATTAACGAATGTAATAACAGATCCTGTACCAAGGTCGATGTCACCCAGCAAGATAACAAACATCATACCTACAGAAGCAATTCCCCATACAGCGACCTGACGCAGCATAATTAATAAGTTACTCATTGTAATGAATCTTGGATTTGCAATTGTAAATGCAATTACAAGAACGATAAATACTAACCAGATAGCCTGGTCTTTTAAAACTCTTGATACTTTGTTTTCTTTCATTTGTCTAACCCCTTCCTATGCCTATTTATCTCTTGCTGCGGATGCATATGTCATAATTACTTCCTGGGTGAACTCATCTTTTGAAAGTTCTCCTGTCATGTTTCCTTCTGAAAGAACCACAATTCTGTCAGACATACCCATCAACTCTTCCATCTCTGAAGAAATCATTAAAATTGTCTTTCCCTGATTCTCAACAAGATCGTTCATCAATTTATAAATCTCATATTTTGCTCCAACATCAATTCCTCGTGTTGGTTCATCAAAGATAATCAATTCCGAATCTGCTGCCATCCACCTTCCAAGGATAACCTTCTGCTGATTACCACCACTTAAATTTTTAACCAGCTGATTCAGGGAAGGAGTCTTAATTGCCATATTTTCTTTATATTTTTCTGCAATTTCCTGTTCCTGCTTATTGTTTATAACGCTGAGTTTGGAATTGCGCTCATAGATTGGCATATTAATATTATTCTTAATAGAAATACCCAACATAGCACCATGACGTTTTCTGTCTTCCGGCACCAGAGCAATTCCAAGATTAATCGCTTCTCTCGGGCTCTTCGGATCTATCTCCTTACCATTAAAAATCATTTTTCCTGATTTTTTTCTGACTGCCCCGAATATCATCTCGGCAAGTTCCGTTCTTCCGGCTCCGACCAGTCCACCAAGTCCAAGAATCTCGCCTTTTCGTAAGCCACAGAATAGGCCTAACAATATTTCCAAATACCAGTTATTTTCGGAAGACGCTTTCAGCAGGACCTTGATTTTTTCTTTACTCAGAATTGTTATCTTTGGCTTTTGTCTCTTATACGGCTTTGTGCCAATAACCGGATTGGTTTTAATATACCCACCGATTACTGCCTCTTTCATTGCCATATTTAGAATCTCCCGCCCTTTATTTCCTGCAGAGGCACTGACCTTCGCTACCCGCTCCAATAATGCATCAAGATATTCTACATTGGTGAACCGGACCTTGATGTCGTACTCAATATTCGGCAGGATTAAGTCATAAACCGCATACGCGCCTACCATTCTGGTTGTTGTTTCAATTCTTTGAGAGAATATCTCCTCAAACCAATAAATCAAATAATCCTTAAGCGTGACTTCTGTATTGATTTGATGTGCCAGATGATAGGCCCGATACGCCTTTTTAAACTCATCTTCGTGTCGCCTATAGCTCTTATCAGCCTCTTCACTGGTAGCAAACCCGCCCTTTTTGCTGTACTTTATCGAACCATCGTCCTGAAGTATCTTGGTACGGTGATACCATGAATTATTTTCAAAAAAAGCTGCACTATTCTGTGGTTTTCTTTTCAACTGTCTCTCCCGCCTTAACTAATTCCGTCTAGCCAGTCATCAAAAGATTGTTTGGGAACCCTGAAAAGCTTTCCAACTTTAAGGACCCGGAACGGCTTTTGATTCCGATACGCCTCGTCCAAAAAGGTATATGTTTTGCTCCTCCCAATCCCTAAAATCTCCTGGATTTCCTCTGCGTTATATACTTT
>OLQM01004187.1_pt1 | contig 11412 bp, 7 predicted proteins | sample 1673161 | NCBI WGS metagenome assembly OLQM01 (sample SAMEA3136761, study PRJEB25190) | human gut metagenome | reverse complement strand
AGCCGCCGGAGCGGTGCTTAAGCCGTCAGGCGGGAATTGTGCGGTATTGCCTTAAGATCATGTTGAGAAGGGAGCGTGCTTGTTTGCAAAAGCTCAAAAAAATTTTCAGCCGCCAGAACGGGTTGGTCCTGCTGCTGGTTCTGGTGGAATTTATGGTGTTGGCGCTGCGTTTTGTGGGGGATTTCCGCACAGGCGGCATGATTGATATTACGCCGGACCTGATCATTCCCTACGCGGAGGAATGTACCAATGATGACCGCGGCGCCCGCGTGGAAAACTTTACCGGCCTGTTTGCCACCACCCGCTGGATCGACCTGCCGCGCGGCAGCTACCAGGTTTGCATCAACTATGTGAATGACGGCGAGGACGGCGAGGTCAGCTTTCTGGATGAGATCATGCCCACCGCGCAGTATGATGCCGCCAAGCTACCCGCTGAGCGCACCCGCACGGTGTTCAGCCTGTGGATGCCCTACGGCTGCGAAACCGCACAGCTGCAGTTTACCGCGGACTGCGGCAAAAACCAGGTCATCTACATTACCGGCGCACAGATCGTACCCACCCACGCGTGGGCGTATGTGCGGCTGCTGACGGGGCTTGTGTTCTGCGCCGTACTGGACTGGGTGATCCTGTTGCTGACCCGCCGGGTCAAATTTCCCATCCATACCCTGCGCGGGCGGTATATCGCCATGGCGCTGGTGGGCATCGGCGTGTTTGCCTGCCTGCCGCTGGGGCTCGGCTACCTGACGTACGGGCACGACCTTTCCATCCACCTTTCCCGCATTGAGGGGCTGAAAGCCGGGCTGCTGGCCGGGCAGTTCCCCGTGCGCATGGACCCGGCCATCATCAACGAAAAAGGCTATCCGTTCAGCCTGATGTACTCCGATGTGTTCCTGTACCCGGCTGCGGTGCTGCGCATCCTGGGTTTCAGCCTGCAAACCAGCTACAAAGTTTACGTTGCATCCATCACAGCGGCCACCGTGGGCATTACGTTTTATGCCCTGCGCAAAATGTTCCGCAGCGATTGTGCCGCGCTGCTTGGCACCGCGTTGTACACCCTTTCCTTCTACCGGCTGACCAACGTGTTTGTGCGCGCTGCAGTGGGCGAATATACCGCCATGGCGTTCCTGCCGCTGGTCGTGTATGGCCTGTGGCGGATTTATCGCCAATCCCCTGCCAATGGCAAAAAGGCCGAGCCCTGGTGCTGGCTGCCCTTTGCCCTGGGCTTTACCGGCCTGCTGCAGAGCCATCTGCTGACAACCGAACTTGCGGTGTTCTTTACCGCCGCCTTCTGCCTGCTGTATTTCAAAAAGACCTTCACCCGCCCGGTGCTGCCTGCTCTGTGCAAAGCCGCCGGGGCCGCCATTGTGTGGAACCTGTGGTTTATGGTGCCGCTGCTGCAATACATGGTGCAGGGGGTGTGCCGCATCAGCGGCAAGTATGATGCCGCCTACCTGTACGACAGCTCCGTTTACCTGGGCCAGATGTTTTTGATGTTCGGCCAAAGCAGCGGCGTGGCGGAGAGCATCCAGAGCGGCATTGCGGGCGAAATGCCGCAGACGCTGGGCCTGGCACTGGCCGCGGGTGCATTCTTCTTCCTGCTGGCTGTGCTGGACCCCGCCGTGCGCAAAAGCAGCCGCGATGCCGCGCACATTGGCAGCCTGACACTGGGCTTTGGCCTGCTGGCCGCCTGGTGCGCCAGCGACCTTTGCCCCTGGTACGCGCTGTTCCGTTGCGAACCATTGCAGGCGCTGAGCAAGACTCTGGGGAAGCTGCAGTTTGCCTGGCGGTTCTTCACCCCGGCCACCATGCTGCTGGTCGTGTGCGCCTGCTGTACGGTGGTGCTGTACCGCAAAGTCCGGCCGGAAGCCGCCAAGGCAATGGCCGCCGCCCTGCTGGCGCTGACCATCATCCCCGCCGGGTACCTGATGTATAACAAATGCACCACCAGCGAAGCCGTTACCTACATGAGCCTTGCCGCGGTGGATGACCTGCCCGGTCAGGTGGGTGGCGGCGAATACCTGCCCACCGAGGACACCACCACCGATGACAGCGTCTGGGGCCGCCTGACCCCCGAAGCGGACGACGGCGTAGAGTTGACAGAGTACACCAAAAACGGCCTGACCATTCAGCTGGCGGCGCAGAACACCGGCGATACCGAAGCATCCATCCGGCTGCCGCTATTCTACTACCCCGGCTACCATATGACCGCTGCGGACGGAGCCGCACTGACCCACAAGAACGGTTACCTGACCGTTACCCTGGCTCCCGGCTGGCAGGGCAGCGCACAGGTGCGCTGGACTGGAATGTGGTTCTGGCGCGCGGCGGACTGCATCAGCCTGCTGGGCATTGCAGCCACTGTTGTGCTGTACCGCAAAAGCCAAAAGAACGCAGCACACGTTTAAGGCAATACCGGGCTTGTCGCCCCCAAGCGGGGGTTGGCGGCCCGGTTTATTTTATTAGGCCGCATTGGGGGTTGGATGGCTCCATCCCCCAATACAAGCATTTTCCCTAAAACATCAAGGCAAACACCAATCCGGTTTGTCATTTCTGCCAGTTGCTTTTTTTGCGTTTGGCCCGTATAATAAGCACATAAACAGCAAGGGCGCTGCGAACACAAATCCTGTTCGCAGTGCCTTTTGTTTTATAAAAAGTCCGACTTATTTGCGTGATGATACCACAGAGGAAAAGGAGTTCGGTAAGTATGGCAGCAACCGTTATGGAACTGTACGGCAGCAAAGTCTTCAACGAGCACGAAATGCGTGAGCGTCTGCCCAGCTCGACCTACAAGAGCCTGAAGGCAACCATTGAAAAGGGTCAGGCCCTTGACCTGGAAGTAGCCAATGTTGTGGCCAGCGTGATGAAGCGCTGGGCGATTGAACAGGGCGCTACCCATTACACCCACTGGTTCCAGCCCCTGACCGGCATCACCAGTGAAAAGCACGATGGTTTTGTCAGCCCCCAGCCGGACGGCACCGCCATCATGGAGTTTTCCGGCAAGGAGCTCATCAAAGGCGAACCAGATGCTTCCTCCTTCCCTTCCGGCGGCCTGCGCGCCACCTGTGAAGCCCGCGGCTACACCGCATGGGACCCCACCAGCTATGCTTTTGTAAAAGATGACGTGCTGTGCATCCCCACTGCATTCTGCTCTTACACCGGCGAAGCACTGGATAAAAAGACCCCGCTGCTGCGTTCCATGCAGGCCATCAGCGACCAGGCCTGCAAGGTACTGCACCTGTTCGGCAAGGATGTTGAGCGCGTTGCCACCACCGTTGGCCCGGAGCAGGAGTACTTCCTGATCCGCAAAGAGGATTACAACAAGCGCCTGGACCTGGTTCTGACCGGCCGCACCCTGTTTGGCTCTGCACCGTCCAAGGGCCAGGAACTGGAAGAGCACTACTTTGGTGTGATCCGCCCCATTGTTTCCGACTTTATGAAGGATCTGGACACCGAGCTGTGGAAGCTGGGCATCCCCGCAAAGACCAAGCACAACGAAGTTGCCCCCTGCCAGCATGAGCTCGCCCCCATTTACGATACCACCAACGTTGCCATCGACCACAACCTTCTGACCATGGAAATGATGAAGAAGATTGCCGATAAGCACGGCCTGGTCTGCCTGCAGCACGAAAAGCCGTTCGAGGGCGTTAACGGTTCCGGCAAGCACAACAACTGGTCCCTCAGCACCAAGAGCGAAAACCTGCTGGATCCCGGCGATACCCCGATGGAAAATCTGCAGTTCATGGTCTTCCTGACCGCCGTTATCAAGGCAGTCGATGAATACGCTGACCTGCTGCGTACCTCTGTTGCCACTCCCGGCAATGACCACCGCCTGGGCGCTAATGAGGCACCCCCGGCCATCATCTCCATCTTTGTCGGCGAAGAACTGGAAGCTGTTATCGATGCTGTCTGTACCGACAGCCCCTATGCCGGCCCTGTTAAGATGAAGATGGACCTTGGCGTTGATGTTCTGCCCAAGTTCAGCAAGGACACCACCGACCGTAACCGTACTTCTCCGTTCGCCTTTACCGGCAACAAGTTCGAGTTCCGTATGCCCGGTTCCGCTGAGAACCTGAGCGATGCCAACACCATCCTGAACACTGCTGTTGCCAAAGAGCTGAAGCAGTTTGTTGCCGATGTGGAGGGCGCTGCTGACTTTGAGTGCGCTGCCGCCGCCTGGGTCAAGAAGACCCTGAACGACCACCGCCGTGTGATCTTCAACGGCAACGGTTATTCCGAAGCCTGGGAAGCTGAGGCTGCCCGCCGTGGCCTGCCCAACCGCAAGTGCACCCCCGATGCCATGGTCGCCCTGAAGGAAGAGAAGAACATCTCCCTGATGGAAGAGTTCGGCGTTCTGACCAAGACCGAAATGCTGAGCCGTTACGAAGTTGAGATGGAGCACTACTCCAAGATTATCAACATCGAAGCCCGCACCATGCTCAAGATCGCATCCAAGCAGCTGATTCCTGCCGCCACCAGCTATATGGGCGAAGTTGCCAGCACCGCCGCAGCCAAGACCGCTGCTGTGGAAGGCATCTCCACCAAGTCCGAAGCAAAGCTGTTGACTGCACTTTCCAAATACACTGACGAGATGTCTGATGCAACCGACGCTCTGAAGGCTGTGACCGATAAGGTCAGCGCCCTGGACGATGAGACCGCTAAGGCTCATGCTTTCCATGATGAGGTTCTGCCCGCCATGGATACCCTGCGCGCCGCCGCTGACGCTGCTGAAGAGCTTGTCGATGAGGATTACTGGCCGCTGCCGTGCTACAGCCGTATGCTGTTTTACACTGAGTAAGCAGTGACCCAAAAAGCCCCCGGCAGCAAGGGTTTGTGCTTTGCACAAAATGCCGGGCACGGCTTTTTAACACGCCATTCTCCTTTTCCTATTTCTTACACCAGCTCGAAAGGCCCGCCGCGAGGTGGGCCTTTCGAGTTTAGGTAGGAGCCAGTTGAAAGTTAGGAGTTTATTGGGTTCAATGCTGAATAAACTCCCGGCACTCGTCCCGCCCTATCGACCATACCGGAACTTTGCTCCATATGCTATAATGGGATTAACCAAAAGGCAACGGGCGCACAATGTGCGCCCCTACGGAATTTCTAATTGCTAATTCCTAATTGCATCAACTCCTCACTCCTACCTCCTAACTACTCTCCCCTCTCTGCCAACTATGTAGCTCAAACATTGGAGGATTCCACCATGAAGCATACTGCACAGGATATCCTGAACTATGTCGAAGATAACGACGTAAAATTTGTACGTCTGGCGTTCTGCGATATTTTCGGCAATCAAAAAAACATCTCTGTCTTTGCCGGGGACCTTCCCTATGCCTTCGAGCAGGGTGTCTGCTTTGACGGCAGCTCCATTGCCGGTTTTATGAACACTGAGGAGAGCGACCTTGTGCTTTGGCCAGACCCGGACACAATGACCATTCTGCCCTGGCGCCCCACCGAGGGCCGTGTAATGCGCATGTACTGCGATATCACCCTGCCCAATGGCCGCCCCTTTGCCGGCAACAGCCGCGGGTACCTGCAATCGGTGGTCAAGCGCTCCAAGGCCATGGGCCTGCGCTGCGATGTGGGCTGCGAATGTGAGTTCTATCTGTTCCAGACCGACGAGCACGGCAACCCCACCCGCATCCCGATGGACCACGGCGGCTACTTTGACATTGCCCCTCTGGACAAGGCCGAGAACATCCGCCGCGAGATCTGCTTTGCCATGGAGGATATGGGCCTGCGCCCCCAGCACAGCCACCACGAAAGCGGCTTTGGCCAGAACGAAGTGGACTTTATGTATTCCACCGCGCTCAAATCGGCCGATAACCTGAACACCTTCAAAAGCACCGTCAAAGCTATTGCGGACCGCAACGGCCTGTTTGCCAGCTTTATGCCCAAGCCCATGCAGGACCAGGCCGGCAGCGGCATGCATGTGAATGTTTCCATCCACCGGGACGGCAAAAACCTGTTCCAGGGCGACATTGCCCCCGACAGCGAGGCCGGACATTTCATTGCCGGTATCCTTGCCCACGCACGGGAGCTGACCTGCTTCTGCAACCCGATTCCCAACTCTTACACACGGTTTGGCAGCTGCGAAGCCCCCAAGTATGTGAGCTGGAGCCGCCAGAACCGCAGCCAGCTGGTGCGCCTGCCTTCCGCCACCGGCGAATTCTGCCGCCTGGAGCTGCGCAGCCCCGATCCCTCCTGCAACCCATATCTGGTCATTGGCCTGATTCTGGCCGCCGGGCTTGACGGCATTGAAAAAAAGATGCCGCTGCCCGCTCCGGTCAACCGCAATCTGTTCCACAAGAACGCCGCCGAAGGGCTGGAAAGCCTGCCCGAAAGTCTGCGCGAAGCCATCACCATTGCCGCACAGAGTGACTTTATCGCCAAAGAGCTGCCTGTGCCGCTGATGAACAAATACTTTGAATACCAGACCCAGTTGTGCCATGGTTACGAAAGTGCCCCCGACCCCCAGGCATGGGAGCGTGAAAACTGCTTTTTGAAGATTTGATGTTTCCCAAAGCAGGGCAGATTTTGTAATTTAACAGATGGGCGGTGATGTGTTTGTGCCTTCAGCTTTGATTGCCTCTGCGGGGAACAACGCAAATGAATACCTGGCAAAGCATGTAGCGGAGCTGGGTTACCTGCGCCCCACCATTGTGGCCAGCGGCGGCGAAGCCCGCCGCCGCATGGGGGATATTGATTTCGAGGTCGTGATCATCAACACCCCCCTGCCGGACGAGTTTGGCCACGAACTTTCGACCTATGCGGTAGAAAAATCAAACGCCGGTGTCATTCTGCTTGCCAAGGCGGGCACCGCAGACCAGATTTCCGATAAATTGCAGCAGCACGGTGTGTTGGTGTTGGCAAAGCCCTTTACCGGGGTGCAGTTCCGCCAGGCCGTTCAGATGGCCGCCGCCTGCTGCCGCCGCCTGGATTATCTGCGGCAGGAAAACGACAAACTGCGGGATAAGATTGCCCAGATCCGGCTGGTGGACCGTGCCAAGTGCTATCTGATCGAGCACAAGGGCATGAGCGAAGCGGAAGCCCACCGCATGATTGAAAAGACCGCCATGGATACCCGCCGCGACCGTGCAGAGGTTGCCGCAGAGATCCTGGAAGAAGAGTAAAACCGCTGCGGAATTTCGCAGATTTTGCGGCAAAAATGCGGCAGGCGCAAAACCTGCCGCATTTTTGCCGCCTATTTTCAGCTGATTGTGGTATACTGTATCTATAAACAGAAGAAAGCCGAAGGAGATTTGCCGGTGAATATCCTGATTGTAGCGGACGAACCCCGGCCTGACCGTGCAGGGGGATGCCGCCTCCCTGCATCGGTTGGCGGTGATCCTGCTGGATAATGCTATCAAGTACGCGGGCACCGGCGGCGCCGTGACCCTGCGGCTGGCCGCAGCGGGCAGCCAGGCGGTTTTGACGGTACACAACACCGGCACGCCCATCTCACCGGACCGGCTGCCCCATATTTTTGAGCGCTTTTACCGCGCGGACCCATCCCCGGGCTGGGGCTGGCGATTGCACAAAGCATCTGCCAGGCACACCACGCCGCTATCCGGGCGGAATCCGTGCAGGATGGCACGACATTCCGGGTAAAAATCAGGAAAGAGCAAGGTGAACACCATGGAAATTGAACGCAAATGGATGGTGCAGGGCTGGCCCCAGGGGCTTCCCCTGCTGGAAACTTACCGCATGGACCAAGGGTACATCAGCGTGCGCCCCACAGTGCGCATCCGGCGCGAAGCATTGCAGGGCGGCCGCACCGCGCTGGTGCTCTGCTTTAAGGGCGCACCGGACAAAACCGGCCTGATGCGGGAAGAGATTGAAACCGAGATCTCGCCGGAGCTGTTTGAAAAGCTGGAACGCCTGATCGGCAAACCGCTGATTGCCAAGGAGCGCCGCACCTATGCCCTGAAGAACGGTCTGAAGCTGGAAGTGAACGATGTGGACGCCGGGCTGCCCAGCCATTTTATGTATGCCGAAGTGGAATACCCCGATGAACCCACCGCACGCGCCTGGACCCCCGCCGACGATGCCCTGACCCATTATCTCTCCAATGAATGCACCGGCCAGCCGGGAGCAAGCATGGGAGAGTACTGGACCGAGACGAGAAAATAAGTTAGGAGTTAGGATGGAGGAGTTATTGCGGCGGTTTTAGGTTTTGCAATTAACATTATAAAATATCTGTAGGGAACGGTCTTGACCGTTCCGGAACCTCAAAATCATCTCCTCACATGGGATGTTTGCCAAGGCAACGGAACGTTCAAGACCGTTCCCTACATTTTAATTTATATATTTTGGCCGACCTTTAACGGTATCTGCGACCCCAAAAACTCCTCACTCCTACCTCCTAACTCTCAATTCCACTTTTCCTCCCCCGTTCTCCCCGTTGCTTACGGTTAGGGTGCCGTTATGGGTTTGGGCGGTGCGGCGGGCGGCAGCAAGGCCAAGGCCCCAGTGCTGGCCGCGGGCGGCATCGGTGGTGAAGAGTTCCCGGCCCGCTTTCTGCAGGGCTTCCGGGCTGAACCCCGGCCCGGTATCCGTTACAGTGAAAACAATTTCCTGTCCCTCTTCCACAGCATCCAGCGTGATGGTTCCGCCAGCGGGGGTAAAGCGAACGGCGTTTTCTAAAATATTATCCAGTGCCCGGCCCAGTGCCTGCCTTTGTGCGGGGATGGTTCGGGCGTTTTCCATTGCGTTGTTTAGTACAAATTGTATATTTTTATTTTCGCACAACAATTTGGCATCATTAGCGCACCGTGTCAGAATTTCCTGCACCTGCACCCGCTGCATCGGCTCCTGCGGGCTGGTTTCGGCGGTGTTGACGGTGCGCAGGGTTTGCAGGTAGCGGTCCGCTTTTTCCGCGGCGCGCTGCATGGCGGCAATCTGGGCTTTCTGGGCTTCGGTCAGGTTCTCATCCTCCGCCAGCAGGTCGGCGTTGCCGGTTATGATCGCCAGCGGGGTTTTCAGGTCATGGGCCAGGGCGGCGGTCTGCTCGGCGCGCTGCTGTTCCAGCTTCCACTGGCTTTGCAGGCTGGCTGTCAGTTGGTTGCCCATTGTCTGCATAGCCCGCAACGTTTCGGCGAACTCCCTCACCTTAGCGCCGGAAACCTCGATTTCTTCCGGGCGCTGGGCGGCGATTGCTGCGGAAGCTTTGGTCAGCTTGCGGGTCTCCCCCGTCAGCACCTTCACCGTGCAGTGGGTACACAGCGCCAGCCATATCACCTCCAGCAAAATCAGCAGCAGAATATACATGGTCTGGAAATCCGGCAGGACTTCCCGCAGCGCCGGGTCCGCATAGGGCACCGAATAATCATACTGCAAAATGCAGCGTGCGCCATCCGCCATATCCACCACGTATTGGTATGATGCCATCACCCACTGCCTGCCGCCCGCTAATATGTTCCTCGCTTTTTTCAGCTGGCCGGCTGTCATGTTGGTTTGCAGCACATGCGCTGTCCCGGCCTGTAATATGGCATAGCGGCACAGCGGGTCAATGGCGTTGGGGTCAAAGGTTTCAACGGTGGCGGTTGCGGCGTAATCCCGTGCTTCGCTGCACACCTGCGCCCCGGTAACGGGAGGCAGCAAAAACCCATTGCGTATAAGCGACATAAACAGCCCCCACCACACCAGCAGGATCACAATGCTTCCACCGCCGCACACCACAAGGTAGCGCACCAGCACATTGCGCAGCGGGGTCAGGTTTCGCTTTTCCATTGGTAGCCCACTCCCCATATTGTTTTCAGTACGGTTTCCGGCGCGGCAACGCCCGCTGTGCGCAGTTTGGCGCGGATATTTTTAATGTGCTGGGTCACTGCCGTATCGTCCGCTGTGCCATCATAGCCAAAAACAGCTTCATATATCTGTTCTTTGCTGAACGTCTGCCCCGCGTGCAGGGCCAGATACTCGCTGATTGCGTATTCCGACCGGGTGAATGGCAGCGGTTGCTCCCCCACCATCGCGGTTTTGGCCGCCAGGTCGAACCCGATTCCGCCGCGCACCATGCGGCTGGCGGGGGCGCGGTTCTGCCGCCGCAGGTGGGCGGCCACGCGGGCGCGCAGCTCCGCCACGCGGAACGGCTTGGTCAGGTAATCGTCCGCCCCAATGCCAAGGCCGGTCAGAACCGACTGTTCATCGGTGCGGGCAGTCAAAAATAAAATCGGTGCCTGCGTTATGGCGCGGATGCGGCGGCAGGTGGCAAAGCCATCCTCGCCGGGCATCATCACATCCAGCAGGATGCAGTCCGCCCAGCGGCACAGGCTTTCCGTCACGGTCACGCCGGATGTGCGGATTTCTACCGCGTGGCCGTCCCGTTCCAGTGCCGTTTTCAGCAGTGTGCAAAGATCTGGGTCATCATCAACCGCAAGAATATGCGCCATAACATCTTCCTCCTTTTTATGCAATCAGGCGATACACCAGGCAGGACACCCCATACAGCAGGTAGACATGGGCCGGGTAGAACCAGTAAAACAGCTGTTTGTGCCCGCTGCCGCGCATGCCGTTGTAAGCCAGCATCAGCACCGCGGCGGCCACGCCAAACCATTCGTAATAGGTGGTAAACATCTGGGAAAGTTCAAACCCCGGCTGACCGCGCAGCTGCAGGTACACCAGCACAAAATCCCACAAAAAGCTGTTCAGTGCCCAGACAGCTACCTGTGCTTTGCGGTGGTTCCGCAGCAGATACAGCAGCACGCCGCTAACCAGGTAGCCCCAACCACCGTCCGTGATGCTGGTCCACATGGGCACCGGGCTGGTGATGACAAACGCCAGCACGGCGCTGACAATCGGCCTCTGCATAAGCTGCGGGAACATTCCCAGCACTGCAGCAAACAGGTACGGCCAGCCGACCACTGCCGCGATAGCGGCAATGCCCTTCCCATACTTTTTGGCGCGCACCCAGTCGATGCCCTGCCAGATCACACAGAGCAGAACAAAATCCTGGAAGATCGCGTTCTGCGGGTAAAAGCCATCCCCGCGGCGGAATGCCTTGGCATAGATCATGAAAAATTGCACCGCCGCCATGCCCGCACCGATGCACCAGATACGGAAGAAATATCGCTTGCGGTCATGCGTATGGGCAAAGCCTTCCACCGTGCAGAACAAAAACAGCGGTGCCGACAGGCGCGCCAGCATGCTGAACCATTCCGGGATGCATCCGGTAAACTCAAAAAAGTAGTGGATATGATCCATCAGCATCAGTACCAGCGCAATGGTTTTGAGCGCCGTGCCGGACAGACCTTTGTGTGTTGTTTGCAGCATCTCATCATCCTCCTTATGTTTGCTACACATTCAGTTTACGGCTGAATTGTGTAGAAACCATAAGGAAGAATACGATTTCCTGCCATAAATTCTATAAGGCAATACCGCATAATTCTAAGTGCCGATACGGCGAGCGAGGTGCGGCAG
>OLQM01004179.1_pt1 | contig 11437 bp, 6 predicted proteins | sample 1673161 | NCBI WGS metagenome assembly OLQM01 (sample SAMEA3136761, study PRJEB25190) | human gut metagenome | reverse complement strand
CATTGTGAATTTCATAATGATCCTGTAACTGACGATTGCTGGCTCCAAAATAGATATAAGTGGGTATATAAAAACTTTGGTGTTTTGGAAAATGAAGATGAATTTGATCCGAATGTATATAAAGAAATGCTAAAAGGTCCACGAGGTGTTTTATTATTGGAAGATATGGAGTCTCGTGTATTAGCAAAAAATTATACTGCCATTGATAAGGCGTTTAAGTTAAAGCATAAAAGCTTAGAATCAGAACTTGAAAAACATTATAATAAAGTGGCCAAAAGTATATACAAGTTAACGCCTCTAAATTGGCATCGTGCTAAATTACACTTTGATATGAATGTTGATAATCCCTCTGTAGAGCTTCTGGTTTATAAAACTGAGGATGATTCATATATTACAAAGTATGTAGAAAATAATGATGAAGAGCCGGCTATTATTTCGGAAATTATGTATGATTTAAAAAATGAAGTTGTAGCGATGATTGATACTTTTAAATTCTATAATCAAAACCCATTCTCTGGTTTAGTATATACATTAACATCTAATGGTGAGGTATCTTTAGAGCTAACTTATGGAGATAAATGATTTTAAGTTCGTTGATGGAATTGATTGGATAAGCTTTTATGCATCTGTTCATTAGGTGTTCGGAATCGATGGGTGGCAAACTATACTACAAAGAGTTAACTAATAGAATTGACTCTGATATCAGTGATATTGATGAGGTAAGAGGGAAAATTAGGGATGAATTTTAAAACAATTTATTCTGTTGTTTGGTATATGTTTATAGGCTGTTTTAGCTTATGGCTAATTTGTGGATTAGGTTATAAGTTTTTGTTTAATGATAATGTTGAGCAGTCTAGAATGGAATTGACGCAAGCTTTAAATGCAACTTTTCCACGAGAACACTATATGATCGCTGGAGATGTATATGATTCGAACAGAAAAAATCTATTATCTAGAGGAGTATCAATAAACATAAAGAAAGATTTACTACATAGAGATATAAAATCAATAAAGCCCTTGAGTGGGAATTGGACCTTAGTTGACCAAACTGAGTCTCGTTATGTATATGAAAATCAATCATATAGAGTATATGTAACAAAGGATCCGGTAAATGATGGATATATTGTAGTGTTAGCCCGTAATAATTGGTTAGAAAGATTGCATTTATAATTTTATTTTAAATGGAGCTATATATGAAGATTGGTCTTTCATTATTTTTATTATGTATATATTGTCTATATTTTATTAGGAATCCTTATTTTGTATTAGACAAGGAACAAGTTAAACGTTCTAAATCTATGTTATATACGGAAATAGGAATAGGTTGTCTGGTTTTTATACTCATTAATATTCCTTATGATGGTGCTAATTTAATTCATCTTTTAGCTGTTATAGGCATATTGAGTTGGGTATTAGAATTGTGGTTGAGAATTTTGGCCGTTAAGGCTGACTCTTCACTTACTTTAGAGAAAATGCCTATTCTATTGAAAAAAGCAAAAAAAGATTTTTATTCTGTAATACCTATAATAGTTATTTTTATGCTTATGATTCTTTTTAATGTGATAACTGATAATTTTAAATAATCTTAAATTGCAATATGAAACTGAATATAACTAAAATTAAGTATATTTTGATTGATTAGTGAAAGAGAGTTATATGAAGTAACTCTCTGTTTATGATATAAAACATATATATACATAAAATGTTGATTTTATGTTTTCTGAGAGATATAATCAGACTAATAAGTTAATAATTATTTGAAAATAATATATAGGAGAGAGAATTATGAAAGTAGTATCAATCGCTGCCAGTTGTGTGGGCTTAGTTGGCGTTATGTGTGCAACGACAACTTTGGCAGCGGATGTACCTTCCTCATTTATTCAACAAGAAGCGGCTCGAGCCGATGCTTCTTTGCGTCAACGCGCGGAGGCACCGATGGCAAGGGCCGCTTTGTCGCGTTCAGAATCAAGTTATGACAATTTAAATGGCGCACCTATGGATGCATTGCCACAAGAAGCAGTGTCATTTCCAATTGAGCAGATTGTGATTACGTCATCAGAACCAGTTTTTAAGAAGTATAGAAATCGACTGAAAATATATAATCATAACAACATTGGGGCAGAGGGGATTGCTGTACTGCAAAAGCAATTACAAGAGCAAATTCTTGCCGATGGATATGTAACGAGTCAAGTGGTAGTTCCGAATCAGGATTTACAATCGGGTACACTTACTTTTGAGATTTTACCAGGTTATGTGGAAGATATTGTTCTTACAAATCCGAAAGCTCGCACGAATTGGCGAAGTGCTTTTCCTGTTCGTCCCGGATATGTACTGCGTCGACAAGCATTAGAGCAAGGCATAGACCAGATGCGAAATGTACCGGGACAAGATGTAAAGCTTAGCATCGAGCCGGGTACAAAGCCACTTCACTCTATTGTGAAACTAACGGTAGAACAAAAAGGCTTTGTGCATGGGTCGTTGATTTTAGACAATGCAGGTTACGAATCGACAGGGAAATACCAAGGCACTATGTATGTATCATTTAGTCAGTTGGCAGGGCTTAATGATACCTTATCGGCTAGTATAACGAAGGATATTGGTCATCATGGTGATGGGCATGGATCAAAGCAGTATGCCGTAAATTATGCCGTACCTGATGGAAATCGGACGTATCGACTGTCGACGTATCAATATAGCTATCATCAATTGGTATTTATGCCAGAAGCATTCCGTTCTTCTGGAAATACCAGGGGGATTGAGTTTTCTGTAGAGCAGGTTTTGAATCGGACGAGTCGCTCCAAGACCGCTGCTGTCGCTAAGGTGATTCATAAAACACGCCATAGTTACATTGATGATATAGAAATCGGTGTACAAGAGCAACATACCACAGCATTGGAACTAGGATTATCCCATCATCAGTATAGTGGGAATACCATGTCTGATATATATCTCTTTTATCGTCAAGGCATACGAGGTCTAGGTGCTACAGTACGTAGTTGGGAAGGATTGGCAGATAATCCGACTACGTTATATAAAATGGCGGGACTTGAAGGTGAAATTCAAAGCGGTGTACGAATAGGTCATAAACAAGGTGTGTATACGATGCGTTTTAGAAGTCAGTTTACAAATCAACGATTGTTTGGAACTGATCAATTTAGTATCGGTGGACGCTATTCCGTACGTGGCTTCAGTGGGGAAGAAACATTACGTGGTGACTCCGGTTACTACATTCAAAATGAATGGGCCTTACCATTTAGACGACAACGAATAACTCCGTATATAGGTATAGATATAGGTCATGTATGGGGGCCGTCCACAGCGACACAAATTGGTAATACCTTAGTAGGTGGGGTTATCGGTGTTCGTGGGAATATCGGTGATGCATTTCGCTATGATGTGTCATTAGGCACTCCACTTAAAAAGCCGGACGGTTTTACTACTGATACAAGTGTATGGGCTTTCAGATCCAGTTATCAGTTTTAATTAAAAATGTGTGTTATTAAATGAGAGAGTATAAGGAAAGAATAATGAAAATTAAACAGTATACAGCAACCGCATTGTGTGCAGCCTTATTAGTTACAAATTCTGGACCGTGGATTCCGCTAGCAGTGGCACAATCTATTGTACCGAATCAAGGAAAAATGGGTCCAACTATGGATGAAGCCCCTAATGGGACGCCCATTGTCAATATTAATAAACCGAATGCTAATGGGTTATCTCACAATCAATATGATATGTTTAATGTAGATGATAAAGGGGTTATTCTAAATAACTCAAGGAGACCTATATCTACAGAATTAGCTGGCTATGTGATGGGTAATCCTAACTTGAGAGGTGCTGCAGCTAAGACGATTTTAAATGAAGTAACTGGAACGGGTGCGACTGCTATGAATGGTGCCTTAGAGGTAGCAGGTCGTAAGGCACATGTTATCATTGCTAACCCCAATGGGATTGCTGTTAATAATGGGACATTTATTAATACCAGTGCAGCTACATTAACAACAGGTAATCCTATTATTACTGATGGAAAAATTTCTGGATATGATGTGAAACAAGGTACTGTGACGGTATCGGGACAAGGGCTCGATACATCGCGTACATCACGTACAGATATTTTGGCGGAAGCAGTACAGCTCAACGGAAAGGTATGGGCTGATGAAAGCCATGTTGTAACTGGTAAAAACACAGTATCTGTCGATGGTAGTGGTAAGGTAACTAATGTTACGAAGACCGATAACTCAGAGCAAGTAGGTCTGGATGTATCTCAAATCGGTGGTATGTATGCGAATAGTATGTACTTAGTAGGTACTAATGATGGCTTTGGTGTAAATAATAAAGGGATACTTTCGGCGCAAAATAGTATCACTGTTGATAGTAATGGTAAGGTGCAAAATAGCGGCACTGTGGTGTCGCCGGATATGAGTATAAAAGCAAAAGGTTTTATACAAGCCGGTAAAGCTAAATTATATGCTGATTCGGCACGTATTTCAGCAGATACTTTCACACAAACCGGTAATGCTGTTACGAAAGATGCACCAGTACTCATCGCGCGTAATAATTTAGCAGTAGCTACTAATACAATAAAAAATACGAATGGTAGTGTACTGAAGTCTGAAGGCGTATTACAACTTGGAAAGACGATGGATTATAACGGCGTTATATCTGGCAAAATGGATACATTAACTAATGTGGATGCTACTATTGAGGCTGGTCAGCAGGGCGTGATTCTCGCCAAATCCATTGCTAATAAAAATGGTGGCGTTACGTTGAAACGGGCTACTACAGGAACTACGGAGCATGTTAAAAATGAAGTGGCACCGGCAGGCAGTATCAAACGATATCAGCTATCTGAGGAACGTATTTATGATCATGATGATCCAATTCCACAAGATAAGGTTGTAGTTCACTCTTCTGAAAATTTACAATTGTCTATTAATGGAGAGCATCATGATAGCTGGACGAAATATGAATATGATCGTACACGAGTAAAAGAAGTAGTGGATACGTCCAAGCCAGGGCGTATTATTTCGGGTGGTAACTTACAGATTGAAGCAGACGTTGTTACTAATGATGCTAGCCAAATCAGTGCAGCAGGTACTTTGGCTGGTAAAATCGGCCATTATGAAGCGCTTAATCCGAAAGGAAATGAATATATTAGTGAGAATGGAACTGCTACTGGTTATAGTCGCCATAAACATCATGGATGGGATTCCACAAATATTCGTGAGGCGGAGTATCATAATGATGTAGTACAACCGATAGATATACCGGTAGCTGTTTATGGAAGCAATATAGCGAACAGCACAACAGGTGCTACGGTAGATACGTCGGTATTGACGTCTATGAGTCAGTTATCCACTAATCCGAATACAACGTATGCGATGGAAACTGACCCAAATTTTACCAATCGAAGAAGCTTCTTATCCTCTGATTATGTTATCAATCGTTTACAACTCAATCCTATGCGTACACAAAAACGATTAGGTGATGGTTACTACGAACAACAATTGGTAATGCAGGCTATTTTACGTCAAACAGGTAAAAGTAGACTACAGGCAGGACTTACGGAAGAAGAGCAGTACCGTAAATTAATGGATGCAGGTCTTACCGTGATGAAGTCTAAATCGATGATGCTCGGACAAGGATTAACTGAGTCGGAGCAACAGCAATTGACGGAAGATGTGGTAATGCTTGTCAGTCAACCGGTAGTATTGCCGAACGGTAAGACTGAAACCTTACTCGTACCAACATTATATTTGGCGCCGACCACACAACGTGTTGAGGGGGCTGCGAATATGCAGGCTCAATCGATTAATTTGCAAGTAGGTACGATGCATAATCGCGGTAGCATAGTGGCGGATGATGCGATAACTGTACATGGTAATACGATACACAATGATAACGGACTGATTAAAGGTCGCACAACAACAGTGGTGGCGGATACCGATGTTCGTAATACACAAGGCACGATAGAAGGCCGTGACCGTACAACTGTGTATGCTAAGCATGATGTGATAAATGAGGGCGGTACGATTAAGCAAACCAATGAGAAAGGAAAGCTTGTCGTAGCGGCAGATCGTGATGTTATCAATAACGGCGTCAAGTATGAAGCCAGCAATAGTAAGGTTGTATGGAATAGTGCCAATAGCCGCCGTGAAACGATAACCGCTGTAGATCGAGGTCAAATTGCGGCGAAAGGCGATGCTATGGTGACGGCCGGTCGTGATGTCGCTATGCAGGCCGGTACGGTGACGTCGGGTAAGGATGCTACCGTGGCAGCTGGACGCCAGGTCACGATGAAGGCCATGACAGAGAATCATGAGTTAGAGGAACATCGATATGACAAAGGTAAATCCGGTGGCGGTCATTCTCAGACTACAGAAACACATGATTTAGTGAATGAAGCAACCTCTGTAGGCAGCAGTGTGGAAGGTAACAATGTAACTGTGGATGCTAATGCTGATGTAGCACTTAGTGGTAGTGAAATTCTGGCTGTTGATAAGGCACAGGTGAAAGGTAAGAATGTAAAACTTGATACTGCAGCGGCTACAAGTACTGTTGACCATGTGTATAAGGACAAGAAGAAAAGTTTAGTTAAACGGGAACGTACAGATGCAACCAGTGTGGCACAAGTGACTGCTGTAACAGGTTCTGTTGTGAGTGGTAAAGACGTTACGATTAAATCTGGTCATGATGTGACGGGACAATCCGTTAAACTGATGGGGGAACAAGGCGTTCAAGTGTCAGCAGCTGGCAAGGTTGAACTCGGTGCAGATAAGAATGTAACGAAAGAAACGAGTACATATCGTCATAAAACTTCAGGTTTAATGGGAAGTGGTATCGGATTTACTATTGGTACAGAAAAACGAAATATAGATGATACCAATCGTGAAGAGGAAACCGTACGTAATACTATTGCTAGTACGAAGGGCAATGTAAACATTACGGCAAATGATACGGTACATCTTACTAGTGCCGATGTAGTAAGTAAAACCGTTACTACAATTGAGGGCGCTGCAGTGACCCTTGATGGTAATACTGATACGCAACATATGACACATGATGATCGCTATAAAAAGTCCGGCTTAACGGTGGCATTAGGTGGTGCATTAGCTGATAGTGTAACGAATGCAACGCGAACTATTAAACAAGCTGGAGGCCGTGATGATAAACGTTTGACAGCACTTGAACTTAATGAAGCTCGTAAACAGTTACAAGACGGATATGAAGCTGTAGATAGTGCTTTACATGGAGTTAAAATACGAGATGCAGTGACTGGTAAAGTTGAAAAAGTAAATGGTAAAGCTAAACGAGGTCCTAAAAATATTGATGATGCTGTTAATTTATCTGTATCAATTGGTAGTACATCACAGAAACAAGGTCAAACAGTAGATACTGCAACTTATAAAGGTGGTACTATTATTAGTGACGGTGATGTTCATCTAACGGCTCGTGATGCTAAGAAAAATGGTATTACTCTTACTGGTGAAAGCGTATCTGCTGAATCCATTAGTCTGGCTAGCGCTAGCGATATTAATATAAAGGCTGGTAAGAATACAGTAGATGTGAAAAATGATTATAAGAGTTCTGGCTGGAGTGCAGGCGCGAGTATTAGTTTAACTGGTGGTGGCCTTCTCGATATTAATGCGAGTGCTCATATGGCTCGTCAAAATGGAGAAACTCATCAAGAAAGTTATGTACCTACTAAGATTAAAGCTGCCCAATTAGCACAGCTTAAAGCAAAACGAGATACAAATATTATTGGTTCTACCGTATCTGGTAAAAAGGTAGAAGTAGATACAGGTCGTAATTTACATATTCAAAGCTTACAAGATGTAGATAATTTTAAAGAACATAGTAAGTCTGCGGGATTCTCTGTTTCCTCTAAACCTAACTTCAAAAATCCAACTGGTAGTATCAATGCTAGTGTAGGACGAATTGATAGCAAATGGAAGAGTGTAACAGAACAAGCTGGCATTTATGCAGGAGAAGAAGGCTATGACATTAATGTAGGTAACAGTACTACATTAGAAGGTGCTCTAATTAAAAGTAACGCTCCAAAAACTAAGAATAAACTGACTACAAAATCTCTAGAGATGAAAGATATCAAGAACGAAGCCGAATATACATATAGCAACAACGGTATTGGCTATAACTACTATGGCAGTAAAAAGAAACTCGAAGAGATGAAGACTAACGATAAAAAAGGCTATGATAAGATTTATAACAATATCGGTCTAGTTCCAAACTTAGGCGTAGGATCTAAAGGTAAAGCAAGATCTACTACTCAATCTGCAATCTCTGATGGTATACTAACTGTAGATGGTAAAGAAATTGATACTAAAACCATTAACACAAACACAGAAAATACATTACATCAATTAGATAAGATTTTTGATAAAAAGAAAATTGAAGAGCGTCAAGAATTAGCACGTCTATTCTCTAAAAATGCATTTGAACAACTACATAACTGGCAACCAACAACGAAAGATGGCAAAATCGCTAAATCTATTGCACATGGCATCATAGGTGAAGTAGCAGCACGTATGGCTGGTAATGCACCGGGTAGCGGGTTTAAAGCTACTATGACTAATGAGTTGCTAATTGGTGAAATAAAGAAAGTAGCTAAACATGATCCAGCTGTAGCACAATGGTTGAGTGCTGCCGTAGGCGGGGTTGTTAATAAAGTAAGTGGTGAATCAAGTAATAGTGGTGCGGCATCAGCATCTTATGCTACAAAATGGAATGAGGATCTTGTTTGGAATCCAGGAGTCTCAAATACTATAGCCTCTTTAGCTTCAGTTGGTAAAGGTGTTTATGGCCTAGCAAAGAATGCATCACCAGCTTTAATTGCTGGGAATTTAGTAAGTACTCCACTCGTAACTGGTTCGGGCGAGCCTACTACTTTTGATGAAAGTACAATGGCTAATATTCCTGGCAGTGCATTTTATAGAGGCAAAATAACTTCTGGTGTTGAATCAGGTGGAACATTGATGGAGCGTGTTGATGATAGCTCTATTGAAACTGGAGCGGCTCCAGTTTATAGTGGTCCATGGGCTATAACCGTATCTTATCCTGGCACTTCATTACGGGTTCAAGAAAATTATAATTTAGATACTGGGTTTCAGCCTATTAATGTATATCATGCAGCAGATGGAAATACATATAAAGACACCGGTGAATATGATAGTCTTGGTCGCCGATATTTTAGAGGCATAAGCACATCGGGGGCAACTATATTCACAGGACGTGTTATTGGTCCTGATGGTACAGATAATTGGGTAGATATTGGTTCTGATGGCAATTCTCCATTTTCTAGATTGCAAAACATATCAACAGGCCAGGTTGTACATTCAACACATACTGAAGGTGATGCAATATTTGTAGATAATCCAAATGATAATTTGGTATTTAATACTCATACTAATTCTTTTCAATCAACGTTAACTGGGAAAACGATTTCTACAACAGTTGCACTACACTATGCAGACGAACGATTGAGTCCGGAATCGTCATTTACAATAGATGAAATTAGAGCAGGGAGTCCATTACCTGATGGGATTCATTTTGCAAATAAATATCCGGATAAGAGTAAGGCTAAATCTATATCGGAAGAAAATTCTAAGAAAAATTTAGATAATCTTAATAGAAACTCTAATAATAAAAATAAGAATGATAATAAGTCTAATACTAATTTATCTAGTGGATTATATTCTGTAAATGATCGAATTAAGAAGGTTTATAACTCCTTGAAGGAGTTAAAGTCATTACCTAAAGGGTTTAAGAGTTACCAAAAAGATAAATTAAATATAAAATGCTTGCATTTTATGTAAAATACGTGCATAATGTGCAAGAGAAAATTTATATTAGATTGTATTCCGACAAAAATCATGCACTTCGTGATTTTTTTTTTGGAAATTTTTAAGAAGCAGGTTGTATCAAGGAGGAATTATGGGACAAAGACAAATTATTGATGTACATGAACGACCATCATTAGGGAAGACAATACCTCTTAGTTTCCAACATTTATTTGCGATGTTCGGTTCTACGGTATTAGTACCCTTTTTATTAAATGTAGATCCGGCAACTTGTCTTTTTATGAATGGGATTGGAACACTTTTATACTTAGCTATTTGTCAATGGAAGTTACCTGCTTATTTAGGTTCGAGTTTCGCTTTTATTTCTCCTGTATTAGCTGTGACTGCTACGGCAGGCATGTCCTATGCGCATGCACAAGGAGGCTTTATTGCTTTTGGTTTCTCTTTCATTATTTTAGCGTTTTTAGTTAAGAAAATCGGTACAGATTGGGTCGACATCTTGTTTCCACCGGCAGCGATGGGATGCATTGTAGCAATTATCGGTTTGGAATTAGCTCCTTTAGCTATGAATATGTCAGGGTTTATGGGAGAAATGCAGGGGATGAGTAATACCACTGCTATTATTATTTCCATGTTTACTTTGACTGTGACTATTTTAGCAACCGTACTTGGACGTGGATTTATCAGTATTATTCCTATTTTGATCGGAGTTATCTCCGGATATATTCTGTCTTTGTTCTTGGGGGTTGTAGATTTATCACATGTACAGACGGCAGCTTGGTTTTCTTTCCCGACTTTTTATAAACCGGAATTTAATCTCAGTGCTGTTTTAATGATTATGCCGGCGGTATTTGTTGTATTTGCCGAGCATCTTGGGCATTTATTTGTAACCAGTGATATTGTTGGTAAAGATTTAATTAAAGAACCGGGATTGCATCGTTCTTTGTTGGCAGACGGGATATCCAATGTTATTTCCGGTTTGGTAGGCTCTACACCGAACACTACCTACGGTGAGAATATGGGTGTTATGGCGATTACCGGTGTATATAGTACTTATGTTATCGGTGGTGCGGCGGTATTGGCTATCGTATTCTCTTTTATCGGTAAAGTAGCAGCTATCATTCATGCTATTCCGACTCCGGTTATGGGCGGGGTATGCATTTTACTCTTTGGTTTTGTTGCCGCATCCGGTATTCGTATGCTTATTGAAAAACATGTGGATTATACAAAGTCAAAAAACCTTATTTTAACAGCTACCACCATGATTTCCGGCTTATCCGGTGCCACTATTGTTTTAGGGCCTATTCAGCTCAAAGGCATGGGACTTGCTACCGTAGTAGCCATGTTGTTATCTCTCATATTCCTTTGTTTTGAAAAATTACATTTGGATAACGAAAAATAAAAATGTAGTAAAAATCCTCTCTGAAAAAGAGAGGATTTTTATATGGAAATACATAGTATAATGAATAAAAGGAGGTGCTTATGTCGAAAACAAAAATTATAGTTCCTCTCTTAGGAAAAAATGAAAATGAATGGGAACAGGAATTAAAAGAACTGCAAGATACTTCTTTTGACGGGCTTGAATGGCGAGCTGATTATAGCGAATCTCCTTATAGTAT
>OLQM01004174.1_pt1 | contig 11452 bp, 4 predicted proteins | sample 1673161 | NCBI WGS metagenome assembly OLQM01 (sample SAMEA3136761, study PRJEB25190) | human gut metagenome | reverse complement strand
CTCCGCGGCTAATACGCCCAATGTGGTAATAATAAATGAAAAAATAGAAAAACCCAACTGCGTATTATCTTTTAAAAATAATGGGCCAATCCATATTCCGCAGGTTGATACAAATAATGTCACCAAAGATATAAAAATAAATTTTGGCTGAATGATTCTTGGATATAATCCTAAGATATCTTTCCACAAGTTCACCCAATGTATCATATCATTTCTCGACATGCTTTTTACCCTAACCTTGTACTATCTACAAAAATAATCAAAAAACAAGCTCCCAAAACGCTCTATCTCGCATCTTGCTAACCCGCTTATCCCCATCAACATACAGACTGAAATGTTTTTCAAGCTGCCGAATCTGCCCCATTAACGACTCCTGTTCGCCCTTATCATCCACGTTGAATACAGCCTTGATATCCGCATTTTTAATTTCGGACACACGATGAATAACCCAGGTTAGAATATATGAAGCGTAATTGTTCTCTCCAGTTTTGAAGTGGGTAATTTCCTGCGTTGACAGGATCGCTCCAACACCATATTCACGACCTTCCTTAAGGATCTTCCTCAGACTGGAAAAGTCCTGGCGCATAAAGTTATCTGCCTCATCCACCAGAATCATCTTGGTGAGCTGACGATAATCCCCCTGAATCACTGGCTTGCCGCGTTTTTGCATTTGTGCATAAAACAGATCCAGGGTTAGCGCAACCACCAGGTTTTGAATCTCTGATGAGTAGCCAGCCAATTCGATAACTGTGACACCATCCACCAGATCATACAGACTCGTCATTTTCTCTGGGTCTGTTTCAAATATCTGAAACCCAGCTAAGTTATAAAGCGCGGCGTACAATGAGTCTTCTTCTACTTTTTCCTGAGCCAGATATCGCTGCCACACATCTTCTATGGTCGGTGCTACACGGTTCCAGGTTGAGCGATCATGAGGCACTATTCCTGCTAATTCATAGCACTCCATGATTAGCGTAACCAGTTTCATACGCTGTTTCACACCCAGGTTATAGGCTTTCCCCATTGTTTCAGAAAATGCGATTGCGGTATGTCTGGGTAACATGGGCATATCACCAAACAGTGACAAAGGGTTATAAGGTAGTAACGATAATTGATATTTCTTACCGCCAGTAGCCTTCAGAAAAGCCTCGTCCACATAGTCAGATTTATAATCAAAGATCAGTAAACCAATCGATTTTCCATCAACGTTACAGGATTGGTTACGCATTAATTGTGTCACCAGCGATTTGGTAAATTGCGTTTTCCCGGTCCCCATCGTACCGATGATGCCTGTGTTGGTATTCATAAACTTCGTGGTGTTGGTCGGTTCCCAGAATAACGGGGTTTGCCGTGTAGCGTCATGACCAAATAATACTTGTAAGGGTACAGTGCTGACCTCTGGTGTCGGCTTTGGAATATCAGGTCGTGTGTCTGGCGGTGTCGTTACCTGCACTCCCGATGCTGATGGAGATGGGTGCTCATCACTCTCTGGCTTCAGACGGTATTTATCTGGTACCCGGTAGCGTTCAGCCAATGGCAATTTACCTTCACGGGTAGTGATTAACGAGGATAGTAATGAATAAGGAATTTCGATCTGTAAGATATTCTCTGTCGTCTCTTTATAGGAGAGATCGAAGCAAGATCCGCTGTCTACATGTGCAACAACAAAGCCATTAGCATAGTCTTTTAACTCACCCAACTGATAGTCACCGGTCAACCACCATTCGCGGCGATCCAACAGGGGAGCCAGCTTATCACTGTCCAGCACACCGTACAGCTGAAGTTTCTCTACCTGCATCAGCACCTGTCGAATAAAGAGCGCGCGATAAAGTTGCGATGCCAGTGTATGCGGCTCCAGAATATCCTGCTGTAAATAACGTTTAAGCTCAGCAGCCTGCTGGCCCGCATAGTTGTAATCTGGTCGAGCGCCGGTTTTGACTTCCAGCGGCAGTAAATAGAGACGGTTTTCTTTAAAACCAACAAAGAGCACATCATCAGAGATTGCGCCTTTACGGTACCCCTGTAGATTTCTTGATAAATCGCTTTCCTTCATCTTTAGCCCGACGTTACCAGATACGCGAATCATTTCGGCTACAGATAGCGGTACCCAGCAGATATCAGACTCACTCAGCATGGACTGTACAAATTTATACGCGCCAATGATGCCATATTTCTCTTTGCGCTCTTTTTCACTGGAGCGCAACATCTTCAGCAACCACTCACCGTTAAAAGCATTAAATTCGGCAAGTAGATGCTGGCTATCAACGGCAGATTGCCCGGACTGGCTTTCGGTCTGGAGCAGGCGGAGGAATAGATCGACCTGCTTCGTTACCGTCACTGCATCGTAGCCTGCACAACTAGTGTACTGATCGGAATAGTGGATCAGCACAACATCTTTCTGGCTAGTAAAGAAGTCAAGAGTAACTTTAGGGTCAATAATGGTGGTCCAGAGTGCACTGTTGTAAGAATAATTGAGTAGCTGTTTAAAATTGCCGCTTACGGCCAATCCAATCCCTTGTCCGTGGTATTGACTGTTGCTCTGACGCGCTGGCTGCCACAGGCAGCCCACTAACCGGGCAAGTCGTAGAGCGCAGTAAGATTCAGTATCAACATTCCGCAGGCCAAACGCGGTAAAGTAAGCATCCCCCTGTGTTTCAGCTCCTTCTCCGGAAATCAGCCCATGACACAGTACACCGCTGGCAGCATCCTCAATGCGGATCTGGCGGCAATCCACCGGAGCTGTATTGGTGAAAAACGCCAAATGTGCATAGGCCAATTTGTCGCTTTCTGACGGCAGGACAAATTTGCTGAACGTTAACCGACTGCGTAACAGGTCAATCAGCATATCGGCCTCAGCTCGCCACGCACCGCGGTTCAGGTCAAGGTCGTTTTTAAGCTGTTCATAGCTGCCACTCTCGGCAAAGCGATCAAACATATTTGGCAGCAGGCGTTCATCGTAGCAATTTACATGCACCGAAATAGCATGCTCTTTTTCCTGCTTAAAATATTCCACTAACCCCAGAAACAGTTCTTTCGCTGTTCCCTGATTAATAGCATTAATAATCAATGCATTGTTTCCGGGACTCTGAAATAGCCGGGCGTAGGCTTCGGTAAATTCATTGAGCTTGTCTTTTACCAAACGTTTTACGTAATCGTGGCTCACCTGGCGCTGGGGAACGACATCGATCCAGAAGCGATTTTCTTCCACCGGCTGCAACTGTGCGTATTCGTGTTCACTGTGGTAAACGAATGGCATCAAGCCGGACACCACCAGACGATCAAGCGTAATGGTCGGTAGTGTGGCAAATGACGCTGAGTCGTATTGTTCCTGCTCTGCGCAGATAGTTTGTACCAGTTGTAAATGGTAGGCCAACACTAGGGGATGCAACGGGGAGAGACGTTCATGACTGTCGACATTACAAATACCCAGATGCAGCAGGCGCTTTTCCTGCGCTGTTAACGCTCTGCTCAACTCGATTTGTTGAAGCGCCTGTTCAAAGGTCGTCACTATATGGCTTACCAGCGCGCAGTATTCTGCTGACCACGATACCAGGCTAGGTAAAGTACCGCAGCGCTGGTAGTAGAGGAATAATTGGTCGTAGGCGTTATAGAGATCGGGGTGGATGGCAACGAGTTCATCCAGCGCAAACGCGCTATCGTCATCTCCTGTCCCCAAAAGACGTTGATCAACTAATGAGGCTTCCAGCGCCAGTAACTGCTGGCGAACACCGACAACCTTGTGTTCGGTATTATCAAGAATGATACGACCCTTCAATCGGTTCCAGGACGCATTCCCGTCTTCTTTGAACAGTTTATTGAAACGACTCTGGTCAAAAAGTAGCGGTAAGGTTAACCCTTCTTCGGCTCCCGGCCCTTCGATATTGAATGCCAGACAAGAATCACCTGAAACAAGCTTAAATTGGATCAGATCGCTTTGATTTGCCAGTGTTTCAAAATTCACCAATGCATAATGCTGGCAGTCAATATCACCATTTTCTTCATCCAGTATACAGACTTGGCTACCCGACTCAGCGATTCGTAGTTCGTTGTCTTCGCGTTGGAGTGTGATTTGTGGTTTACCTGGCTCGATACGGAAACAATGCTGAATATCGTCTAGCCAGAATTGTCCTTGTCTGACCAGTAACAGGCGGAACTTGTACTCTTCGGCTGAATTATTGCGATTAGTCAGTTCGAGGCTAAAGAAGCAGGGATTCCCATCGAAAGGAACCGACGCCATAATACGGGAGCTTTTACCCCCTGCACGACTAATTCGCCAGAAACGCTCTTTTTTTAACTGACGATGATGCGCAATTTTTATCTGGTTATCCTGAAGATCGTTGCCCTGAAAGCAAAACTCCAGCTCAGTTTGCGATTGTTCGGGTGGTACCTGTACCAGTAGGCTGATATCGCGCTTGCCTGCTTTACTTGCGCTTTTCGCCCGTTGCCAAATCACGCCATTTTCGACCGTGATATCATCCAGTACCAGTTTTTGTTCGCGGTTCTGTTCTTTTTCGTTTAGATAAACAGCGAAATCAAGCTCGCGCCAGTCGTCTTTATCATTGAAATGTTCCTGAATAAATTTGGCGCTGAATTCAGTTAATACGTTCTCCAGTTGCCCACTGTAGCGTTCAACGCTGTCCTCGATTTGACGAAATAACTTCCTGTTTTCATTCAGTCGGGTATGGAGCTGTTTCTGGCTAAAATTCAGTAGTTCATCATCTTTAAACAGCGATAGCTCGGAGAAATCCAGATTGCCGTCATCCAGCAGGCGATACAACGACGAGAAGCCAAATACGGTCGCACCTTCATCCAGTACCGTTGTTCGTTGATCCTTTAATAAGCAACGCGACAACTCTGAACGGTTGTTGTCCGTCGTGATCAACTTTTCCAATTCATGACTGAAGGTTTCGGGGTGCCAGATAGCTCCCGGTGCCGCGACGTCTTTTGTGCTGTTAATCAGGGTGTCCAGCATGCTGTTATGAATAATCAGCAGTGCAGTTTTGGCAAACACCCCGCTGCGGCCAGCAACTTCATCGCGTAAATGGGATATGTAGTTTTCCGTGAATGCTGGCGCTGCGGCTCCGTGCAGCACCGGAATAAGCTGAATACCATTACAGGAGAGACAGGCAAGGCGCTGCTCTGGCGCAATTTCCAGATGATTGTCACCTGCCAGGTCAACAAAAGCCTGCCAGAGTTGTAGAGCATTGTCAGGGTCAGGAGATTTAAACTGGTAACGCTCACCAGGTTGAATAATGCCACTAACCCATTCAATAAAGGTTTCCGCCAGATAGGTTTCATACTGTTTTACGGACATACACGGCGTCTCCACTGTCACTCATTCGCTCCACATTTCCCATACGTTCATAAAACGCTACCAGCGTTTGTGCCGACTGGTTATCCAGATAAAATCCGCGCTGTTCAAAGCCGCGCAGCAACTCATGCAGGCGTAGTTTGTCATTTTTACCCACAGTGAGATTGGTCAGCAGCAGCAGACGATCCTGATTCAGTACCAGTACTTTTCCCGCCCGACCACGTACCTGAATGAAATCGGTGCAGATCTGGGTTTCAAGCTCGTTGATGTATTTCCGGTTAACTGTCGCACGATCAGATTTCTTATCCTGAAACTGTTCAACAGCAACGGTTAATAATTGTTTAAAAGCTTCTTCCAGCGTAACGGCTTGCGTATACTTCGATGCCGAAAGCTCGCGTTTTTCGATAAACTCCTGCAAATAATTATTGAGATCTTGCAGTAATTGAGATGAGTTATCAGAAAAATTTAAGCAATCCTGATAGACCTGCCAGAGTGGACGCTTCTTATCTCCTTTTATTTGTAGAACTTCCAGCGCGGAGAGTATTGGGAAAAGTTTTTCACTTTGACGAGCGAACCACTTATAACCAAAGCGTTTTATTTGATCCCGTTCAGAACTGGCTTTTTCAGTGTCGAGAATAAAGAAAAGCGACTTACTTTGTGGCTCGCCGTCCTGCCAGTTGTCCAGATTGAGCGCTAGCTGGGCACACCAGCTAAAGGCATATAAACGCAGAGTATTAGTCAGTTCTTGTAACAAATATTGAGGGTGTTCTGCCAAAAACGCCAGATCAGACTGAAAACAAGTCACCAGATAGGGAAGGTAGGGTTGTTCTTCAGAGAATGGGCCTTTTCCCAATAACTTTATTTTTTCATTGAGCTTATTTAGCATTTGCTGCTCAATGAAGTTCAGCTTATCCTGGATAGGATATTCCAAGCTGAAATCTCCCATTAGATTAGCAAACAGAGTGCCAAGGCGTTTATCGGCCATTGAAGCGCCACTTATTTTTTCGCCATCAAACTGAGCATGAAATAGTAAAAAAAGCGGAGATACACGAAAGATATCTTCACTGGAAAAATACATCCGTTCCAGTACAGTCCAGAATGCTGGTTCATCAAGCAATTCTTGCAAATGAGCCTTGCAATCATCGCGAAATTGACTGGGAGTATAGGCATCAATTTTACGCTTCAGGGCGTAGCTAAGCACCAATCCGGTGACAAATTGCCAGTTAATATCATTGTTTTTGTTACGTATCGGCAGATAACTATCCAGTTGATTATTACCTACTTTTAACGTCGTTGCGATAGGGTACATTCCACTAACCCTCCATACCGCTAATGGTGATCATGTCGTCGTCCGCTTTAGCGCGATAAACTCGCCGCCCACCAGCATAAAACTTGATTTCGCTGCTGGATTTGGCCTGTTCAGTAATCAAATCAACGATTTCGTCCAGTAGAACAATGGCATTTTTATCGTATTTATTGGGGCGATAGCCATTGTTTAATTTGTTCAAAAGTTCAAATAAATTAAGTCCGATACGAACTGGTAACAGAGAGTTTTGCCCAACTTTTAAATGCACGTCGAAGCCAGTAGGGTGGGCCGTATTTTTATTGCGGATGGCCTCCCAGTCAGGTTTCAATTCGACTGGCGCGGTTATTTTTACCCCACCATATTCACCTAAAAAGAACTCTTCTTTTTGCATACTCAATTCCGGCGCTTTGCGGTTTGCATAGCGCTGAATACCAGCAATAAGTTCGGATGTATAAAACCGGTTCAGTGCTTTTTTCTGCTCTGAGTCAGCGATGTAATTTTTGTGCAGATGCCAGATTTCTGAATAATGCTCAAATAAAGATTCATTGAAGAATACGGAAAATTTCTGATGATAATTATTCCCCAGAGATTCATCCTGCAGCAACCAGAAGAGCCGAATTAATGAAGCCGCATCACCCGGATTAACGCACTGGCGATCAAATCTAATGTGTAATGGCGCGAGTGCAGCTAAAAAATCATCCAGTTCAGGGTCAACCAGGCCCAATTCGTAGCGCAAAATAAACTGATCGATTTCATAGGTGTGCAGCCTAGCAGGATCAAAATCAGAAACTTTTTTAATCAGGTCGTTTTCTGCCCCAGTGAAAAGATTATCAAATAAATACCCCGGCCCCATAAGCAAATGATGCAGAAAATCCAGTAGAGTTCGGGTTGTCACAAACTGATCTTTAATCAGGCGGGCCTTAAAGAGCTGAGTGATGAGAACATCCTGAACACCCGGCAGACAAAGTAATTTATAGTTAGCAACTTCTTTCAGCTCAGGGTTAACGGTCTCATCATGTCGAAAAATAAACTGAAACAAATTACTATCATCATTACGGGTTAAATTATCCAGTAATGTTTTAATAAACGATGAATACTGTTTTTTTTCATTAAACTGGAATTTAGGGTAATGCTCAAAGTCAAAAAAAGAACAATGCCCACTGCGGTATGGGCGGCTTTCTTCCTGATCTGCTGACAAGAAAGAATCGATCGCAGTGCGGATCGCCAGATGGCATTCAGCACCTTCTCTGGCAAAATTGGCGAGCATCCCGGTATTGATGCCTATAAGCAAAGGAGATGAGTATTGGTGATGATTGCTAAATAAATCATTTAAAGCATCAATAGCTGATTGCCGGGGAGCAAAGCTGTGTGTTGCATCCAGATGAAAACTAAAGCGCTGCTGATAACGAGGGTTTGACTTACAACGGGTCAAAATTTCGGACTTTCCATCACCACTACTGCCACACAAAAAGATGATTTCACCGGGCTTAGCAACATCCAGATAACGTTGCAGCTCAGTTTCAATTTCTTGTTTAACAAAGAGTTGTTCTTTTAACTGATCGAACTCATCCTTTTGACGATGCGTTACCGTGGTTACGGAAAACGAAGATGACTTCGCAAGTACACCCAACGCTTTACGTAATGTGATTGCGCTCATAACTTCATGTTCTCAAAAGTAGGATTATACCTATTCTATAAAAGCTATCCGCTGATATCTATAGGCACTTTGAGACATTTATTACGGGCAATTTTAAAATTGTATCTTTTCCATCCGTACACAAAACACATCCAGAGATGGCGGGGAAAATCCATCTATCAACCAGTTCCACTTTGGAAATTGCTTGATTAGTAGTATCTTAATCAAACACATACGCTAAATATTACCCCCGATTGATTTTCGCATAGTCAAACAGCGTAATCGATCTCTCCCTATTCGCATCCAGAAAATCAGCCCACCATACTGCAAATCAGCTCGCGCTCATCCAGATGTTCTGCCTTATGGATATACGCCCCCTTACCGATGTGACTCATCTGACGTTCAGCCGCTTTATCTCATGTTGTTCTGGTCTCAATACTTCCATGCCGTTGCAATTACCTCTTAAACCAGCCCTTACCATTTTTATGGGTACGATAAGAAAACTTTATCGGGCACGATCGATTTTATCGATCGATTCGATCGAAAACATTCCTTTTACCTTATCTTTTGCATGGTTTTAGAATGAGCAACCCCATTTATCGTTCGGGGAAAGTGATAGCGGAGATGATTGAAATGAATAAGGTTATTGCGGTTTCAGCGCTTGCCATGGCAGGCATGTTTTCGACCCAGGCTCTGGCTGATGAAAGCAAAACAGGCTTTTATGTGACCGGTAAAGCAGGTGCTTCTGTTATGTCACTTGCAGACCAGCGTTTCCTGTCGGGGGATGGAGAGGAAACATCAAAATATAAAGGCGGTGATGGCCATGATACGGTATTCAGTGGCGGTATCGCGGCCGGTTATGATTTTTACCCGCAGTTCAGTATTCCGGTTCGTACGGAACTGGAGTTTTACGCTCGTGGAAAAGCTGATTCGAAGTATAACGTAGATAAAGACAGCTGGTCAGGCGGTTACTGGCGTGATGACCTGAAGAATGAGGTGTCAGTCAACACACTGATGCTGAATGCGTACTATGACTTCCGGAATGACAGTGCATTCACACCATGGGTATCTGCAGGGATTGGCTACGCCAGAATTCACCAGAAAACAACCGGTATCAGTACCTGGGATTATGGGTACGGAAGCAGTGGTCGCGAATCGTTGTCACGTTCAGGCTCTGCTGACAACTTCGCATGGAGCCTTGGCGCGGGTGTCCGCTATGACGTAACCCCGGATATCGCTCTGGACCTCAGCTATCGCTATCTTGATGCAGGTGATAGCAGTGTGAGTTACAAGGACGAGTGGGGCGATAAATATAAGTCAGAAGTTGATGTTAAAAGTCATGACATCCTGCTTGGTGTGACTTATAACTTCTGACGACACTGCTCCTGAACGATAATACGTATATTTAGCAATTAAGATAATTGCGTATCTTCTGCAATTAAACAGAAATACCCTGCAGTCTATTACTGCAGGGTTATCTGTTTCACAGATAATTTCTGATTTTTATTATCCTGTTCTCTTCATAATAATGTTGTCGATATACTCCGATGAATATCAGAAAACTGTTTTGTCCGGGAAACACACCCCGGATTTTATTGTTTTTATTCTTTTTTGTTGTTTCTGCAATAACCACAATTGCATGCGGATACACTGAGAAGAATGCCACAGGAAATGTGCTGCTTCTGTTTCTCCTTCTTCTCCTTGCACACAGAAATACCCTCACATCCATTACAGCGCTGTTATTTCTGTTCTGTTGTGCACTGTATGCGCCTGCGGGTATGACGTACGGTAAAATCAACAACAGTTTTATTGTCGCGTTGCTGCAGACCACGGCTGATGAGGCTGCAGAGTTTACCGGGATGATTCCTGTTTATCATTTTCTGGTCAGTGCCGCGATTCTGGTATTCATGGTGATTTTCTGGCGGACACACCACCGCGGTCACCGTAACTGGCTGGCACTGCTGCTATTCGTATTATGCTCTGTAAACAGCTGGCCGTTGCGGATGGTTAAAGGAACTGTTGTGGGGACAACTGACACATTGCGTGAAATGCAGCGTTATAAACAACTGAGTCAGCACGGGGCTGATAACTGGAAAATCCTGCCGGGTGTGCCGTTGTATGACACGATTGTTATCGTTACTGGTGAGAGTGTGCGCAGGGATTATATGTCGGTATATGGCTATCCCGTGCCAACCACGCCGTGGCTGAATACTGCTCCCGGTTTATTTATTGACGGCTATACATCGACAGCAGCCAGTACCGTACCTTCCCTGAGCCGGACACTGATTTATGACTATGAGCAGAACCCTGACTCCGGCAACAACGTGGTGGCGCTGGCAGCAAAAGCAGGATACAGCACATGGTGGATATCCAATCAGGGAAAACTGGGAGAGCATGACACACGCATCTCTGTTATTGCTTCTGATGCGGAGCATACCGTTTTCCTCAAGAAAGGCAGCTTCGCGTCCCGTAAAACGGATGACATGTTGTTGTTACAGGAAACAGAACGTGCGCTGGCGGATAAATCCTCGCCGAAGGTGATTTTCCTGCACATGATTGGCTCTCATCCGAATCCGTGTGACCGACTTAACTCCTGGCCGAATTATTACCTGGAGCAGTATCCCCGAAAGATTGCCTGTTACCTCGCCAGCATCAGTAAACTGGATAACTTTCTCGGTCAGCTTGATGGTATCCTTCGCCGGCATTCCCGTCACTTTGCAATGCTTTACTTTTCTGACCATGGGCTGTCGGTCAGCGACAGTGCTAATCCTGTTCATCATGATGGTCATGTGCAGGGGGGCTACAGCGTTCCCCTGATTATTACCGCCAGTGACATCACGTCTCATCAGTCCGTCAGCAGGAAAATCAGTGCCCGTAATTTCGCAGGCATTTTTCAGTGGCTGACCGGTATTCGTACCGAAAATATACCGCCATTCAATCCGCTGACAGACGAAGATAATGAACCCGTTATGGTTTTTAACGGGGAGAGGAATGTACCGGCAGACAGTCTGAAACCGCAGCCTCTGATTCTTCCGGACAGAAGATAATCATGTCGGTATGAATGTTATAATTAAGGACCGTGCAATAATAGCCATTCCATTCAGCCATCTTACGCTCGAAAACAATCGATAAGATGGCTACTCACCATTCCTGCTCTAAACCTGACGCCTCTCAAGACTATTATAAATAGCCTCAATCT
>OLQM01004168.1_pt1 | contig 11467 bp, 10 predicted proteins | sample 1673161 | NCBI WGS metagenome assembly OLQM01 (sample SAMEA3136761, study PRJEB25190) | human gut metagenome | reverse complement strand
TGCTTTGCCATATGAGATCCTCCTTCAGCATGTCTCTATTGTATCATGCTTATGTATATTTGGAATTTCTCATTTTGGCTTGTACTATTTATATTCTAGCACCACTGTCTTTGTTTTCTTTCGTCGCAGGAGTCCTTTTCAAGGCTTTTGAAGTAACAAATGGCATTTTGTTATCAGCCATCAGTCTCTCGCCTCGATCACAATCAAGATTCCATCTTCAAATGTTATCTGTGCACTCTCCGCAATGATCTCGTTGCTCACACCGAGCGAACAGAAGCCCCTGAAATCATAATGATCCAGAGGATACTTGAAACCAGTCAGCGTAAGACCTTTTACTACATTCGTATAAGGGATCAGAGACACAAACTTTCCAAACTGTTTTTCCTTCTCGATCGTGATTCCCGCCCCGATCATGCGGATTCTGTTTCTCTCGTCCACAATCTGGATTGGAATATGATTTTGCAGTCCGATCCCCAGAAGTTCAATATTTCCAAGCAGATGGTCGATTCTTGTTCCGGTTGCTCCCAGCAGCGTAATTTTCTCTGCTCCAAGCACAATTGCTTTCCGGATCGCCGATTCCGTGTCCGTATCGTCTTTGACCGGATTTAACCTGATCCAGGAAATATCAGGCTGTCCGCCGAAATAATCTAATGCCTCACTGGATGCTGAATCGAAATCTCCGATGATCCAGTCCGGGGTCAACTTATTCCGATAGAAAAAGTTCATCCCGGAATCTGCCGCAATGCAAAGCTCCGGTCTTTCCTTTTCTATGAACTCTTTTGCAAAAATGTCATTGATATGTCCGCCTACCACAATGATGCAATGTCTCATACTACTCCTTTAATACATCTAAAAAACGTTCCACATTCTCAGAAATGTCGCCCTTGAACACTGCACTGCCAGCCACGATAATGTTGGCACCGGCATCCATGACTTCTGTCACATTTTCAAGATTCACGCCGCCGTCTACCTCGATGTCAGTCTTAAGTCCCCTCTCGTCGATCATTTTCTTTAACGCCCTGACTTTTTCAACGGTGTAAGGGATCAGCTTCTGTCCTCCAAATCCCGGGTTGACAGACATGATCAGCACCATGTCAACCTTTGGAAGTATCCATTCAATCGCAGACAACGGAGTTGCCGGATTTAATGCCACACCTGCAAGCAGTCCCTTTTCTTTGATTGCCTCAATCGTGCGGTCCAAGTGTTTACACGCCTCGGCGTGTACTGTGATGAGATCCGCTCCCACTTCTGCGAGATCATCAATATATCTTCCCGGTTCCTCGATCATCAGATGCACATCAAAAATACGGTCGCTGCACTCTCTGATACTCTTGATGACCGGCATACCAAATGAAATGCTTGGCACAAACATTCCATCCATCACATCAATATGTACATACTGTGCGCCTGCCTCATCCAACATTCTCACCTGTTCTCCCAGATTTGCAAAATCTGCGGATAAAATGGATGGTGATAAACAATTCATAACTTTTTCCTCCAAAGTAATTTTGAAAACATAATTCTCCTGCAAAATGATGTTTTAATATCTTTTTTTAATATCTTTTCTAATATTTTTTTACATCTTTCAATTCTTCATAGAGCAGCTTATAGTTCTCGTAGCGCAGTGGGCTGATTTTTCCCTCTGCCAGTGCTTCTTTCACACCGCAGTCCGGCTCGCTGATATGACTGCATCCCTTGAACCGGCAATACGGCTCATACTCTTTGAACTCCGGATAAAAATTCTGCAGATCTTCCTTCTCAAATCCCGGAATATATAACGTACTGAATCCCGGTGTGTCCATAATGTATGTATCTGCTGCGATCGGTATGATCTCCGAATGGCGTGTCGTATGCTTTCCACGCTCGATCTTTCTGCTGATACTTCCGGTCTCCATCTGCACATTGGGCTGGAGACGGTTTACAAGGGATGATTTTCCAACGCCGGAAGGTCCTGCGACCGCTGTTGTCCTGCCATCTAACAGTTCATGCAGTTCGCGGATCCCCTCTTCTTTTTCCGCACTGGTATAGAGTACGGAATAGCCACACTTTTTGTATACACCCGCAAATTCCTCAATCGCCTGTTCTTCTAACAGATCTTTTTTGTTAAAACAGATTGTCACAGGAACATCCTGATATTCCATCATGATCAGAAAACGGTCTAACAGATTAAAGTTTGGCTGCGGTTTTGCCGCTGCAAAAATAATCAGCGCCAGATCGATATTCGCAACTGCCGGGCGGATCAGTTCATTTTTCCGCGGCAAGATTTTTTCAATGTTTCCTTTTTTTGTTTCTTCGTCAACAATCGCAATCTCCACATCATCTCCGACCAACGGTTTGATCTTCTGATTGCGGAACGCACCTTTTGCCTTACATTCATAAATTCCGGGCTCTCCTACATGAACGTAGTAGAACCCGGAAATTCCTTTTACAATCTTTCCCTGCATATATTACCTTTTGTTATTATTCTGCCTTGAATGAGATTGGAGACACGATCTGGGATGATCCAAGCTGCTGTCCATCTGCTCCAAGCCAGTCAATCTTTAATGAACCGCTGGATGCTAACATTCCGGATTTGGAAATGCTGAGACCTTCCTCCCCGAATAAGGAGATAGACTGGTTCATCCACTGCTCTAAGATATTACCTGTTCCGTCTGCTCCATCATACAAATAAATATTGGCTGCTGCCACGGATTCATTATTTGGTTTTTTGATGTTCAGATTGATCTTATAAGTAGTAGGCTTTACTTCCTGTGCTGGTTCTGCACCCATACTTACCACAAAATCAACTGCGGTTCCAGCATCCACTGCTGTATCTGCAACCGGACTCTGGGAAATGATCTGTCCGCTTGCCACGCTGTCACTGTAGGCGCTTGACACATTACCAACGGCAAGGCCTGCATTCTGGATCGCAGATCTTGCTGCATCCTCGGTAAGTCCTGTCACACCAGGTACTGCTACACTCGTTGTCTCTGCCTGCTCTTTACCACGGCTGATCACGATCTTGACATTATCCCCTGCCTTTGCAAGTGATCCCGCATTCGGGCTCTGTTCAATGACATTTCCCTGTGCGACATCTGCACTGTATGCATAATCTTTTACCGGAGTAAATCCTGAATTTGTCAGTGTATTGTAAGCAGTTGTCTCATCCATGCCTGTCACGGAAGGAACGGAAACTTCTCCTTTTCCGCTGCTTAAGGTAACTTCTACGGTTGTGTTCGCCTCTGCCTTCGTCAGTGCATCCGGTGTCTGGCTTACAATCTGTCCCTCGTCATATTGGTCAGATGCAACGGTTCCCGCATTCTTCTTGATTCCGAGACCTTTTGCATTGAGCTGTTCTTTTGCCTCATCGAAGGTAAGACCTTTCAGATCCGGCACTTCGATTCCGTCTGTCTGGGTTTCGGATGTCTCAGTGTTTGCTTTGTTGGAAGATCCTCCGAATTTAAAATCTCCGAAGAAGCTTACCAGAATAAAAATGATCAGTGCGACAATGATGACACCGGCAGCAATCCCCATAATTGTGATTGCCTTATCCATTTTCGGATTCATCTCTTCGAGATCATCATCATCATATGCCTCTTCGTCATCCTCGTCATCCTCTTCGAAGCGGTCACGCTTTTCAAATTTGTCTCTGTGATTCTGATTATGTGATACAACATCCTCATCGCTGAGATAAATATTGCTTGTTTCCTGTTTGATCTTATTGATCTCTTCTTCCCCGATCACACGTGTCTTCTCCTGGGAAACCGGTGCGATCACAACGAAGTCTTCATTTGGGCTGATCAACGCTTTTCTTAAATCTGCAAGCAGCGCTGTCATGGACTCATAGCGTCTGTCCGGATTCTTCTGCGTACATTTTAAGATGATCTTTTCCATACTGATAGGAAGATTTGGTGCGTAAGCACTTGGTGGAACGATCTCCTCCTGCAGATGCTGGATCGCCACCGCAACGGTCGTATCTCCGTCAAACGGTACTCTTCCGGTCACCATCTCATACATTACGATACCAAGGGAATAAATGTCACTCTTGCCATCCACAAAGCCGTTTCTCGCCTGCTCCGGGGATGCGTAATGAACAGATCCCATCACATCGGAACTGATCGTGTTGGATGTTGCGGCTCTTGCGATACCAAAGTCTGTGACTTTTACTTTTCCCTCTGTGGAGATAATGATGTTCTGCGGCTTGATATCCCGGTGGATAATGCCTTTGTTATGGGCAGCCTCAATACCTCTTCCCACCTGGATTGCAATGCTGACAGCCTCCTTGAATGTGAGCTGTCCTTTTTTCTCAATATAAGTTTTTAAAGTGATTCCTTCCACATACTCCATCACGATGTAATGCATGCCATTTTCGCTGCCTACATCATAGATGTTTACAATATTCGGATGTTCTAATCCGGCCGCCGACTGGGCTTCCGTGCGGAACTTTGTCACAAAATTGACATCCTCCGAAAATTCCGGTTTCAATACTTTAATCGCTACAAAACGTCCAAGTGTATGATCTTTCGCTTTGTATACATCTGACATTCCGCCAGTTCCTATCTTGTTTACGATCTCATAACGATCTCCAACAAACATACCTTCCGTTAACATTCCTTCACCTCATCAGAAAATGGTTCTATCAACACAACCGTAATATTATCTTTTCCGCCATTCTCATTGGCAGTATCTATTAATTTTTCTGCTTTCTCAACAATATCTCTCTGTCCGAGCACGATCTTTTTGATCTCTTCATCCTCGATCATGTTCGTCAGACCATCCGAGCACATTAAAACTGTGTCTCCCGGCTTTAACTCAACCTCAAAAAAATCCACGGACAACTCGGGAACAACGCCCACCGCCCGTGTGATGATGTTCTTATCCGGATGATCTTTCGCATCCGCTTTATCCATCTCTCCTAAACGGACCATCTCTTCTACCAGAGAATGATCCCTTGTGATCTGCCTGATAGCTTCGTGATTTATTAAGTATAAACGACTGTCCCCTACATTGGCAACATGCAGATGATCTCCGATCACTGTGGCAGCTACCACTGTAGTTCCCATTCCTGCCTTGGCGGCATCCCTGCCCGCCTCTTCCAAAAGACCTCTGTTTGCCGCCTCCACAGCTTCCTTCATTGCTGCTACCGGCTCTGTCTGTCCGGATGTTTCAATCGTCTCTACAATCTTTTCTACTGTGAATCTGGAAGCATACTCACCTGCTTTGTGACCGCCCATGCCATCCGCAACCAGAAAAAGGTTCGGCAGCTTTCCTACTGCGTTCTCAGACGTATACATATAATCCTGATTCATCTCACGTCGCCTTCCAATATGTGTCATGGAAAACGTCTTCATTTACCAATTCCTGCCTTTCTTACTGCTACATCTGTGCATTCCATGCGGAATGTTTCATTAACTTCGCCTGTCATTGTTATCTGCACGGACTTTGCCCGATGCACTTTATTTTATCACACGTACTGTAAAAGAACAAGTCAACTTCCCATATAACGTTTCCGAAGCTGTCCACAGGCTCCGTCAATATCTCTTCCCATCTCCCTGCGGATGGTTGCGTTGATCCCATTCTTTTCCAGTTTATTCTTAAATTCCGTTGTAACTCTCACATCCGGCTGCACATAATCACGTTCCTTGATCGGATTTACCGGGATGAGGTTTACATGACAGTTGATGCCTTTGATCAGCCTGCACAGATTCCTTACATCCTCGTCCGTGTCATTCACGCCGCCCACTAAACTGTACTCAAATGTGATTCTTCTGCCTGTCTGCTCAAAATAATATCTGCAGGCATCGATCACTTCATGGATCTCATATTTATTTGCGACCGGCATCAATTCCAGCCGCTTTTCCTGCGTGGATGCATGCAGGGATAATGCTAGCGTGATCTGTAGTTTTTTATCTGCAAGTTCCCGCATACGCGGAACAATTCCACAGGTGGATACTGTCACATTTCTCTGGCTGATATTTAATCCATTTTCATCGGTCAGAAGTTCAATGAACTTTAACAGGTTATCGAAATTATCCATTGGCTCCCCGGTTCCCATCACGACCACATTGGAAACCCGCTCGCCGGTGTCTCTTCCAATCTGGTAAATCTGGTCTAACATCTCTGATGGGGTCAGTCCTCTCACAAGACCGTCCAATGTAGATGCGCAGAATCGGCATCCCATGCGGCATCCCACCTGTGAAGAAATACAGACCGAATTGCCATGTTTGTATCGCATGAAAACGCTCTCAATGACATTTCCGTCATCTAACAGAAACAGGTATTTCCTCGTTCCGTCGATTTTGGAGATCTGTACTGCCTCCTGTTTTATGCTGACCAGATGACTGTTCTCTTTTAACTTTTCGATCAGCGCCTTTGGGATATTGGTCATCTCCTCAAAAGACGCTGCCTGCTTCCCATGAAGCCACTGGTAAATCTGCTTTGCACGGAACGCTTTCTCTCCAAGCTGCTCCATGAACACAGTCAGTTCTTTCAGATTCAGCGATCTGATATCTGTCTTTTCCTTTTGATCCATAATTCTCCTTCATTCATCAGAAGTTCCGGAAGTCTCTCACGCTTTTTTCTGTAATTTTGCCAGAAAAAAGCCGTCTCCATATGTTTTCTGTGGAAAAATCTGCTGCATTTTCACAAGTTCAAACTGCGGATGCTGTTTTAAAAACCATGTGACATTGTCTTCATTTTCCATTTTATCCATTGTACAGGTGGAATATAACAATGTTCCGCCCACCTTTACATACTGACAGACAGTTTCTAACATATTTCTCTGTAAGGAGACGAGTTCCTGTTCTGTCTGTAATGTCATCTTATATTTTATATCCGTCTTCCTGCGCATGACACCAAGACCGGAACACGGAAGGTCGGCGATCACCACATCCGCTTTTCCGATGGAAGCCTCATCTAAAACTGTTGCATCCATCTGTACTGCCCGCATATTAGAAAGCTGATGTCTTGCGATATTCTGTCTTATAAGATCAGTCTTATACTCTGTGAGATCTCTCGCCTCCACCATACCGGTTCCCCCGAGTTTTTCTGCCAGATGGACGCTCTTTCCTCCTGGTGCTGCACACACATCAATGATATAGCTGTCCTTCTTTGGAGCAACTGTTTCTGCCACCATCATGGAGCTCACATCCTGCACATAAAAAAGCCCCTCACGGAAACTTGCCAATGCATTCAGATGGTCAAACCCGGAGATCATAAATGCATAGTTTAATTCCGGCATATCTGCGCAGACCATTTTCTCTGCGGTAACGCCTTCCTCTTTCAACCACTTTTCCAGCGCTTCCGGTGTGATCTTCAGAAGATTGGTACGGATTGTAACCGGTGTCTCCTGCAAAAATGCCTGCAGCACGCTCACCGTCTGCTCCATGCCATAATCGTTGATCCACTGTCTCACGATCCACTCCGGCATGGAATAACGCACGGACAGATATTGGATCTGGTCTTTCTGCCCATCCGGGTAAGTGATAGTGCTTAAATTGCGGCTGATATTGCGCAACACCCCGTTCACGAAACCGCTCAAAGAACCAAACCCTTTTCTCTTTGCCAGTTTCACTGCCTCATTGCACACTGCGGAGTCCGGCACGGAATCCATATATTTTAACTGATACACGCTCATCCGCAGAATATTGCGGATGACCGGTTTCATTTTGTTTACCTTCACTTTGGAGAACTGATTGATGATATAGTCAAGCTCGATCATGTACTGGATGGTTCCCTCAGATACTCTCGTGATAAAGGCACGCTCTTTTTTTTCCAGATACTGATACTTATCAAGCACGGAACGGATCACAAGATGGCTGTAGCTGCCCTCTTTTGTCACTTCCATCAGAATCCCGAGGATCAGTTCTCTCGTATTGACAGAATCAGTCACGGTCTCTTCCTCCAAATAACAGTACCAGACGCAGTAACTGTAAAATAGCTGCTGCCGCACTTGCCACATAAGTCAGTGCCGCTGCTTTTAACACTTTTTTCGTGTATGGGAGCTCACTGTCACTCAAAATGCCCTGCTCGCCTAAAATGCGCAATGCCCTTGCAGATGCATTAAACTCTACCGGCAATGTCACAAGCTGGAATATCACTGCAAAAGAGAAGCAGATGATTCCAAGATTGATCAGAACTGCCCCTGTATTTCTTGTAAAGAATAATCCGATCAGAATCAATGGCCATGCAAGTGTGGAACCAAGATTGGCTGCCGGGACAATTGCCGTGCGCAGTGTCAGTGGAAAATAGCTGTTCTGGTGCTGGATCGCATGTCCACACTCATGTGCTGCAACCCCAACGGCTGCAACCGATGTGGAATTGTATACAGAATCCGAAAGATTCAATGTCTTTGCAGACGGATTGTAATGGTCGGTCAGATTTCCGGATACATGCTGGATCGTCACATCATAAATTCCTGCGGAATTCAGGATTCTCTGTGCTGCCTGTGCGCCTGTCATTCCCGATGCACTGCGGTACTGGGAATATTTATTGTAAGTTGATTTTACTCTTGCGGAAGCGATCATGCAGATCACTGCTCCGATAATCACAAGAAAATAAGTTGGGTCAAATCCGTAATAATAATATGGCATAGTAATCATCCTTTCTTATCAGCAACGTTTTAAGAAACTGCCTTCTGTCACCTGGTATCCTCTTAAGAAGGCATCCGTTGTCATTCGTTTCTTTCCTTCTAACTGTACCTCTAATAAAGCTAATACTCCATTCCCCGTCTGGACTTCCAGTTCGTCCTTTGTCACTTTTAAAATACATCCCGGAGCGGCTTTCACCTCATGGGAAATGACTTTTGCGCGCCAGATCTTTAGGTTTTTGTCATCGATCCTTGTATATGCACTCGGCCATGGATTTAAGCCGCGCACCAGACGCTCGATCACCTCTGCATCTTTTGACCAGTCGATACTTCCCATCTCTTTCTGGATCTTTCCGGTGTGAGTTGCAAGCGCGTCATCCTGAGGTGTGTAAACAGCTGTACCGTTTTCAATTGCTTCCATCGTTTTCACGCAAAGCCTTGCCCCTACTTCCGACAGCTTGTCAAACAGGCTTCCGCCTGTCTCATCCTCATCCATGATCACTTCCTGCTTCATGATCATATCCCCGGTATCAAGACCTTCATCCATACGCATGGTCGTGACGCCTGTGACCTGATCCCCGTTTAACACTGCCCACTGGATTGGGGCTGCACCACGGTATTTTGGCAGCAGGGACGCATGTACATTCACACATCCGAAACGCGGCATATCAAGGATTGCTTTTGGAATGATCTGTCCAAAAGCCTCTACAATGATGATATCCGCATTGTACTGTCTTAAATATTCTACGCTTTCCTCTGCACGGATTTTTGCCGGCTGATACACTTCAATCCCATGTGCAACCGCACATTCCTTCACCGGTGTGTACTTTAATGCCTTGCTTCTTCCAACCGCTTTATCCGGCTGTGAGACAACCAGCACTACTTCATGTCCTGCTTTTATAATTTCCTCTAATGTACCCACTGCAAAATCCGGGGTTCCCATAAATATAACTCTCATAATCCTCTCCTCGCTTCCGGTTTCTTTTCTGCTTCTTCCCTCTGCGCCTATTCCTCTTCCTCATAGGTAACGTCATGAAGCTGACCTTCCACTTTTTCCACATAAAGATGTCCGTCCAGATGATCGATCTCGTGGCACATGGCTCTTGCCATTAACTCTGTGCCCTCAATCTCATATTCTTCCATATTTTCATCAAATGCATGCACCTTCACATAATTTGGTCTTGTAACCTGTCCGGCTTTTCCGGGAATGCTTAAACATCCCTCATCGCCGGTCTGCTCCCCGGATGTCTCCAGAATAACCGGATTCACCATCACGACCGGGCCCTCGCCCACATCGATCACTACGATTCTTTTTAAGATACCCACCTGCGGTGCTGCAAGTCCAACACCGTTTGCCTCGTACATGGTATCTAACATGTCCTCGATCAGCTCTTTTGTGCGCGGTGTCAGCTCCTTCACAGGTTTACAGATTTTTTCTAATACAGGGTCTCCCTGTACACGGATTGTTCTAAGTGCCATAATGTCCTCCTTGTTTTTAAAAACCACTCATTGGATTAAAATCAAACTGTACGACCGTATCTTTAAATGCTTTATTATCACGCATGTAATGTTCGAGACGGTCTTTCAACTCAACCAGTGTCTGATAATCTTTTGTTTTTATATAAATCACCTTTTTATAGATGTCATTCACCTTTGCCACTGCCGGATCCGCAGGTCCTACCGGGAAAACCCGTTTCTTTTTAAAATCCTCTCCCACGCGCTCCATTGCAGCTTTGATGTTCTCCTGCCAGATGCCGGTCTCCTGCACCAGAAGCTTTGCGGAATCATAAGCGGTCTGCTCCCACTTCGATGCACATAAGATCACAAGCATGTTCCAGACCGGCGGATATAAAAGCATCCTGCGGTACTCCATCTCCTGCTCATAAAATGCTTCATAATCCTGCTCTTTTGCTGCCTGCACGCTGTAATGATCCGGCTGATACGTCTGGATTACAACCTCTCCGGGCTCACTTCCGCGCCCGGCTCTTCCAGCCGCCTGTGTCAGAAGTTGGAAGGTGCGTTCTGCTGCATGGTAATCACTGACATATAATGACAGGTCTGCCGCCAGCACACCGACTAACGTCACATTTGGGAAATCATGTCCCTTGACGATCATCTGGGTTCCGATCAGAATATCGGCTTCCTGATTGGCAAAAGCAGATAAAATCTGTTCATAGCCTTCCTTGTTCCGCGTGGTGTCCATATCCATGCGGAGCACCCTCGCCTGTGGGAAACGCTCCTTGACGATCATCTCAATCTTCTGCGTACCCGCCTTAAATCCGCTGATATACCGCGAACCACACGCCGGACAGGTTTTCGGCATCGGTATCTCATATCCGCAGTAATGACAGACCATTTTTCCTTCTGGATGCTGTCTTGTCACATGCTGGCTTAGAGACACATCGCAATGCGGACATTTTAACACATGACCGCAGGCTCTGCAAGAGACAAAGCCTGCAACCCCTCTCCGGTTGATAAAAAGCATCATCTGCTGTCCCTTTTTCAAGCGGTCCTCCATCAGCTCCTGAAGCCGTACACTTAAAATGGAACGGTTGCCTGCTTTTAACTCTTCCCTTAAATCCACGACCTCTACTTTCGGGAGTGGTTTTTCTGCTACACGGTGCTTTAACTCTAACAGCTCATACTCCCCTGTTTTCGCCTTGTAATAACTTTCCACAGACGGAGTTGCCGAGCCAAGCACGACACTCGCACCGCACATTCTCGCACGCTCGATCGCAGTCTCCCTTGCATGGTATCTCGGAAGTGTCTCACTTTTATAACTGCTCTCGTGCTCTTCATCGATAATAATAAGCCCTAATTTTGAAAAAGGTGTGAACAACGCCGATCTCGGGCCTATCATAATATCCACGTCCCCGTTTTTTGCCCGCTCAAACTGGTCAA
>OLQM01004149.1_pt1 | contig 11535 bp, 13 predicted proteins | sample 1673161 | NCBI WGS metagenome assembly OLQM01 (sample SAMEA3136761, study PRJEB25190) | human gut metagenome | reverse complement strand
TCATAGCCCCCAGCGCAATCATATCGTTGTCTGCAAAGAAGGCTGTAGGCAGCTTCACTTTCTCAGACAAATACCGCTTCATATTCTCGTAAGCACCATCGATGGTAGTTGCCATTGTAAAAATATAGTCCTTATTCAGGGGAAGTCCCGCCTTTTGCAGCGCTGTCTGATATCCTGCAAAACGGGACCGGAAAGGTTTGATTCTGAAATCTCCCCGCAGATAACCAATCTCCTTATGCCCATTGGCAATGAGATACTCTGTAGCCATACGCGCAGAATCTGCATTATTGATCAGCATGGCATCAAAGCTCATATCCTCTTTCCAGTAATCAATCACAATAAACGGGCAGGTCATCCCGCGGATCAGGTCAATGTCCGCATCCACCATCTCTGTTCCCAGAAGGATCACCGCCGACGCCTTGTCATTCATGATCCACTTCGCCTGTTCCTGGTATCCAGGATCTCTTTTGTCCAGATTACACATCTGCATTTCCATTCCACAGGCGCGGCATTCCTGTTCCACCCCGGAAATCAGCTGGATAAAAAAGGGAGAATCCTCAACCACAGCACCATCCCGCTTAAACATGACAAATTTTATTTTGCGGATATGATTTTCCTCAAAATACCCAAGATCCTGCGCCACTTTAAAAATCTTCGCAGATGTCTCAGCATTCACGCCTTTTTTGTAGTTTAGTGCATTTGAAACAGTTGCCGGAGAAAATCCTGTGATCTCACTGATTTTTCTCACACTCACTTTCATTTTAGTTCCTCCTCTGTCGGTAAAATAATGCCATACATCTGCTTCCAAGGTCTTATGCAGGCATGGACTTTGGCTCGTTGCCCGCGTAAATTAAAAAACCGGAGGACATACATCCCCCGGCCTTTCGCTTATGGTTAATTAGCATTTAACAACGTTGGAAGCCTGCATTCCGCGAGCACCCTCGGTAAGATCGTAAGTAACCGCCTGACCTTCGTCAAGAGTTTTGAATCCTTCACCCTGGATAGCGGAGAAATGTACGAATACATCGTTTCCGTCTTCGCCTGTGATGAAGCCATAGCCCTTCTCTGCGTTAAACCATTTCACTGTTCCCTTGTTCATTGTGAGTTACCTCCATAAAATTAAAAAATAAGCATGATGTGGGAATGCATATGTTCCCCCATAAGCGAGTGAACTTTTGGTAAAAAAATTCACTAGCTATTACAGATTATATTGAAGGTGAATGCTAATATAATCTCTAATAGCTAGTGACCACGTATTACATCTCAACATCTTCTCGATTGAGACTATTATAATCTTGCAAATCAAAAAAGTCAAGAAAAAACTCTTTATTTCAGGAAAGATTTCGTGTATTATAAAAAGGAATAAATGGTCGGACGACGGCCAGAAGAAAAGAAAGGATCAGAGAACGTAAGATGAGTATCTTAATCAAAAATGGACAGGTCATCGACCCGGCCACCCAAAAAGACGAAATCAGTGATGTTCTGATCGAAAACGGCGTTATTACACGGGTTGAAAAAGGAATCCGTGTAAAAGATGCGCAGGTAATAGATGCAAAAGGCTGCTATGTAATGCCTGGCATCATCGATATGCATGTACATCTCCGCGACCCGGGGCAGACATATAAAGAAGATATTGAAAGCGGTTCGAAAGCAGCAGCAAAAGGAGGCGTGACAACGCTGGTAGCGATGCCGAATACAAAACCGGTCATCGACAGCCCGGACCGCGTCAACTATGTAACGATCAAAGCAGACCGTTTTTCTCCGATTAATGTACTGCAGGCAGGCGCCATCACAGTAGGACAGAAGGGTGAAGAGCTCGCCGATATCGAGGGCATGGTAAAAGCCGGCATCCCGGCGATCAGCGAGGACGGAAAATCCGTTATGAACGCGCTGCTCTACAAAGAGGCCATGGAGATTGCCGCAGAGAAAAACATTCCGGTGCTGGCTCATTGCGAGGACAAGAACCTCGTAAACGGCGGCTGCATGAATGAGGATGCAAACTCGAGAGAGTGGCATCTGCCGGGCATCACAAACTCCGTAGAGAACACGATTGTTGCAAGAGATATCGTACTTGCCGCAGAGACAGGTGCACACCTGCATCTGTGCCACTGCTCGACCAAAGAGAGCGTGGATATGGTGCGTGAGGCGAGAAAGGCCGGCGTTTCGATTTCCGCCGAGGTCTGCCCGCATCACTTTACCCTCTGCAGCGACGACATCGTAAAGGGCGACACCAACTACAAGATGAATCCGCCGCTCCGTACGAAAGAGGATCTCGAGGCACTGCGCCAGGGTCTGAAAGACGATGTCTTCGATGTCATCAGCACCGATCATGCACCGCATGCGCTGACCGAGAAACAGGAGTCCTTCAAGAAAGCTCCGTTCGGCATCGTCGGACTGGAGACGAGCGTGGCTCTTACCATCACCGAACTTGTGGATACCGAGATCATCACCCCGATGCAGATGGCGGAGAAGATGAGCTACAATCCGGCAAAAATCCTGCACCTGGACAAGAAAGGTTCTCTTGCACCTGGCATGGACGCCGATGTGGTTGTCATCGATCCGGAAGCAGAGTATGTGATCGATCCGAAGGAGTTTGTTTCCAAGGGCAAAAACACTCCGTTCGGCGGCAAGAAAGTCAAAGGAAAAGTTATGGCTACCGTATGCGGCGGCAAGATTGTATACGAAGCTGAGTAATTTCTATAAGAAAAGAAAGAAGAGGGAGAGTAAGCAGATGATTAACAAACTGATTGCAAACATTAAAAAAACAAATGCACCGATCGTCGTAGGTCTGGACCCGATGCTGAACTATGTGCCGGAGCACGTACAGAAAAAGGCATTTGCCGAGTACGGAGAGACACTCGAAGGAGCTGCAGAGGCCGTTTGGCAGTTCAATAAAGCGATTGTCGACGCAACATACGATCTGATTCCGGCTGTAAAACCGCAGGTTGCCATGTATGAGCAGTTTGGCGTTCCGGGAATGGCAGCGTATGAGAAGACCGTTTCCTACTGCCAGGAAAAGGGTCTCGTTGTCATTGGCGATATCAAACGAGGCGATATCGGTTCTACTTCTGAGGCGTATGCAGTCGGCCACCTCGGCCACGTGCAGGTGGGAAGCAAATCCTATGCCGGATTCCATGAGGATTTTGCAACTGTCAATCCGTATCTTGGATCTGACGGCGTAAAACCGTTCATCAAGGTCTGCAAAGAGGAGAAAAAAGGTATCTTTGTTCTGGTAAAAACCTCGAACCCGTCCAGCGGCGAGTTCCAGGACCGCATCATCGACGGACGTCCGCTGTATGAGTGGGTCGGCGAGCAGGTTGCCGCGTGGGGCGAGGAGCACATGGGCGATGATTACAGCTATGTGGGAGCTGTTGTCGGCGCTACGTACCCGGAGATGGGCAAGGTGCTGCGTAAGGTAATGCCGAAATCCTACATCCTGGTACCGGGCTACGGTGCACAGGGCGGAAAAGGAAAAGACCTCGTTCACTTCTTCAATGAGGACGGACTGGGTGCAATCGTAAACTCTTCGAGAGGTATTATCGCTGCTTACAAACAGGAAAAATATGCCGAGTTTGGCACTGAGAACTTTGCGGATGCTTCGAGAGCAGCTGTAAAGGATATGGTTGAGGATATCAGCGGGGCGCTTGCTGCTGCAAAATAAGAATACAGGGTGAAAAGCTCAGAAGGTCTGCCGGGTAGATGTTATGTCCGCCGGAGGATATTTTGGGCTTTTCGCCGATTCAAGAAAATAAAAGGAGTGTTCAGCTTATGAAAATCAAGGAATGCTGTACTGTGGAAAGTCAGGAGTGCATTGCAAAAGGAATTTACAGCATGTGGATTTCCACGAAAGTGATTGCGAAAGAGGCGAAGGCCGGCCAGTTTATTTCTCTGTTTTCGAAAGACGGCAGCCGTCTTCTGCCGCGTCCGATTTCTCTTTGTGAGATCGACCGAGAGGGAGGAAGACTTCGGATTGTCTACCGTGTGGCAGGTGCAGGAACGGAGGAGTTTTCGCATCTGAAAGCGGGGGATGAGGTTGATATTTTAGGGCCGCTTGGAAATGGATTCCCGATTGAGGAAGGTAAGGGAAAACGTGTGATGCTGATGGGCGGCGGTATCGGTGTTCCGCCGATGCTGCAGACGGCGAAGGATCTTGGAACGGACACGATCATCTGCTGTGGTTACCGCGATGAGTTGTTCTTAAATGAGGAGTTTGCTGCGGCAGGCGATCTTCATATTGCAACGGAGGACGGAAGTGCCGGTGTGAAGGGCAATGTGATGGATGCGGTGCGCGAGGATCATCTGGAAGCAGATGTAATTTTTGCCTGCGGTCCGGCTCCGATGCTGCGTGCGATTAAGGCGTACGGTCTGGAAAAGGGAATTCCATGCTGGATTTCGATGGAAGAGAAGATGGCGTGCGGCGTTGGCGCATGTCTTGCGTGTGTCTGCCAGTCGACTGAGGTGGATGGTCATTCACATGTGCACAACAAGCGGATCTGCAAGGACGGACCGGTCTTTTTAAGTACGGAAATTGAGCTGTAAGTGACGCGAGGAGGAGAAAAAGCGATGAAGACAAGTGTGAATCTGGCGGGTGTGGAACTGAAGAATCCGGTTATGACGGCATCTGGTACGTTTGGCTCCGGCGCGGAGTACAGTGAGTTTGTGGATTTGAAGGAGCTTGGCGCGGTTGTGACAAAGGGTGTTGCGAATGTGCCGTGGCCGGGGAATCCGACGCCGCGTATTGCGGAGGTTTACGGCGGAATGCTGAATGCGATCGGACTGCAGAATCCTGGTATTGATGTGTTCTGTGAGAGGGATATTCCGTTTTTGAAACAGTTTGACACGAAGATTGTGGTGAATGTGTGTGGACGGACGACGGAGGATTACTGTGAGGTTGTGGAGCGATTGACTTCGGAGCCGGTGGATCTGCTGGAGATTAATATTTCGTGCCCGAATGTGAAAGAGGGCGGTATTGCGTTTGGACAGGATCCGAAGGCGGTGGAGGCGATCACCAGAGAAGTTAAAAAATATGCGAAGCAGCCGATTATTATGAAATTGAGCCCGAATGTGACGGATATTACGGAGATGGCGCGGGCTGCGGAAGCCGGCGGGGCGGATGTGCTGTCGCTGATCAATACGCTTACTGGGATGAAGATTGATATTGAACGGCAGAAGTTTGCGATTGCGAATAAGACTGGCGGTATGTCGGGGCCGGCGGTGAAGCCGATTGCGGTGCGGATGGTGTATCAGGTGGCGCAGGCAGTGAAAGTGCCGATTATTGGTATGGGCGGTATTGCGTCGGCGGAGGATGCGCTGGAGTTTATTCTGGCGGGGGCTACGGCGGTTTCGATTGGGACGGCGAATTTCTTTAATCCGTATGCGACTGTTGAAACGGTTCGCGGTATCGAAGAGTATATGAGAAGGCATAAGGTTGGCGATATTAATTCGCTGATCGGGGCGGTGAGATAAGACGGACGGCCTCGAGCGGCTTCGCATCTGCGGTGCGGCGGGCGAGAAAAAGAGGGCGGAACTGTGGCTCAGAATAGGCACGGGGAAACGGGAAGCATCCCATTTTCCTGCACCTGTTCCGGGCTCACAGTTTCTGCCCTCTTTTTCTATGCCCGCCACACGGCAGGCGCAAATTCCAGTGAGGTCTGGTTGTGTGGAGCTGAAACGAAGTAGGTCTGGATCCGCAGGGGGCGGATCGGCGTGAGAGTGTTGTAGTGGGTGCATAGTATATAGAAAATGGAAGGTGGTATGTGAGATGAAGTATGGGATCATTAAAGTGAAGCGGGCGTTTTTGTATAAGGAGAATGGGGTTGATGTGGTGGATGAGGTGTTTTTTGGATGGAGCGTGATGTGGGAAGATAAGGGGGAGTGGATTGAGGTTTGGACGCATTATGGGTATCGGGGGTGGATGGAGAGGAATTTGATTGAAGAGAAAAGCCGGGAGTGGATGGAGGAGAGGGAAAAGGCAGGGAATACGTATGTGGTGACACGCGGGTTTGCGGATGTGATGAGGGGAGCGCGGGTGCAGTCGCGGATGTTGGAGACGCTGGGACGGGGGTGTTTTGTGGAGAAAATGGAGGAGACGGAGAATGGGTATTGCAGGGTGAAACTGGCGAATGGGATCAGTGGGTTTGTGCCGGAGGTGGCATTAAGAAAAAGACTGGATTCGGATCGGTTTTTGTGGGGAAAATCGGAAGAGAGGTTTTTTGTGGAGCAGGGGATTCCGGAGGGGTGGTCGGAAGAGAAGTTTCGGAGGAAGGTTGTGGAGTGTGCGAAGGGGTATCTTGGATGCCAGTACCGGTGGGGCGGGAAGGCGGCGGATGGGATTGACTGTTCGGGTGTGGTGTTTATGGTGTATTTGATGAATGGGGTTTTGATTTGGCGGGATGCGGATATCAGGGAAGGGTATCCGATGAAAGCGATCTGGAGAGAAGGGGAGGAGATGTGTCTGGTGGAGGAACGGGCGAAGGCCGGGGATCTGCTGTTCTGGAGAGGGCATGTGGGGATGTATCTGGAGGACGGCAGGTATCTGCACTGTACGGGGCATGAGAAGGTGTTTGGGTGCAGGGTGAATAGTCTGCGGAGAGGGGATGAGGATTTTAGGGAGGATCTGGCGGAGGCGCTGAAAGTGGTTGGGAGTGTTTTTTCGTGAAATATCTGGAAGCGGAAAGCGATCATATGATACAGTCCGGCGATTTTCCGACGAGTCTTATTATGGCGGACTGCAATTATCTGAAGCGGACGAACGACACGCTGGGCCACGAGTACGGTGATCTGCTGCTGCAGCGGACGGCACGGAAGTAAATAAGACATATATAATTGACATCAGGAAATATCATTTTTGTATTGGTAATCCCTGAAAAAGTTTGTTATAATAATAACAAAGTCGAAAACAAAAGACAAAAGGCGGCTTAAACAGAGAGTGGAAAAACAGAAAAATCTGCTGATCTGATCTGCCGGAGCCGCCTGATCAGAAGCAAAACAAGAAAGGGGTTCTGAACAATGGCAAGATTTACATTACCAAGAGATTTATACCACGGAAAGGGTGCTTTAGAGGCACTGAAAACATTTGAGGGAAAACGCGCAATGGTCTGTGTAGGCGGCGGTTCCATGAAACGCTTCGGTTTCCTGGATCGTGCAGTGGATTACCTGAAAGAGGCTGGCATGGAAGTACAGCTTTTCGAAGGAATTGAGTCTGACCCGTCTGTAGAGACGGTTATGCGCGGTGCAAAAGCGATGGAAGAGTTCCAGCCGGACTGGATCGTAGCAATGGGCGGCGGATCTCCAATCGACGCAGCAAAGGCAATGTGGATCAAATACGAGTATCCGGACATCACCTTCGAGGAGATGTGCAAAGTATTCGGAATGCCGAAACTCCGCAGAAAAGCTCACTTCTGTGCAATTTCTTCGACATCAGGAACGGCAACGGAGGTAACCGCATTCGCAGTTATCACCGACTATGAAAAAGGTATCAAATACCCGCTGGCAGACTTCGAGATCACACCGGATGTCGCAATTGTTGACCCGGATCTGGCAGAGACCATGCCGCAGAAGTTAGTTGCTCACACCGGTATGGACGCTATGACGCATGCGATCGAGGCATACGTTTCCACTGCAAACTGTGACTTTACCGATCCGCTGGCTCTGTATGCGATCCGTATGATCCAGGCAGATCTTGTAGATTCCTACAACGGAGATATGGCAAAACGTGACAGCATGCACAACGCACAGTGTCTCGCTGGTATGGCATTCTCCAACGCACTGCTTGGTATCGTTCACTCCATGGCACACAAAACAGGCGCAGCATTCGCTGATTACGGCGCTCACCTGATCCATGGAGCAGCAAATGCCATGTATCTGCCGAAAGTTATCGCTTTCAATGCAAAAGATGAGACCGCAGCAAAACGTTACGCAGTCATCGCTGACGAGATGAAACTGGGCGGCGAGACAACCGAAGAGAAAATCAAACTTCTCATCGCTTATCTGCGCGGCATGAACGACAAACTGAACATTCCGCAGTGCATCAAGAACTACGGAAAAGACAGCTATCCGACCGAGCAGGGATTCGTTCCGGAAGACGTATTCCTGGAGAGACTGCACGACATCGCCGTAAATGCCATCGCCGATGCCTGCACCGGATCCAACCCGAGACAGCCATCTGTTGAGGAGATGGAAAAACTGCTGAAATGCTGCTACTATGATACAGAAGTAGATTTCTAAAAAGAAAACATATCAAAATCTCTCCGTTCTCTGGGCGGAGGGATTTTTTGCGTCAGAGAATAAAATTTATCCTCTTCCAGCAAGAAGACTCCGACCTCTAAGGTGAGAGATGAATTGCGTCCGTTATCTTCTTGATATTGGGTTCTAATCATGGTATAATAGAATCAGTCGAATAGAAGAAAGGGGGTCGAAATACAATGGATTTGGATAATAATGCACATTCAGTGTTTTTACTGCACTATCATCTTGTTCTTGTGGTTAAGTACCGCAGACAGGTTTTTGATGACGCAATTTCCGGCAGGGCAAAAGAGATCTTTGCGTATATTGCTCCAAATTACAATATCACCCTTGAAGAATGGAATCACGATAAAGACCATGTGCATATACTTTTCAAGGCCCACCCCAATACGGAAATAAGCAAGTTCATAAACGCATATAAAAGTGCAAGCAGCAGACTTTTGAAAAAAGAATTCCCGCAGATAAAGAAAAAGCTGTGGAAAGAACATTTCTGGAGTCAGAGTTTTTGCCTGCTTACAACGGGCGGTGCCCCGATTGAAGTAATCCAAAAATACATCGAAAGTCAGGGACAAACGGATCGAAAAAGGAAGTGACCAACATGGCAAACAAAGCATATAAATTCAGAATATACCCCGATGATGCGCAGAAAGTTTTGTTTGCCAGAACGTTCGGCTGTGTCCGAATGGTGTACAACCATTGGCTTGCCAGAAAAATCAGGCAGTATGAGGAGAACAAAACCACGGTAACCTACACGGTTTGTGCAAAAGAAATGGCTGAAATGAAGAAAACAGAAGCATACGCATTTTTGAGGGAAGTAGACAGTGTCGCATTACAACAATCGCTTCGGCATCTTGATACGGCATTTCAGAATTTTTTCAAACAGCCGAAGACAGGTTTTCCAAAGTTTAAATCTAAAAAACAGAATAAAAAGAGCTATTCAACGATCTGTATCAACGGAAACATCGCCATATTGAATGGATATTTGAAATTGCCGAAAGCCGGCCAGGTCCGGTTAAAACAACACAGAGCTGTTCCGAAAGAATACAAATTAAAATCTGTAACAGTAAGCCAGACACCAGGCGGAAAATATTATGCAAGTATTCTTTTTGAGTATGAAAATCAAGTACAGGAAAAAGAGATGCGGCGTTTTCTGGGGTTAGATTTTTCCATGCATGAATTATATCGTGACAGCAACGGGAATGAACCTGCATATCCGAAGTATTACAGGAATGCAGAGGAAAAATTAGCGAGGGAGCAGCGCAGACTTTCCAAAATGCAGAAAGGTTCGAACAACCGTAGCAGGCAGAGAATCAAGGTGGCAAAACTCCACGAAAAGGTTTCCAGTCAACGAAAGGATTTTCTGCATAAGCTGTCGAGGCAGACAGCAGATGCTTATGATTGTGTATGTATAGAATCCTTAGATATGAAAGCAATGTCACAGATGCTGAACTTTGGAAAATCTGTTTCAGATAACGGGTGGGGAATGTTCACAGGGTTCTTGAAATACAAACTTGAGGAACAGGGTAAAAAGCTTGTGAAGGTGGACAAATTTTTCGCCAGCAGTCAGATTTGTTCCGTTTGTGGTTACAGGAACGCAGAGACAAAAAATCTTGCGGTCAGAGAGTGGGATTGTCCGCAGTGTGGAACCCATCACGACAGAGATGTAAATGCGGCTGTCAATATCAGAAATGAGGGAATGCGGCTGGTAGTGACATGACCGTAACGTAATATAATAAAACCGTGGGACACACGGGGATAGCTCGCCTATGCTTAGCACATTGGTGCTATCGAACGAGAACCAAACCTACCGAGGTTAGGGAAGCCCCCACCTCTACAGGTAGGGGAGGATGTCACGTTTTTTATGCGAAATCCTGTGTCTGGACTGGAAAAACAGAGGCGTTTATGGTAGTATAGAAAAGAATAGAAGTAAAAACGGGCGGCATTGCGAAAAAAGATGCCTTCCCCTGAAAATATGGAGGAAAAAAGATGGAACAGTACAAGCAGGAGTTTATTGAGTTTATGGTCGAGAGCCAGGTATTAAAATTTGGAGAGTTCACTCTGAAAAGCGGAAGAAAATCCCCGTTCTTCATGAATGCGGGCGCTTACGTAACCGGAAGCCAGTTAAAACGTCTCGGCGAGTATTATGCAAAAGCAATCCATGACAATTATGGACTGGATTTCGACGTTCTGTTTGGACCGGCCTACAAAGGAATCCCGCTCAGCGTTGTAACCGCCATTGCGATTCATGATCTCTACGGTGTGGAAATACGTTACTGCTCCAACCGGAAAGAAGCAAAAGACCACGGCGGAGATGCAGGACTGCTGCTTGGAAGCAAAATTAAAGACGGCGACCGCGTTGTCATCATCGAGGATGTTACCACCTCCGGAAAATCCATCGAGGAGACGTTCCCGATCATCCAGGCACAGGGCAATGTGGAGATCAAAGGTCTGATGGTATCCTTAAACCGTATGGAGCGCGGAAAAGGCGACAAGAGCGCACTTGAGGAAATCCAGGAAACCTATGGCTTCCCGGCAAATGCCATTGTAACCATGGAGGATGTCATCACCTATCTGTACAACCGTCCATGCCAGGGCAAAATCCAGATCGATGACAAGATGAAGGCTGCCATTGATGCTTATTATGAGGAGTACGGTGTCAAATAAGACGTGGTACACTTGAAAAAAGGAGTTTTGCACGATGAATGAAAAAATCTATAAAACCATGGGACGTGTCGGCGGCGGAAATATCGCCATGGGCGCAGTACTGGTTGTGGCAGGGGTAGCAACCGGTGTCCTGATGATCGTAAGCGGAGCAGGTCTGCTGAAACGACGCGGGGAAATTACGTCCTGGCGATGCTGGTGTTGGCGCAAGTGCTGTTCGCCGTGGTGCTGTCGCGCCTCCCCGTTCTGCTGCGCCTTCGGTTCTACCCCAGCTACGCGGCCATGACGTTCCCCTTCGTCATCACGGCCACGGCGCTCGGCAAGGCGCTCGCGTTCTTCCAGGCTAACGGCTTTGCGGTACCCGAAGTGCTGAACGTCCTGTTCGCGGCCGAGGCGGCGGTGTCGGTGGTCATGGTGGGATACGTGTTCATCCATTACCTGCACTTCTTCTTCATGCGCATCGAAGAGCCGAAGAGCGCCGCCGTCATTCGCGAGAACAAGCAGACCGCCCGCTTCTCGGAGTATTTCGAGAACTAGAGCAAGAAAGAGGCAGGCCGGAAAGTCGGCTTGCCTCTTTCGGAAGATGCTGACGGAGCCGCGCAGAAGGCGCGCGGGTGCGGGCCATCAGCC
>OLQM01004148.1_pt1 | contig 11535 bp, 9 predicted proteins | sample 1673161 | NCBI WGS metagenome assembly OLQM01 (sample SAMEA3136761, study PRJEB25190) | human gut metagenome | reverse complement strand
CACCTTGGCCCCCATGGCGTATCCCGCATGGGACAGCGCTTCCGCTACGGAAAGGTAGGCGTCATGGAGCCGGACATATTTACCGACAAGGGCGATCTGCACTTCCTTTTTTGCCGTGGTCATGCGTTCTACCATGGCTTTCCAGTCTTCCATATCCACCGGACGATCTTCAAGTCCCAATTTTTTCAGGGCGATATGGTCGAGACCTTCCTGTTCCATAAGAAGAGGCACTTCATAAATGCTGTCCGCCGTCAGGTTATTGATGACGGCTTCCGGTTCCACATCGCAGAACATGCCGATTTTCTTTTTCATTTCATCTGACAGTTTTTCCACGGTGCGGCACACGATGATATCCGGCTGGATACCGATGGAGCGCAGTTCCTTGACACTGTGCTGGGTTGGTTTCGTTTTCAGTTCGCCCGCCGCCGCAATGTAAGGCACAAGGGTGACATGGACATAGATGACATCATTTCTGTTGGGCACGTCTTTCTTGACCTGGCGGATGGCTTCCAGGAAAGGCAGGGATTCGATATCTCCCACAGTACCGCCGATTTCGGTGATAACGATATCCGCATTGTCATTTTTGCCGACACGGAGGACACGGTCTTTAATTTCATTAGTGATATGGGGGATAACCTGTATGGTGGATCCCAGATATTCCCCCTTTCTTTCTTTATTGATCACCGACTGGTAGATTTTGCCTGTCGTCACGTTGGAGGCTTTGGACAAATTTTCATCAATGAAACGTTCGTAGTGTCCCAGATCAAGATCCGTTTCCGCGCCGTCATCAGTGACAAAGACTTCACCGTGCTGGTAAGGACTCATGGTGCCGGGATCAATATTAATATAAGGGTCAAATTTCTGAATAGTGACTTTGTACCCCCTGTTTTTCAGAAGACGGCCGAGAGAAGCGGCGGTAATACCTTTTCCCAAAGATGAAACGACGCCGCCGGTAACGAAAATATACTTTGTCATGATTCCTCCTTTACATGCGCTCCGGTGCGGATACACCGAGAATGGAAAGCGCGTGGACAAGCACGTGCTGTACGGCGGTGATGAGGCCGAGCCTTGCCTGTGTCACGCCTTCTTCAACGCCCAGAATGCGGCATTCACGGTAAAAATGATGGAAAAGCCCTGCCAGCTCATAAGCATATTTCGCTACCCGCTGGGGTGCTCGTTCCTTCGCTGCGCCGTCAATGAGCATATGGTAGTTTTCCATTTTCTTGACAAGGTCCAGTTCACATTCTTCCGTCAGTTTCGTAAAGTCTGTCTTTTCCCAGTCGCCCCACTTTACGCCCGCTTCTTTTGCCTGGGCAAAAAGGCTGTGGATACGGGCATTGGCATACTGGATATAGTAAACAGGATTGTCGCTGGACTGCTTTTTCGCCAGGTCAATATCGAAGTCCATCTGGCTGTCCAGTGTGCGGCTGCAGAAGAAATACCTCGCCGCATCGCTTCCCACTTCGTCCATCAGCTCACGGAGCGTAACCGCCTGTCCTGTGCGCTTAGACATTTTCACCGGCTGCCCGTCACGAAGAAGTGTCACCATCTGGAGAAGCATGATTTCAAAATCTTCCGGATTGTAGCCGAGGAACTTCATGGCGGAATGGATACGGATGATGTATCCGTGGTGATCCGCGCCCCATATGTCAATCAGTTTATTATAGCCCCGTTTTTCCTTATTCGGCACATAGGCGATGTCGGAACAGAAATAGGTCGGTTCGCCGTTCGCGCGGATAACGACCCTGTCCTTGTCATCGCCGTTCTTCGTCGTGGCAAGCCACCAGGCGCCGTCTTTCTCATAAAGATATCCGTCTTTTTTCAGTATGTCCAGAGCGTCATCCACCTGCTTGGGGTAAAGTGATTTTTCAGAGAACCAGTTGTCAAAAGTGACATGGAAATCGGCCAGATCCTTTTTCAGGATAGACAGTTTTTCATTAAGCGCTAGCGTTTTGAATACCTTCAACCGCGCTTCTTCATCCATGGACAGATACGCATCGCCTTCACGGTCAATGAGGGACTTGGCGGTTTCTACGATATCATATCCGTGGTAACCGTCATCCGGCACATCCACGTCTTTTCCAAGAAGCTGGAGGTAACGGGCATTGACCGATTCCGCCAGGTGGGCAATCTGGCTGCCCGCGTCATTCACATAGTACTCGGCATACACATCATATCCTGCCGCACGGAGCAGGTTCACCAGGGCGGAACCGTAAGCCGCGCCGCGGGCGTGCCCGATATGGAGCGGTCCTGTAGGATTGGCAGACACATATTCCACAAGGATCTTGTCCTTTTTATCTTTCGGAAGATCTCCGTAAGAAGCGCCGGCGGAAAGGATATTTCTTAACTCGGCATACACCGTGTCTGCCGCCAGAAAGAAATTGATGAATCCCGCTCCTGCGATTTCCATTTTAGAAACGAGAGGCGCGTCAATATATTTCACGATACTTTCCGCAATGGCGCGGGGCGCCTTATGCGCCGTCCTTGCCCACTGCATGGCCGCATTGGTGGAATAATCGCCGAACTCCTTCGCTTTCGGTATTTCCAGGCGCTGCACAGGGGCATACTCTCCGGGGGGGAGTTCTCCCGCCGCCTCTGCCGCCGCCCTTGCCCTTTCAATAATTTCCTTCAGTTCTTCTCTGACTTCCATGAATTTTCCGATTCCTCCCGCACATCAATAATAATTTCGTTCAAATGGCTGAAAAGCCCTTTCATTTCAATGTCATAAACCAGACGGAGCTGCCCCTTTCCCCCGCTCACCGTGTCAGTGATTTCTTTCGAAGAAACAGTGATCTCCATAGGTCCTGCCGGTGTTATATACTCCGACTTTGCCACAGTGCCCGGACGGTATTCCGTTTCCTGTAGGAAACTCCCCTGCCGTGAAAGCGTGACATGGTCTTCATACATGCGGATCGTCGTCGTCGTTCCCTCCATACCGGAAAGAGACGTTTCTTCGTAGGTCAGGTACCGGCAGTCCTCATCTTCGCCGTACACGCCCGGCGTTTCCAGTACCACTTCCTCCGCCTTGCCCCGTTCGTCCCGCTGGATCGACTTGCAGCGGATCATGACCTGCTTCTCCACAGTACCCCGTCTTTCTTCAAACAAAAGAAATGCCGAAAAACAAAAACGCGTTTCGGTATTTTTCTAAAAATATTTACAATTAATTATATCACATTCAAAAGCGGAAAATTCGCCACGAAAAAAGAAAATAGAATTACCCCAGCGCCACGTCGAGAGCCATCATGACCATGAAACCGACAGCAAAGGAAACCACGCCTATATCAGAATGCTCCCCCGCCGACATTTCAGGAATGAGCTCTTCCACGACGACATAAATCATGGCGCCTGCGGCAAAGCTGAGAAATCCGGGAAGAAGCGGAACGACAAGGCTTGTAAGCAAAATCGTCACAATCGCGCCGACCGGTTCCACAACGCCCGAAAGAAATCCTCCGAAAAAGGATTTCCAGCTCCCCATACCTGACGCTTTGAGCGGCATGGAAATAATAGCCCCCTCCGGGAAGTTCTGAATAGCGATTCCCGCTGAAAGAGCCATCGCCCCTGCCGCGGTCAGACCGCTGCTGCCGGCAAGAACCCCTGCATATACCACGCCTACCGCCATTCCCTCAGGAATATTATGGAGCGTCACCGCCAAAATAAGCATCGTCGTCTTCTTCAGATGACTCCTCGGTCCTTCCGCCGTTTCCGCGTTCATGTGCAGGTGTGGAATGATGTGATCCAAAAGCAGGAGAAATGCCACACCCACACCGAAACCAATAACCGCAGGGAGAAATGCCCACTGTCCCATAGGCGCCGACTGCTCCAGCGCCGGAATGAGCAGACTGAAAAATGAAGCCGCCACCATAACGCCTGCGGCAAATCCCGTGAGACCGCGCTGAACCGATCGATTCAGCCGCCCCTGCATAAAAAAGACACACGCCGCCCCCAGCGTCGTACCAAGAAGGGGAATCATAAGCCCCCAGAAAACATCTTCCATATATATCCCCTATATTTTATACTCTGATTTATATCATTTTACCGCTTTTCTGCCAACAAAAGTATCTTTTCTTTCCCTGTATAAAAATATTTTTTCGGATAATGACAGCAATCAGCTTCCCCCTGCGCCGAAAGGATTTTTTCCGCCCCGTTCATCTGCGTCTTTCCGCCATGATAAAACCGCTCCTCCGAAGAAGAGCAGTTTCCTTACTGCAGCCGGATCTGCATATTATCCGTGATATATTCCAATGCGCCGGGATACTCTGCGGCATACGCCCGGTAAAGGTACTCCAGCGCCTTGTCCCGATTGATTTCCGTACCGAGACCCTCGGCATAGCAGATTCCCAAATGGTACCAGCTGGCCGCCTCTTCCATTTCAGCCCCTTTTTCATACCAGCGGAACGCTTCTGCCACATTCGGAAGGATTTCATTTCCCACAAGGTACATCGTTCCGATCTCATCCGCCGCAAGACCCTGGCCCAGGGCAAATGCCTGCTTGTACATCTCCACAGCGGCCGCTTTATCTTCAGTAACGCCCGCACCGTAGCGGTAGCACTGGGCAAGAGCGGAATACGCCGCCGCCAGATTCATACCTGCCGCCTTTTGATAGAGGGCGACCGCTTTTTTTTCGTCCCGCTGCACACCAATGCCGTGAAGATAACTTTGTCCCAGCGCCCACATGCCCATGGGATAACCGCGGTCCGCCGTTTCCTTAAAGCAGTCTGCCGCTTTCCTGTCATCCTTCTCTACCGCGCTGCCTTCCATATAGCAGCGGCCCATCATGAAGAGAGCGTCCAAGTCCCCTGCTCCTGCTGCCTTCCGGAAATAGGAAAATGCTTTCCCTTCATCAAAATCCACACCCTGCCCTGCATAGTACATAAAGCCGATCGATGTGAGCGCCTCCCTGGAATGCATTTCTTCCGCCTTCCTGTACAGGGAAAGTGCTTTTTTTCCATCTTCTTCCACTTCTTCTCCCAGGCGGTACATATCGCCGAGAGCATTGAGAGAACGCCAATACCCTTTTTCTACGCCTTTCTCCAGCCAGAAGACAGCCTGCTTCCCGCTCTTTTCCACACCGAACCCGTACAGATACATATCGCCCAGCTCATCAGCAGCCACGATATCCCCCGCTTCCGCCGCCTTCACGACAGACGGAAAATACCCGCGGCAAAGCACCGCCCTCTCCTCAGAGCGGGGATCCTCCATGTACGCCAGATTCAATTGGGACAGCAGTTCGCCGACCGCCGCGCCTTTCCCGTGCCAGTAGCGGGCTTCCGTTTCATTCCTGTCTTTAATCGAGCCGAGACCGTGATTGTAATACTCACCGAGGAAGTACATCGCCCGGCCGCAGCCTGCCCCGGCAAGCTCCATAAATAAAGGAAACGCTTCATCAAGCCGGCACCGGATGTAGAGCGCTTCCGCCTTATTCAATAACTTTTCGTCAAACATACGAACCTCTCTCATTACCTGTGTACCTATTGTAACACAGTCGGCCTGTGTAAAAAACATCCAACGACGCATATAGGAATATATTGTATAAGAAAAGATGATATATGCCGTATTGGAATATTTTTAATATGTTTGGCGTCAGATATCAGCTTCTATTCTTTCTGCCGTTACAGAATCACACGTTCCGTCTTTCTCACCACGGCAGCAGATCCTTTGCTGATATTTCGTATGACACCTAACGGAAATCATATGCTTCGGCTTTTAACTCATAGCTAACAGCTTATAGCTGGCAGCTCACAGCTGATAGCTTTTATCTTCTTACCGCTTTTCTCACCACAGCAGCAGATCCTTCACATCCGCTTCGAATGACGTTTAACGTTTCCCTCACTACAACAGCAAATCCTTTGCTGATGTTTCGTATGACACCTAATGGAAATCATATGCTTCGGCTTTTAACTCACAGCTAACAGCTAACTGCTAACAGCTTATAGCTGACAGCTCACAGCTGATAGCTTTTATCTTCTTGCCATATGTACCGATTTCAGCAGGGGAAACCGGCTTGCTGCATGGTTCTTCTTTCGGTTTGATTCCTCTTCTTTTTGTGGTACAATGGGGATGGAAGCAGAGTACTGTTTCCACCATCGTGTCGGGGATTTTCTCCTGTGTGCCTTTCAATAGATATTTTTTAATATACTGTAAACCCACTGTTCTGATTTAATGAAAGTCTGATGAATCGGTAACGGTATACAGGATCCCCTCCATCCCCGGCAGATTCATACGGATCTCCTCGATCCGAAAAAATCCCGCTCCCCCATATGGCGGGATTTTTTCATTGCGGTTTTCTCTGTGATAAAATAAGAAAAGATGAATTACCCAAGATATTTTACCTGTCATTTTATGATTAAGGAGTTTTCATGCGTATCGTAATTTTAGGCGCGGGGCATCTGGGCTATACGATTGCCGAGCTTCTCTCCAATGAGCAGCATGATGTGGTTGTCGCCGATTCTGATGAAGAAAAGTTATCCAAAGTCCGCGACTCGCTGGATGTACTCACGATCACCGCCAACGGGACAAGTCCGGATTTCACACGGGATCCCGATATACGGGATGCATCTGTTTTCGTGGCGGTGACCGAAATGGATGAGGTGAATATTCTTGCTTCCATGCTGGCGAAGAAAAATGGAATCCCTCACACGATTGCCCGCATCCGCGACCCGAAATTCCTTCAGGAATCCACCGAATATCTCCAGGAAAATTTTGACATTGACCTGGTTCTGAGTCCTGAGCTGGTCACGGCAAAAGAAATACGGCGCATCCTCATGACGCCCGCCGCCCTTAACGTGGGAGATTTCGCCAATGGCCGCGTCCGTTTGTATGAGACACGGATACAGCGCCAATCTCCTTATATCCATATACCGTTCAAAGATTTGGAACTGCCTGATGAAATCCTTGCCGCCATGATTTTCCGTGATCATCAGATGATTATCCCCCACGGCAATGACTGCCTGCTCCCTTACGACAACGCTTACTTCATCGGCGCGCCGGAAAATATAGAAAAATTCAGCCATGGTATGGCGGAAAGCAGTACCAGGCACATCAAAAAGGCCATTGTTATCGGCGCGGGACGGACAGGAACGGCGCTTGCCCCCATGCTGGAAGCCGACGGTATATCCGTAAAAGTCATTGATCTTGATCCGGAGCAGTGCCGGCATATTTCTTCCAAATTAAAAAAGTCCATCGTCCTTTGCGGCGACGGGGCAGATATAGATCTTCTCATGCAGGAAGGCGTTTCTGAAGCGGATGTGGTGATCTGCACGACGAAAGATGAACGGCTGAATCTCCTTGTCGCCCTCCTTGCCAGGCACCTGGGTGCGAAAAAGACAATCGTCCGCGTCGTCCGCGGGGAATACGCGGATCTCATGACACAGGTAGGCGTGGATATCGCCTTGTCAGTCCGGCTTCTGGCGGCAGGCGAGGTTTTGAGTTATGTGCGGAGCCGCAGTGTCGTCTCCGTCTCTCTTCTTGAATCGGCGCAGGTGGAAGCGGTGGAAGTTATCCTGGAAAGCGGCGCTCCTGCCGAAGGCATTCCTCTCATGAAAGCCGGTCTGCCGGCGGAATGTCTTGTAGGCGCTTATGTCCGGAATGAAACGACACATATCCCTGACGGCCGCTCTATCCTTGCCGCAGGAGACCGGGTCATCATCCTGATCCGTACCCCCTGCTCGGCAAAAGTCCTTCCTTATTTTAAAGGCAGGAAATCGTTATGAATACCACCGTCGTTTCAGCACTCATCGCCAAACTGACTGCGGGATGCGGTCTCGTCCTCCTGCTTCCCCTGCTGACCGCCCTGTTCGGGGAAGAACCGGTTCTTCCTTTTATTTACTCCATGGCGCTTTGTTTTTTACTGTCCGCATTCCTGCGGTATAAGGGCAAGAAAAAAGTCATCAATCTGAATCCCCGCGACGGCCTTGCGGTGACCGCGCTGTCATGGATATGTATTTCCATTCTTTACCTTTTCCCTTATTTCCTGTCCGGTCTCCTTTCTCCGCTGGACGCTCTGGTAGAAAGCATTTCAGGCCTGACAGGCACCGGCGCCACCGTTTTTGCCGATTTAACCGTTCTGCCGAAAAGCATTCTTTTCTTCCGCTCCCTGACCCACTGGCTCGGCGGCCTGGGAATCATCGTCATCTTTGTGGCTCTCTTCCCGCAGGCCGGAAAAGGAAGCGCCCGCATGATTGATGCGGAAAGCACGGGGCCTTATTCCTCCCGTGCCGTTCCCCGGATCAAAGAAATGGCGAAAGCTCTTTTTGCGGTGTACCTGCTTTTTACCGTTTCTGCCGCATTGATTTACACACTCCTCGGCATGAACTTTTTCGACGCGGTAAATCACGCCTTTTCCACCATCGCCACCGGAGGTTTCTCCACAAAGAATGAAAGCATCGCTTTTTACGACAGTACGCCTCTGAAACTGTCCGTCATATTTTTTATGGTTATTTCCAGCGCCAATTTCGGCATCTATGTGGCTGCCTGGAAACGGGGCATCCGTGTTCTTTGGGAAAATACGGAATTTAAAGTCTATCTTTCCATCGTAGCCGCCGCCACTATCCTTATCTCTTTAAATTTAATGCTGGAAAGAGGACTGTACGCCCCTTCCGCACTGCTGGAAGCGCTCTTTACCTCGGCGTCTCTTTCGTCCACCACGGGATTTATTTCTTACGACTTTGAAGCGTGGCCCCATTTTTCCCAGGTCATACTGCTCATACTCATGTTCATCGGCGGCTGCGGCGGATCGACTTCGGGCGGCCTGAAAGTAACGCGCATCATATTGCTTTTCAAATCCATGACCGCCGTTCTCCGCCAGAAACTCCACCCCCGGGCCGTCATACAGACCCGTGCAGGAGGAGAAAACTTTTCCGAATCCATGCTCCTCGAGGTTTTCTGTTTCTTCTTCATCTATACGATGTCCATTTTTTTATGGACCGCCCTTATCGCCGCAAACGGTGCGGATATTCCTTCCGCCCTGGGCCTTTCCATTGCCACCATGAGCAACTCGGGGCCGGCACTGGGACAATTCGGCGCCACCTGCAACTGGTCGGCCATGCCTGCCATGACAAAAATGGTCGTCGCCCTGTCCATGCTTATGGGCCGGCTTGAATCTTTTACGCTTCTCATCCTTTTCCTCCCCTCTTTCTGGAGAAAAAACGGATGGTAAAACAAAACGGATATTTCTCAAGACCAAAGTCTGTCAGGAAATATCCGTTTTCTCATGCAAGGAAAACGTCCCGGGGGTTATGGGGATCCGGGACGACTTCCTTGTATATTTTTTTGCAAATGTCGGGGAACATTTGCTGAAAAGAGGCGCAGAAGCAACATGACTAACAGTCACCTCTGCTGTACATAGTATACCATATATTTCAATCCGATGCAAGGATGATCCTGCCAAAAGCGCAAAGAGGAAATTCCCTTCCCGCTTTGTATTTTACTCCCCTCTTTCCTTATCCCGCCAAAGAGCCGCGTTCTCTTTCCATCAGGATTTTCCTTATCCGTTCCAGACGGCTGGGAATGTCGGGATGGTCGTCAAAAAGACGGGAAAACCAGTCCCGCCTGCCGCTGCGGAAAATATGTTCCAGGTGGACCAGTCCGACGGCAAGTTCCATCCCCAGTCCGAGACCGCAGGCATATTCGTCGGCGGCATATTCATTTCTCCTGCTGCCGAACTGTGTGAAAAACCAAAGAGGAATCTGCAGAAATATTTTCAGGAAATAATATTGTATGAGGATAAAAAAATTGACAATTCCTATAAAAATCCCCAAGACCGGAACCCAGCGTAAAAATGCCAGGAGCAGTGTCACCACACTATAAACATAGACAATGATACCGCTGAACCATTCCATACCATAGCGCAAAAGACCGAAGCGGCTGTGCCCGTTCTGCAGATGTCCCACCTCATGGGCAAGGATCCCTTTTATCTCTTCTTCGGGAAATTCATTCAGCAGACGTTCCGTGACGGTGATATGGTTTCCGCCGATTGCCCAGGCATTGTAATCATCTGCTTTCGCCGTATAAAGACGAAAATCGGATAATTCCAGTCTGCCCCGACGGCAGATATCGCGCATCAGACGTTCCAAATACATTTTCGTTTCTCCCACAGCCTTCCGCCCGCCGTTTTCACGGACAAAGAAATACTGCATGACACCTGTTCCCGATAAAACGGCAGGCACAAGAACACACGCCAGAGAAAGCTGCAGGATGCGCTCCGTCAGAAGTTTATAATTTCCTGCCAGCTCTTCATGGAAAAAAGGTACAGTAAATAAAAAATAGAGCGCCCAAAAAGAAGCGCTCACGATCCAGTTGGTTATAAAAGTAAAAATAAGCAGAAGAAGATTCATGGTTTTCTCCATCATCCAATAAATGGATTGATTTTCCCCATTATAACACAGGAATGAAACGCGGTTTCTGTAACGAACGGCAAAGCAAAGGCGGTCCATGGAAACTGTTCCCTGCGATTCGATTTTCTTCTTCATGGATAAAAAAGTTACCCCGCCGGCCGGTGAGGCAACTTTTCATGAATAACAAATTTATTTCTTTTCAGGCATTGTCAGAACTTTCCGCCTCCTCCGCCGTTGCCTCCGTTTCCGCCGCCCATGGAGCCGCCTGCTCTGACGACACCGTCATCTTTCTTTTCAGGAAGGGGCGTGACGATACGGTTGGTATAGAGATAGTAGTCATTCTCGCCGGTCACGGCAAAACTGTCTTTGTCAAGATAGTGGGAAGCGTTCACGCCGGGCTCCACATTGCTCATCGTTCCTATCAGGTAGTTCCTTACGCCGAAGGCGCCGAGCAGGGAAAGGACAGCGGCAATCCCCAGTCCGAGAAAACTGAATTGATCGTCAGGATCATACGCTTTCCCTTCTTTCTCATAGTAGGAAATAAGGAAGTCTGCCTTCTCCGCATAAGCTTTGAACGCTTCCGCGTAATTCCCTGCGGAAAGCTTGCTTACAAAGGCGTCTTTCATAAGTTTGATGCCTATATCATTGGTAATCATCGCCTTCATTTTGGGATCGGTGGCAATGTACCAGTCGCGTTCCTGCATATCAAGAACGAGAACCATATTCCCTTTTTCCCCGCCTTTGATCACCGTGCCGAGAAGTTTATCGGCATAATCGCCGATTTTCATTCCCTTCACGGAGGGCTGGGTGACGACAGCGATACGGACATTATGTTTCTTCTCTACCGTTTCCAATGCGTTCTTTACTTCCGCGGCCGCCTCACCTTTCACGATCTCCGCCCCGTCATAGAAAGACGGCATCTCCGCCGCGTCAGACATCACGGGCAGAAAGAGGACAGCAAGGAGCATCGCTAAGATTTGAAATATTTTTTTCATAGTTCCGCCTCCTTATAAAGAACCGAACATCATTTTAATGAGGAAGTAAAGGATGGGAACGAAGACGACAAATGCCGCCGCCGTGTACATGGATGCTTTATTTTTATCCACCGGCAGGCTTCCCACGAACTTGCCGCTCTGGGCGTTCATAATGAAAGTGTACGGTGTACCGTTATAAGTGGTGGAAAGAATCCATACCGGCGCAAGGG
>OLQM01004140.1_pt1 | contig 11546 bp, 13 predicted proteins | sample 1673161 | NCBI WGS metagenome assembly OLQM01 (sample SAMEA3136761, study PRJEB25190) | human gut metagenome | reverse complement strand
GTCTTGAAAACCGGGAGGTCGGCGTAGAAAACCGGCGCGGGGGTTCAAATCCCTCCATCTCCGCCAGTCGGAGCAAGGTTCGCTTTGCTCTGATTTTTTATTTGCCGCATCAGGAAATCACGTTGAAAGCCCCCTGCAAACCGTTTGTCATAGCCGCTGCCGAGAGCCGTTTGGAATTGCATTCCAGATGCGCATAGATATTGGCGGTGGTGGAAAAGTCGCTGTGGCCAAGCCATTCCTGGATCTGCTTCATGGGGACGCCGTTGGCCAGCAGTAAACTGGCACAGCTATGACGAAGATCGTGATAGCGAATTTTCCGCAGGCCATGCTTCTTCAGCAGCTTTGCAAAGGCTTCTGTGAGATAATGTGGGGAGAGCAGTTTTCCTATTTCATCCACACAGATGTAACCCGGATAGTCCTTGTTATAGCTTTTGTTGCATACACGCTGAAATTCGTTCTGCTGTTGCTTTTTATGCTGCAAAAGCTCCTTGAAAGCCGGGATCAGGGGCAGCGTTCTCATGCTGGATTTCGTTTTGGTTATGTCCTGAGCCTTCTGCACTCGCTTTCCGTCAATGTAACAGGATACAACCGTATGCCGGATGGTTATCGTGTCATTCTGGAAGTCGATGGCGTCCCATTTCAGGTTGATAGTCTCGCTTCTGCGCAGACCATAAAACGCTCCGAGAAAGATGGGGATTCCAAGCTTACTCCCTTTTGCAGCTTCAAAGTGCTTCTGGACTTCGGCGCTGTCGTAAAAACCGCCGACGAATGGGGCGGCTTTCGGACGATCCACCTTTGCTTCAAATAGAATGCTTGAATGTCGATGGCTTTCAGTTCGGCGAGTGGGATCGCCTTCTTCTTAAAATAGGGAACAACAATTTTCTGTACAATGGACGAGTAAGAAGCATATGATCTGCGGGTTCCCAGCCGTGGTAATTCTCGTCTGACCACATTTTCCAGAACCGGAACTCCTCCTCAGACGAAAACTGCTCGGGCGTGAACGGATGATCCTGCTCAAAGGCGTCCGGGCAGAGGATGGCGCGGCTGTTCCGCTTGTTTCGTGAATACAGGCTTTTCCTATCGTGCATTGTATGTACCTCCGATTGTTTTTTGGCGGGGAAACAATTGGGGGGGCTACGGGTATGCAGCGATCCAGCATTGCCAGCGCGAGATAAACCAAAAGCACCCTTTCAGTGATATGTACCCCCAATACTGGGTGTCCAGTATTGGGGGTACATATCAAGACAGCCGCAGCTTTTTGTCTTTCCGGCTTGTGGCAGGGGGTGCCTTACAATGGTTTCCTTGCCGCAGTCGCACCGGCATTTCCAATATCGTCACCATTTTATATTGCGCCCCTGTGTTCTTCCGGCGCAGACCGGGCAGCCGGTTCCCTGCGCTCGGCTATGGACGAACGCCTGCCACTCGTGGCCCTGCGCGCATTTCCACCAGACCTTTCTATGGGTATGCGGTGTGACGTCTGCGGGCGTTAACGGTGCGTTTTTTACGGCATCCCATTGCTTTGCCAATTCCGGATAAACGGAGGCAAGGTCGTTGCCGCCGGACTCGACCGCTTTCCCAGCGCAATAGGGGCACCCGGCTCCCGCGGAGCGGTTATATACCGCGGCCTGCCAGAAATGTCCCTCCCTGCAGTGCCACCAGAGTTTCTTTTTGCTGCCGTAGCTTACGGTTTTCGGGGTCAGCGGCGCATTCCGTTCGTCCCATTGTCCCAGCAGCTCTGTATTTGGACGCAGCGGTCATAGAACAATTCTCACACGTGGGTTAATTCCTTTTCGTTGGTTACGTAAATTGATTTTTCGCATCACAGGATCTGGGGAGAGTAGGAGACGGCCAGCCGTCCGTCCCTATCCCGGGACACCTGAATCTCCACTGGATTATTTCCGGCCCATTCCGGATTCTTCGCAGCGCTTTCCTTCCACTTTTGGATAAACGCCGCCGTTTCTCCGAAAAGCAGCGCCTCCGCGCTCTTTCTGGCCGCCGCGGCTTCCTCAATGCTGTCGTATGAGCCGAGAAAATACTGCTTTTTCTGAAATACGATCTTCGCCAGATACTTGCCCCGCACCAGATAAACGCCTTTATAGCCGGTGGTGTTCTCGCGGGGGAGCTTTTGACTTTGGATCATCTCCAGGCTTGTCCCGCCTACATGGGTCAGAAGAGTACCAAGCTCCTGATCGTGCTCCTTCTTCCGGCAGCCGCAGCTCTGCTGGCCGCAATACATCAGGTTGTTGTAGGAAACATCCGGCTCGTTGCCGCAATCACAGCGGCAATGCCAGATCACGAAGCCTTTTGCGTCACGCTTTTTCGTTGGGTACAGCGTGGTCAGCCGGCCGAAGCGCTGCCCGGTAATATTGGAAGTAGCATAGCTCCTCACACTTTTGCAGCTGCAATGGGTCTTGCGCCCGGACACGAGCTCCGCTGCCGTGGCCTCGCAGGTGTAGCCGCAGCTGCACAGGCATGTCCAGTACGCCCCCATCTCGGTACGCTTTCTGCTGCGGCCAATCACACGCAATTCGCCGAAGGTCTGCCCAAGTAAATTGTAAGCCGTTGCCTGGTAAGCCCGTTCTTTGCGCAGGCAGCCGCAGCTCTGGGAGCCGCCATATTTCAATGAACGCTCCAGTACATACCTTTCCGTACCGCAGTCGCAGCGGCAAAGATATTTCTTTTCGCCCCGCGCTGAAAAAACATATCTGTCCAGAATGGTCCAGCGTCCGAAACGCTGTCCGGGATTAAATCCGTACTCTATTTTCTTCATACCAAGTATTCACACCTCCCCGTTGGTGCGCTCACAGAAGACGGTGACGCGCTCCGTCGTGTCCCAGTTGCAGGTGTAGAGCGTAAGTGCGTAACCTCTGTTCATCACGGCGTCCGAATCGTCCGGGGAAACGCTTGTCAGTTCCCGCACGGTATAGGTAAATGCGTTCCCGTCCACATCCGTAAATGTTACGATGTCGCCCAGTTGAAGCTCGAACAGAACGCCAAAATGCGTACTGTAGTTATGCCCCGCCACAACGAGATTGTCATTGTACACGCTGCCGGTGTGCCGACAGGGGGAGATCTCCAAGGCAGGAAAGCTCCACGTTGCCGCGACGGGCATCGTGAGACCGTAGCCCGGAAAATCGAGATAGCCGATGTAGTCGTAAGCGCCGGAGTGCACCGTCGGCATATCGAGCGCCGGAGGCGCGGGCAGGCCGTTCGAGCCACTCCCCGTTCCGGCGGGGGACGGCATTCCGGGAGACGACGAGACGTCAGGTGCGGGAGTCGCATTGGTCTCATCCTTTGCTTCGCGCTCAGTCATGGCGTCTTCCAGCTGTTGAAGCGTTTTTTCCGCGTTTTCCCCAGCCTTTATATCTTCTATACGGTTATGAAAAAAAAGGAGTAGTGCGGCAAACACCAGCACTACTCCCGCTGTCAATAAGATGAGCCCTGTTTTGTCAAGCCTTTTCATTCTTCTTTTTCTTGGAAATGACTACGAGACCGCAAACAATCAACGCCGCTCCCAACGTGCCGAAAACGGCGACCGGCCAGTTGAGTTGGCCAGTAGAAATCAAAGGATCCTTGTTGTTGAAGCCCTCGACCGTAAAGAGCCAGTCCACTTCACCAACACGGTAGGCGTACTCGTTGCCGAGCTCCGCGGGAACATGAAGCACCGCTTCGAGCGTTGCGCTCTTGCCCTTGGCGAAGGTGCCGAGAAGGACACTATCGGTGAGCTGCGCGCTCTTATCGGGCGAAGCGGAGAAAATACTCTGCTTCGTGCCGTCCGCATTCACGAGATAAATTTCCATCGAGAGCTTGGAGAGAAAGTCCGCCATGGTGGCGACGGTCTCGTCGCGCTCACCGTCTACGTTCTGCTGATCCTTGCCGTCCTCGTTTTCAAACTTCTCGTCGTATGTGAGCGGGTTGCCCTGCTCATCGTGCGGCACGGCGCGGATGTAGAGCTTCACATAGTCAAAGCCGTTGACACTGTTTTTGATTGTGATGGTCTCGGTGCGCTCGTCACCGGGCATGACGTCTTTAAAATTATTAAAGAGGTCGGTGTCCGTGTAGCCGCTGCCGGTGGTCTCGATCACAAGCCCGCTGGTACCGTCGCGCCGGACGACCGCGTCTGCGGCGAGAGCCGGGACGGTCAGCGCCGCAGCGGCGATGAAAGCCATTCCGAGAGAAAGGAGCCTGTTTGTCATTTTTTTCACGTTCCAGCTCCTCCTTAGTTCCCGAGGGCGGGTGGTATTAGCTGGCCACCGACGAGAGTCGCACCCCATGCCTGCTGAACGGCTTCGGCGGGTTCGCTCTGGATGGCTTCCGCCAGAATCTCGACAGAAAGGGTGTACTCCGGATTATCCGGGTATGTGACGTTACAGGTCGGCAGGCTGTCCAGCGTTGAATTGCCGGGGGCAACGGGCGATGTATAGTAGAAATATCCGTCCGTGCCTTTTTTCCAGTTGTTGCTCAAATTTTCTGTCAGAGTATAGGAGTAGCCACCGGGAACAGAGACGGCAACCTTTCCGTCCGCATCGCGCCACGTTACAACATAGGTGGCGCGGATATAGGCGGCAGTATTGCCGGTGTTATTGATCTGCACACTTTCCTTCGAGCCTGTTACCTCGCAGGAAACCTTGGCATACTCGAACGTGTTTTTTATCGGCTCTGTTCTGGCGACCAGAAAGGCAACGGTCGTACCAACTGCTATGCCGATCAAAATAATCATGGATAAGAGCAAAACTGCTGCTCTGTTCGTGGGGAATCGGGGCTTGCTGTCTTTTCTGCTATGTGCTCCCGGATACATAATCGCCGTCTCCTTTCTCGATTTTCAGAGCACGCTGTACGCATTGCCGCTCAGCCATTTGAAATTGCTGCCGTTGTTTGTAAAGCTGACCTCATTGTTCAACGCACTCTGTAAGTCTATGCGCTGAGAGCTGCCGGTCGTGCTGTATCGCCAGCTCCAACTGACATCTTCCGTGACAGTATAGGAGCCGATTTTTAAATTCTTTATTGTCACAGAGCTGTTTCCTTTAACCGCTACTTTTATCCCGCTTGCCGGCAAGTCTCCGCCGGTAACAACATAGATGAATGTCTGATTCTCATCCGCAATCTCGCCGACCTGCTTGATGGTGAGATCGGCCACGGCGTAGTCAAACTTGGCGTAGTACGTCGCGGCTTCATAGGCCTCGGTAGTCTTTTGCGGGATGATCTTGTTGTTCTCGATCCATGTCGCGTCTACCGGCTGCGTGCATGCTTGATCCTTGAACCAGCCGACGAACTTGAAGCCAGGATTGGCGGTGGGAGTGGAGCCGACCGCTGTGCCGCTCTTTACCATCACGGTTTCGCTCGCCGAGTCAACGGAGCCGAAGCTCGCACCCGCAGGGCCGACAGACACATAGTTGATATTCACTGTCTCTTCAGTCGGTTCTTCCGTAGTCGGTTCTTCCGTAGTCGATTCTTCTGCCGGCGTGGTCTTTTTCACATACAAATCAAACTGAACATATGCGCCGACGTTCTCCTGCCCATTGCCATCCAGGATTCCGCTTGTGAAGGCAAAGTCATCATAGTAAACATTCTCATCACACACCGTAGTTATCTGGGTTACGTTAGTCCCTTCTTTCCAGTTTCGGATTGTCTTGGACACATTATTCAACTCATACCCACTATTTCCGGCAGGCTCAATCGTAAAGCGGATCGGATACCCCTGATTATCTGCTTTACGCTGAAGAATGACATGGTTATTATCGCGACCGTCGCCCAGATATGCAGTGTCATACGCATTATCATCCGGATCCTTTACAACAGTGTACGGCGCGTCAATATTCACGACGCCGCTCGCGTCCGATGTTCCGGTAAACATGACCAGTCCGTTGCTCCACTCAGGCAACGGGTCATTTTCTCCGTAATACGGAGAGCAAAGATCGCGCCGCACTTCAACAGGCACACCCGGCTGCGGTATTGCTTCATTGCTATCGTCTACGCAAAAGACATTGATTTTAATGCGGATATGTCCCGCCGCAGGCTCTGTGACAGGGCTGTCGGTTCCCTCAGCCGCCGCAGCAGTTCCCATAACCGACGTATAGAAAGGACAGCCCTCCCCGTGCGGCTCGCCCTCGGCGGGCTTTGGGTCACAGGTGCAGCCCTTTTCTTTCACAGAGTTCTCCGGCGTGGGGACCGGGGTATCTTCCGCGAGTGTCAAATTTTCATTCTCGGCAGACGGATCGCCGGAAAACGCCAGCGTGCCGGGAAGTACCATGCTGATAATCAGGGTCAGACAAATGATTAGTGCGATTCCTTTTTTGCGCGTCATATAGCTCCCCCCTTACACTTTCGGCCAGCCCTGCGCGTCCATGGCAGTATTCCCGTTGTTGGCGCTCTGCGTGGCCTGTGCGAAAATATCAATTGTTGCCGTTGCATTCTGATACGCGTTGCTCATATCGGCATGAAAGCTCACGGCAGTGCAAACCGGCGCTGTGACCTCTCCGGGCTTTAAGACTTTGTTGTAATAATAGTAGCCGTCCTTCTCCGTCCAGTCGGCAGTGTTGCACGCCAGCTCCACCAGAGAAGCATCCGGTGTGATGCTCTCGGTCGGAAGAACGATTTTCTTATCCACCATCACCCGCACCCACGCGTCGGATACGCCGGTGTTTTTGATCTCCACGATTTTGGTAACGGTGGTTTCGGGCATCACGCCGGTCACATCTTCAAAGGGCTTTGTTCTCTCCTCGTCCGCCCATTCCTGCACCGCAATCTGCACGCCGCCGGTTGTGATGACGTTGTGCGCCTTGCTGTCCGCGGTGAAGTACGCAATGGTTTCGGCGGCAAACAGGGAGGAACAGAGGGCCAGCACCGACAGAATTAAAAATTTTCGCTTCACAGTTCTTCTCCTATCAAGCTATAATTGGGAAGACCTTCCCCGTATCAAAAACAAAACCGCATGGCCGAGTCAGACCATATGAGAACACCCGTGTTTGCCGGGTGCTCTCATATGGTCTGTACCCCGAGGGGTACAGACCACAGAGATAGGGAGATTAGCGCAGCTCATTGAATAGCCGCGCAAAGGAGGAATTATTTAAAGGCAGCCCACGCAGCGGCGGCATTGGCAAAGCCCTCGGCCTGGATGGCATCGGCCTCAACCAGAACAGGGAACACACCGTTGGGATAGGGGCCATTCTCGCCGAAGAGCGCTGGTGACAGTGGTATCCATGTGGATGGTGCCCCAGACGTTCCAGTAGGTCATCTCGCCGGGAGCCAGCGGGTCAATGCGGGTGAAGGTGTAGACATTGTACTTGACGCCGTTACGATCTACGGTACCAGTCTGATCAATTGCCATGGTGAATTCTTTATCCATGGCACTGGAGGTGTACATGCTGCTGTTCAGAACTGCGGTGTCCAGATCGGCGGGGATCATCACACGGATGCGGATGTAGGCATCGTTGGCGCCGACGTTCTTAACATAGGGCATCTTGTGATAGGATCTGCCGGGGATAAGCTGCACGTTTTCACACTTGTACTCTGCCGCATTCGCTTCGATCTGCGCATCGGTGTAGAAGGTATCGCCAGCTTTGTACTTGCTGGTATTGCCGGTGCCTTCCTTGGCTACATCAGACCACAGTTCAGAAGTAGAGGTTGCGCTGTTGGCGACGCCAGCGTTTTCACGGTGCAGGCTGGACTCCAACAGGGCGATCTTGACATTTCCCACGGTAAACGTATTGGTGGCAGATTTGGTGTCGGTGAAATAAGCGAGGGATGCGCCCACGACGGCGACCGCCAGCAGGGCGACGCAGAGGCAAAGCGCGGTGACTTTCTTTTTCATGTGCTGTTACTCCTTTTGTGTATTATGTTTTCTACGTACATGCGCAGAAAAATGCTTGAAAATAGAGCAAGGGTTAGCTATTGCTTATGCGGCACACCTTTGCCGAACCATATGAGAACACCCGCGTTCCCCGGGCGCTCTCATATGGTCTGTACCCCGAATAGATGCGGGTCGTATCTACGCTGCTGTGCCCTAAAATATCCGCCAGCTTTGCAATGTCCTTTTCGATGCCGTAAAAGGTTCTGGCAAAGAGTTTCCGCAGGTTATGGGGAAAGACCTTGCCCGGCTTTACCCCGGCGGCTTTGCACAGCCCTTTCATCTGCGCCCATATGGCTTTCCGATTCAGAGGTTTTCCGCACCCCGTGAGAAAGATCACGCCGGAGCGGATTTTCTGTTTTCCGGCATAATCCAGCAGCAGCCGTCTCAGCTTGCCGGGAAGCAGGATCGTCCGGGTCTTGGCCTTGCAGCGCACAATAACCTCCCCGCGCCTCACCGCTTCCGCCGTAAAATATTTCAGTTCGGACACGCGGATGCCGGTGGAGCAAATGGTCTCCATCACCAGCCGAAGCTGCTCGTTCTTCCCTGCCGCTTTTAAAAGCCGCTCGTACTCTGTGCCTTTGTCAGCTCCTTTTCCTCCGCACAATAAACCTGACGCTGCACTTTGAGGGATTTCACCTTGCAGTCCGGCCAATCCATGAAAATCAGGAAGCCGTTCACGCTGGCCAGCATGGAATTGATGGACCGCACCGCATAGCTTTCTTCCAGCAGATGGTTTTTGTAATGGATAACCAGCTCCTTCTCTACTGGCGTTTTTCCGATAAAGGCTTGAAAAGCACGGATGTCCCGGAGGTATTTCTCCACGGTGACCGCGCTCTTTTCGTCCCGGGTCAGATATTGGCGAAAGGCCTGTATCGCTTCTTCGGTAATTCTTTTTTGTTCCATTGGTAATTTCGCCTGCTTTCCTTTTTGGTCTGCACATATTGTAATCATGTTTCGGACAAAGGGAGAAGCAGAGAAACAACTTTAATAAAATCGTAGGTTCAGCACGACATGCGCAGGACAAGAAAAAGCACCTGTCCAGCGGATTTGCTGAACGGGTGCTTTTGGCAGGCTGCAAAAGAGCCAACGGGAATTTTCCGTTGGCTCTTTTCCGTTATTTATTCTCCGGCAGCTCCGGGAATTTTGCGTCCTGCACGGCGTAGGGGGCTTCTTCCGCCGCGGTGGGCAGGAGCTTGGCTGCGACCACGAGGCGCTGATCGCCGGTCTCATTCTTACCGTACAGTGTGCAGCACATCGAGAGCGTCAGAAGCTTATCCCCGTCCTCGATGGCCGCGCCGTCGATGGCGAAGAGATTCTTCCGCGCCACCGTTTCAAGATACTCCGTCCGCTCCTTTTTCGTCTCAAACTCGGGGCGGACGTAGTCAAACTCCGTATCCGTCACAAACACCGCGACGATCTGGAAGATCATATGCTATCCCAGAGCGAGATTATAACTGCAATTACTGACAGAACTATCGGAAAAATACCACTAAATAATCTATTTGACTTTTTTCAGTGATATTTTTTATTAGCACAATTGTATCTTCCATATTGTCATCTGCTCTTTCTATCTAAACCAAACTAAATCAAAAGTCGAATCTGATTCTGAGTGAGATACCAATCTACCATTTTAACCGACTCCTGTCATAAAATAGCACGGTAATGATCCTCTTCATCAAAGACAGATAACCATATAAGGCGGGATGCAGAGAATATCGTCTTTTTCTATGAGGTTTCTCGGATGCACAATATAGCTGCCGCCGATTCGATTTTTGAATTTTTCCCGAAACCGGTGCAACGACTCTGTGGTATAGCGCATACCGGATTTTACTTCAATGGGATAGATTTTATATTTCGTTTTGCTGTTGTTGGAGATAATGAAGTCAATCTCAATGTCGTTTCGTTTTTTTTCTTCATTGTATTGCGTATAGAAAAACAACCGATGCCCATTGGCAGTAAGCATCTGCGCAACGGCATTCTCAAACAGCATGCCTTCGTTGATTCCAAGCTTCCCAGCAAGAATCTGTTTATAGACTTCGTCCTCCAAAAGTTCGTTCTCGTCAAAAGCGTGGCTGACCAGCAATCCCGTATCACCCAAGTAGCACTTGATATAGGCATCCGATTCGCTGAGCGACAAACCAACATTCGGATCATTTGCTCTGCGGCATTCATTGGCCACCATGGAATCCGCCAACCAGAAAAATGTTTCCTCATACTGATCGGCCGTGGATCCTGCGGCAATGCGATTGAAAACAACGCGCTTTTCGTGCCGCGAAAGAAGCCCTGGAATCTGGTCAAATATGGCCAACACCTTGGAACGATACTGTGCACGGATCTTCATGATATCGTTCCGATAAAGTTCCAGAATATCCCGCTTTTCCTGATCGGCTTTTCCGAAGTCCTTATGTCCTTCCAGAAAGGCAACCACACTCATTGGCATGCCGCCGACCAGCAGATACTGCCCCCACAGAAGCATCGCTTTGTTGTGCAGGCTTCTTTCGAGCGGCTCCCTCTTATCAAAGCAGGAACGGATATAGTCTACCAGCGGCTCTTCCTGCAAAGCCCAGCAAAATTCCTCGAAGTCCAGCGGATACATCTTGATATGCCGCTCCTCGGATGGAATGACAATATCCTTTACATTCTCCTTAATGGAGATTAGCGAGCCGGTTTCGATATAATCGTAGCGCCCGTCCGCGACCAGGTATTTTATCGCTTCCCGCGCTTTCGGAAACATCTGGACTTCATCAAAGACAATGATACTCTCCCGCGGGTAGAGCGTAACGCCGTATTCTACCGACAACAGCATGAAGAATGTGTCCAAATCATTCAGATGCTCCAGAAAATATTCCTTAACTGTCTCGGTCGCGCGAGCAAAGTCGATCAGGATATAGCTCCTGTACTCATTTTTGGCAAACTCTTCTACCACGGTAGATTTGCCGATTCGGCGTGCGCCTTCTACCAGCAGAGCCTTCTTGCCGCCGGTTTCCTTTTTCCATGTAAGAAACTTATCATAAATCTTCCGCCGGAAAAGCATAGTCGATCACCTCTATTGCTACTATACAGCGGCAATCAATAAAACGCAAGATAAACAGTTCGCCATTTTCCTACAATACGCAGGTTTGTAATGCTGCCGATTTCCGAAAGAACGCGTTAAAATTTGCACAGCAGACTAGGAGTCATACCTCAAAGCAGAATATTAAGGGCAGATACAAGGATGCATGATAGTTATGTTTCTTTCTTCTTTGATGAAATACCGGTAGATTTTTTTGAAATAGTCAGTATAGCTATTTCTAGTCCTTCTACTCTTACGAAAACCTTTATTCTTCCCGGCATACTGACATCATGCTGCTAAGGCTGCAACTATGGGTCTATAAAAATACTATATGGAAAAAGGGAATTTCCAAAAATCCAGCAGCGTGGCGGAGTGAGCTGTTACACTGTTGTCATTCTGATAAACGGAGGTTTTCTCATGGCACAGATCTTTGGCTATGCGCGGGTATCGACCCGCGAGCAGAATGAGGCGCGCCAGCTTCTGGCGCTGCGCGAATTCGGCGTGGAGGATGAGCGCATCTTCACCGACCGGCAGTCCGGAAAGGACTTTGACCGCCCGGCCTACCGTCGGCTCGTGCGGCGGCTGCGCCCCGGCGACACGCTGGCCGTCAAATCCATTGACCGGTTAGGGCGGAACTACCGCGAA
>OLQM01004138.1_pt1 | contig 11549 bp, 7 predicted proteins | sample 1673161 | NCBI WGS metagenome assembly OLQM01 (sample SAMEA3136761, study PRJEB25190) | human gut metagenome | reverse complement strand
AAAAAGCCCGTGTTCGCCGCAGTGCGGGTTGAGGCCAGCTACCACCATGCTCGGATTTTTCAGCCCCAGCAGCTTGAGGGCGCTGGTGCAGCGGCCGATGTAGTCGAGCACGCGGTCTTTTTTCACAGCGCGGCAGGCATCAATCAGCGAGAGGTGACGGGTCAGGAAGAACACGCGCAGGTTGTGCACCTGAAACATGGTCAGTGGGTCCTTGGTGCCGGTGAGGTCGCCAAAAATTTCGGTGTGCCCGATGTAGGGCACGTGGGCTGCCTTGAGGGATTCCTTGTTGATGGGCGTGGTCGCCACGGCGGCGGCCTTGCCAGCCAGGGTCAGCTCAATGGAGGCCTTGATGTATTCAAAGGCCGCCTGGCCGCACTGGGCCTGCACCTTGCCGTAGGCAAAGGAGGCCATATCCACGTTGTCCATGTTGATGATATTGGCAGCGCCCTCGCGCCAGCCGTTGAGATCCGCATCCACCTCGTTGAAGTCGAGGTCTGCCTTCATGATGGCGGCGGCGCGGCGCATGATCTCGGTATTGCCCACCACAAGCACATTGGCCATGTCGGTGACGGCGGCGTCAGCCAGCGAAGCGGCCAGAATTTCCGGCCCAACGCCTGCGGGGTCGCCCATTGGAGCGCAAATTAGGGGTTTCATTTCTTTCGTCCTTGTTGATTATGAACTGGTTTTGGTGCGGCGCAGCGCGTCAGGCGGGCCGCTTGCGGCTTGAAATCTTGGTGAACAGGTATTCCATGCACTCCACCAGGCTGTCTTTGTCGCCCACAAATCCGCCCTTGGTGATCATGGGCAGATCGGGGTGTTCGCCGCCGATGATGTGGCCATACACGGCAAGGGGCAGCACTTGATCGCGCACGGAAAATCCGCCTGCCTTCAGGGTGCGTACCACGGCTACCGTGACTTCTCCGCCTGAGGTGTAGAGGCCGCCGATGCCCAGTTGTTGTTGCAGGGCCTCGCGCGTCACGGCGGCAAGGGCCGTGTTGATGCGCTGCGAAATATCGCAGGGCAAAATGCCAAGCCTGCGGGACATTTCTTCCATGGAAAAAACATCTTCCCTGCTGCCAGCCGTGCAGATGCCAAGAACCGTGGCCTCCTTGTGCGGGGCGCATACGGCCTTGAGCACCCGGTCGCATTCCTGTTGCCTCTCTGCCTCTCCAGCCAGAATTTTACGAACATCCATCGTTATGAGGTGGCAGGGATGGGCCAGGCGCAGGGCCTCAAGCTGGGTGCGGGTCAGTTCGCTGGTGCTGCCCACGGCAAGAAAAACACGGTTTTCAAACTGCGCGCGCGGGGCCTTGACGCGTACGGCGGCAAGCTCTGCCGTGAACGGGCCGGGATCAAGGGCAATCAGGGGATAGGGCGCACTGGCAAGGGCCTGAGCGATGGTGGTGATGTCTTCATCCGCCACGGCATCGCAGACCACGGCGCGACAGCCACGGGCGCGTGCGTCCTCAATGGTTTCGCGTACGGCGGCAGGCCCGGCGAGGATCCTGTCAAGCGGGACAAATCCGCAGGCAATGGCGCTCTGCTCTGCCACGATTTTAAGCACAGACGTATTGTTAACAGGGGTTGCCGCGTCCTTGGCAATGGGCGAGCGTTCCAACGGTATGCCGTGAACGATCTGGTATCCCCCCACGCATATGCGGCCCGATGTCGGGTAGGACGGCACCAGCACGGCCAGCGACTGCTGGTGCCCGTAGGTGTCGTCCATAGCCTTGATGGAGGCTTCCATCTCTGCCCCCACATTGCCGCGCAATGTGGAATCCACCCGCTTTGAAACAAGGGCTGGATGCTCCCTGCAAAACATGCTCACGGAGTCGTACACAACCTGCCAGGCTTTTTGCTGTGGCAGCAGGCGACTTTCCGCATTAAGGGAAACCGCAGTGTAGGCAGAAAAATCTGCGGGGTTCCAGTGATCCGGCCCAAGGCAGGTGGCGCTGGAAAAGCCCTTGGCTGTGAGCAGGGCCCCGTTGGCATTGGCGCCCGTGAAATCATCGGCAATAACGGCAATATCCATAACAAACCTTGTCAGAAAAGGGTTATGCGTCGGCAATAATCAAATGGGCGGGCGCAGCTTCAAGGGCGGCGCGGGCTTCGGCGGTCAGGCCGCTGTCGGTGATGATGTGGTCAAAGCGTTCCACACCGGCCACCAGCCAGGGGCTGAACTTGGCGTACTTGGACGCATCCGCCAGCAGAAAGGTTTTGTCGGCGCTGGTCATGAGCTGACGCTTGTAATGCATCTTGGCGGAAGTGCTGGTGGTGACGCCGTGGTGCGCGTCCCACACGTTGGTGCCCACAAAGGCCATGGTAAGGCGCAGGCCGCGCAGGTAGGCCACGGCATCGCTGTCGTTGCAGGCACGGCTGACGGGATCGATAAGCCCGCCCGAAAGAAAGACGGAAATATGGTCGCAGCCAGAAAGCAGCAGGGCTATTTCCAGGTCAGGCGTGACAACGCCGAGGCTTGTGAGGGGCAGGGTGGGCAGCAGGCGGGCCAGCTCAAGGCTGGTGGTGCCCGCATCAAGGGCAATAAAGTCTTCGTTCTTGATAAACTGGCAGGCGGCGCGTGCTATGACCTGTTTGGCCTCAAGCATGGAAACGGCCTTGCGGGCGCGGGGAATGTCGTTGGCTTCAAAACTCAGGGGCACAGCCCCGCCCCAGGTGAGTTCAAGCTGGTTGCGTTCTTCCAGCACCTTGAGGTCACGGCGCACTGTCATGGTGGAAATGCCCAGCGCTTCGGCAAGTTCGCGTGTATTGACCGCGCCCCGGTTTTTGATGAGGCGGGCCATTTCTCTGCGGCGTTCTGCTGGCAACATGGCGGCTCCGGCGTGTGACGGGTGTGTGTTAATTTTGTTTCAAATTTGTTGTTTTGTGTTATGCTCCTGAATGGGGATATCGTCAAGGCGGGTGGGGTGATTTTGTGGATTAAACTCGTACTTTTTATCTATGTTATCAGAAAAATGTTGTTTTTTGTTAATTAGTGAGAGGTCAGCCAGGGCACTGTGTTCCGCCTCCCCGCCGGGGCAACAAAAAAAGCCCGGAGCATCCCTCCGGGCTGGAAAAAGCGCGTCTGCCGCTCCTGTGCCGTATTGCCTGCGTCAGAACGCAAAAAGGCCGCCGGGCACATGATCCGGCAGCCTTCTGCTAGGGTTTACGCGGGCGGGGTAGACCCGCGCTGGCTATGCGTTGCCGAAGAATGGGGGGCGGCGCGTCTGCGCATCGCCGCTGACCCGGAAAATCTGTACCGTATACTGATCTTTGCCGCTGCACATGGGGCAGCCGTCTGTGACCAGCATGCAGGAAGAATCGAGTTCAAGGGGGTCAATGCCCGCCAAGCTGAGGATATGGGTGGCCTTGCCCTGCTCCCACATGACGGGTGAGCCGCAACGGGCGCACTCAACATAGAGCATTTCAGGGTCAAAGCCTGCGGGCACGGGGGTGCCGCGCAGCGGTTCGGCAATGGCTTTCAGTGTGTTGCTGTACATAGAAACCTCCCGGCTTGCTTTGCGTGTTGCCAGAAGCCTGGCCGCGCGCATACGCAGCCTCGTCTTCCATACATAAGCACAGCGTGCGCCGAGGCAAGCCCTGCCACGGGAATTTATTCTCCACGCGCAGCCGCGCATGCGCCGCAGTCGAGGCCGCTTGCCTTGTGGAGCGCGCCCGAATACACTGGGCCTATGTCTGAAAAACATCGTCATATACGTTTGCTACCGCCTGAGTTGCGCAATCAGATCGCCGCAGGTGAAGTGGTGGAGCGCCCTGCCAGCGTGCTCAAGGAGCTGGTTGAAAACAGCCTTGACGCCGATGCCGCGCAGATCGACGTTTGCCTTGAAAACGGCGGGCAGAGCCTTATCAGCGTGCAGGACGACGGGTGCGGCATAGCCGCAGCCGATCTGGAACTGGCCGTCACCCGGCACGCCACGAGCAAGATTGCCAGCCTGTCTGACCTTGAGCACATCAGCTCTTACGGTTTCAGGGGCGAGGCCCTGCCGAGCATTGCCTCGGTTTCCCGGTTTTCCATAACCTCTGCGGTGACTGACCCAGACGGCCAGACACAGGCGCACAGGGTTGAGGTGGAGCACGGCTTGCTGACGGTTTCCGCCCCGGCGGCCCTGCACCGGGGAACGCGGGTGGAAGTGCGCGATCTTTTTTCCAACATACCAGCACGCTTGAAATTTTTAAAGACCCCATCCACAGAGTTCAAACGTGCGCAGGACTGGCTGGCCCGACTGGCGCTGGCCCGCCCCGCCGTGGGCCTGAGCCTGAGCTCCGGCGAGCGCGAGGCTCTGCGGTTTTTACCGGGGCAAAGCCTTTCCGACCGCCTTGGCGTGCTCTGGCCCCGGCTGATTGTGGAGGCCCTGCGCCCCTTTGACGGCACCCGCCACGGCATCCGCGTGCGCGGGTTGGCTGCCCTGCCCAATGTGAGCCAGCCGCGCGGCGACCGCATGCTGTTTTACGTCAATGGCCGCTCGGTGACGGACAAGCGCCTGCTTGCTGCCGTGCGCGAGGCCTACAAGGGCCGTATGACCAGCCGGGATTATCCGCAGGTAGCACTGTTTGTGGAGATGGACCCGGCGGAAGTGGACGTGAACGTACATCCCGCCAAGTCTGAAGTGCGTTTTCGGGATGAGTCCGCCGTGTTTTCTGCCGTGCTGCATGCCGTGCAGGGGGCGCTGCTGACCTCCTACGATGTGGCCGAAAATCTTTGGCCGCATTCGTCTGAGGGCGACACTGCGGAAAGCCCTCTTGAAGCTTCTGCCCAACAATCAGCCCCGCGTCCGCAGGGTTTTTGGGGCAGGCTGGACAACCCGCCTCTTATTAAGCCGCAGGAGCGGGACGACAGGCCGGACGAGGAATCCTCGTGGCAGGCCCGGTTGCCCGAATCAGACGCAGGCCCGGACAGTGCGGCAAACTGGTGGGGCGATTCTGTTCAGAGTGATGCGGCATCTGCGCATGAGCCAGCGCCCGCGCAGAAAGAAAGCGCCCTGTTTGTTGCCGCGCCGGAAGATGTATCAGGCCTTGCGGAAGCGGCCTCAGCCTATACGCAAGGCCCGCAAGCCGCGCAGGAAAGCGCCTATGGGCACGAAACCCACGGCACCAACTCCTATCAGGTTGCGGGTATGCCGGGCGAGCAAGCCATTTTCCCGCCCGCGCAGGAACGCCAGCCCTTGAGCGTTGGGCAGTTTGCCTACCTCGGGCAGGTGGCGCTGACCTATCTGGTGCTGCGGGACGCATCCGGCGCGTTGCTGCTGCTCGACCAGCATGCGGCGCACGAGCGAGTGCTGTATGCCCGCCTGCGGCGCGGGGGATTTGCCGGGTCTGGTCAGTTGCTGGCCCTGCCGCTGGATCTGCCCCTGCACCCGGCTGAAACGGAACGTTTTTTTGAACTGCGGCCCCGGCTGGAATCTCTGGGCTTTGCGCTTGAGGTCAGTGGCGGCAACCTGCGCGTCAACGCCATGCCCCCGGTACTCTCCCGCGCCGAAGCCAGGGATTTTTTGCGTGAGGCCCTTGCCGGACGTAAGGATGATCTGGCCGACATGTTCATATCCATGTCGTGCAAGGGGGCCATCAAGGCCGGGCAACGTCTTGCGGATGACGAGGCCGCCGGGCTGTTGCAGCAGTGGCTGGAAACGCCCGACCGCGAATATTGCCCGCATGGCCGCCCCTGCGTATTGCGCTGGGACGCCGCCGAACTGGAGAAGATGTTCAAGCGGCGGCAGTCATAAGGGGAAAAGCCGTCAGGCACGGCATCTCATTTCCTGCGCATAAAACAGCGGGCGGCTCTCCCATGAGAACCGCCCGCTTTGCTGTTTATTCGCTGGCTTCGTCAACCAGATAGACAATGGAATAATAGGGGATGCCGCCGTGCAGCGACAGGCCGATCTGGCAGGTGCGGCTGGATGAATAGCCCACCTCGCAGGTGCTTACCTGCATACGCAGGCCCTTGAGCGCGGCCTCGTTGAGTTCGGGATGGGTAAAACCACGGTCGCCCGCCCAGCCGCAGCAGTTGATGCCGTCCGGCACCACCACGGTTTCGGCGCACTTGCGGGCCAGTTCTTCCAGCTTGCCCTCAAGGCCCATCTTGCGCATGGAGCAGGTGGCGTGCAGGGCCACGGTCTTGGGCAGTTTTTTGAGCTTGAGCGTGTCCATGAGGTTCTCAAGGATAAACTGCACAGGCTCCATGAGCTTGATGCTGGGGTCGAGGGTCTGCTTCATGTGCAAGAGGCAGGGGCTGGTTTCGCACAGCACTGGGTATTCGCCATTGTTGCTGGCTTGCCGCAGGGCCTTTTCCAGCTCCTGTTCTTTCTTGTGGGCGGCGTCTGCGAGGCCCTTGCTGGCAAAGGCCATGCCGCAGCACAGCTTGTCCAGATTGTTGGGCAGAATGACGTCATACCCGCCCTTGAGCAGCACGCTGATGACGGCTTCCGGCTCTGTACGGCGGTCGTTGTGCTCCTCGCCGGGGCCCATGTTGCGGGCGATGCAGCTGGGGAAGTAGACGACCTTCTTGGCGTTGCCCGAGTACGGGGTGGGCAGATAGACCGAGCCCCCGCCCTTGGGCATGTTTTTGTTCCACAGTGGCACCTTGTTGAAGGTCAGGCAGCGCAGGAGGCGCGAGCCGTCGCGCATGATGGTGGTGCCAAGGGCGCGGTGCAGGGCGTCCACGCTGTTAAGCGCAATGGACATGGCCTTGCAGGTTCCCGCAAAGTGGTCGGCAATGGAACCGGCAATTTTTTTGCTGAGCGATCCGGCGTCCTTTTTGCGCAGGCTCTTGATGAACACGCCCGTATCCACGCCTGCAGGGCAGCGCGGGCGGCACAGGCTGTCTGTGGCGCAGGTGGCCTTGCCCATGTATTCGTAGCCCTTTTGCAGCGTTTTCAGCTCGCTGCTATCAGGGGCAACCTCGCGCAGGCGGCAGATTTCGCGGTATACGGTGATGCGCTGGCGCGGCGTGAGCGTAAGATCGCGCGAGGGACAGACAGACTCGCAGAAGCCGCATTCCATACACTTGTCCACCAGTTCGTCGGCGGGGTGCAGGGGCTTGAGATTTTTGAGATGCCCCTGCGAATCGCTGTTGAGCAGCACGCCGGGGTTGAGGATGTTCTTGGGGTCGAGCAGGCTCTTGATGCTCTTCATGATGGCGTAGGCCTGACTGCCCCACTCCAGCTCCACAAAGGGCGCGATGTTGCGGCCAGTGCCGTGCTCCGCCTTGAGTGAACCATCATACTTTTCCGTAACCAGCTTGCAGAAGTCTTCCATGAATCCCTTGTAGCGGGCCACTTCTGCCGGAGCGCCAAAATCCTGCCAGAAAACAAAGTGCAGGTTGCCGTCGCGGGCGTGGCCGAAGAGCGGGGCCACCGTGTAGCCGTGGCGGGCAAAAAGCTCCTGCAGGTCTGTGGCGGCCTCGCCCAGCCTGTCGAGGGTGAAGGCCACGTCTTCAATGACAATGGAGGTGCCCACGGGCCGCATGCCGCCCACCGAGGCCAGAATGCCCTTGCGGATGAGCCACAGCTTGGTGAATTCCTCGGGTTTGTCGGTAAAGACGTAGGGCCGCACAAAGGTCACGTTGCTGAAAGCCGCATTGATGGTGGCAATGTTCTTTTCAAGCTGTTCGTGGGTGGCGGCACGGGTTTCCACAAGCAGGGAACAGACGTCGTCGTCCAGGGTTTCCAGCCCTTCGGGCAGGCCGGGGGTGCCTTCCACCGAGCGCAGGGATGCCCTGTCCATAAGTTCCGCAGCAGCAACGGGCAGGGTTGCCACGGCAGAAGCCAGATCACAGGCGGCCTTGACCGTGGGCAGGAGCAGCAGGGCAGAGGCCTTGAAGGGGGCCTCCTCCACCGTGCGGTAAGTCACTTCGGCAATAAAACCCAGCGTGCCTTCGGAGCCGACCATGACGTGCTGCAAAATTTCAAAGGGGTCTTCGTAATCCACCAGAGCGTTGAGGCTGTAGCCTGTGGTGTTCTTGATCTTGAACTTGCGGCGGATGCGGTCGGCAAGCTCGGGATTGTCCATGATCTGTTTGCGCAGATCGGCAAGGCCGTTGAGAATATGGGCATGGGTTCTGGCAAAGGCGGCGCGGCTTTTGGCGTCCGCCGTGTCCAGCATGGTGCCGTCTGCCAGCACCATGCGCGAGGAAACAACGGTCTTATAGGAGTTGTCGGAGGTGCCGCAGCACATGCCGCTGGCATTGTTGGCAAAGATGCCGCCGATAAAGCAACTGTCGATGGAGGCCGGGTCAGGCCCGATTTTTTTGCCAAATTCCGCCAGAATCTTGTTGGCCCCGGAGCCGATGATGCCGGGTTGCAGGGTGATGCGCTCGGCGTTTTCGCCCACGCGCCAGTTGCGCCAGCCCTTGCCTATGCGCACAAGGACGGAATCGGACACCGCCTGACCGGACAGGCTGGTGCCTGCGGCGCGAAAGGTCACAGGCACGCGCATGCGGTCTGCCAGGGCCACCAGTTGCACCACTTCGGCCTCGTCCAGCACGTCCACCACGATCTTGGGGATCAGGCGGTACACGCTGGCATCTGTGCCGTAGGCCAGGAGGCGCAGGGGATCAGTATGGATGCGGTCTTTGGGAATAAAGTCCAGAAGGGCTTCTTTGAATTCTTTGTAGGGAGAAGCAAGCATGGACAAACCTCCGTGGCGGTTCATGCCGTCATTGGGTGGGCGCTTAAAATAGCGCTGGGCGGGGAATTACTGCCGTTGAAACCTGGATGGAATCCCGGCATTTCTGCAAATGCGGGATGTGCTGATCTGGAGATGACAATAGATTACCAATAACAATTCTCGGCTCGGATTGCTACTGTTTTACAATCAAAAAGCACTTCGGCCTGCGCAATCCTTGTGCCCCTGCCGCCCCTGCGTTACAAAAAAGAAAAACAGTTTGCTGATTTGATTTACAGCACTCCAGCGCCTGCCGCTGGGGTTACTGGCGTTTTTGCGTATCGGTTTGAGCATGCGGGATGTTACGGTCTGATTTTTTATGGAGGTTCCATGAAGCGGCTGATCGTCTTATGCTGTGTCTCTCTGGCCCTGCTGCTGCCTCAGGCAGCCCTTGCCTGCACCACCTTTATTGTCACCAAAGGAGCCAGCGCCGATGGCTCCGTGATGGTAAGCCATTCTGACGACAACGATCTCAACGACCAGTCCATTGTGTACGTTCCCGCCCGCGACTGGCCGGAAGGCGCGCAGCGCCCCGTGTACGATTCCGCCGTGGCGGTGAAGGAAAATCCCGCCACCAATACCTTTCTTGTCCCCCGCCTTTCCGACCCCAAGCGCGCGCCGGGCTATAACCACCCGGATACGCCGCGCACGATTGCCATCGGCTTCATCCCTCAGGTGCGGCACACCTTTGCCTATATTGACGGCAACTACGCGATCATGAACGAGCATGGCCTCATGTTTGGCGAATGCACGGATGGGGCGCACAATACCTGCACGGCAGAGCCGGGCAAGCGCATTTTCTATTCGTCCGAGCTGGCGCGCGTGGCGCTGGAGCGCTGCAAAACAGCCCGCGAGGCCATTGAGCTGATGGGCGCGCTCATTGAGCAGTATGGCTACTACGGGACGGGCGAAACCCTGCCCGTGGCCGACAAAAACGAAGCCTGGGTTATGGAAATGGCCCCCTCCCCGTCGGGAACAGGGGGCTTGTGGGTAGCCCAGCGCGTGCCGGACGGCCAGTTTTTTGTGGCGGCCAACGAATTTCGCATCCGCGACATCACGCCCGGCAACCCCGACCAGATGTACGGCAAAACCCTGTTTGCCACGGTAGACAAGTACAACATGCGCAGCCCCAAGGACGCCTCCAAGCCTCTGGACTGGCTGACCACCGTGAGCGATGGTGAATATAACCACCCGTATTATTCGCTGCGCCGCGTGTGGCGGGCGCTCTCTCTGGCGGCTCCTTCGCTGAAACTGCCCGCATGGGTGGAAAGCGGCGCAACACGCGCCTATCCTTTTTCCGTCAAGCCGGACAAGCTGCTGAGCCTGAACGACATCAAGCGCATGCACCGCGACCACTACGAAGGTACGGAATTCGACCTCACCAAGGGCACTGCGGCGGGGCCGTTTGGCAATCCCAACCGCATTATCGGCCCCAAGGATCCCAGCGGCGACGTGAGCCCGACCACCAAGCTTGAAGGCGCGTGGGAACGGCCCATGGGCATGTATTATGTGGGCTACACGACCATTGCGCAGTATCGGCCCGATGTACCGGAACCGCTCGCGCTGGTGTGCTGGGTTGCGCTCGCTCCGGCGGCGGAATCTGTCTTTGTGCCGCTGGCGGTCGCCCCCATGCCCGCAGGCTACGAACAGGGCGACACCCGCCGCTTTGCCAATGATTCCGCATGGTGGGCCTATTCCCTGGTGAGCGATTACGCCAACATCCGTTACGACATGATTTCTCAGGAGATTCAGACCAGAGCCGCCAGCATGGAAGCCGTCTTTGCCGCCCGCGTAGCAGGGCTGCAAAAGGAACTGGCCCCCAAGGCGGCATCATCCCCGGCGCAGGCGCAGGCTGCCTTTGCCAAGGCCCTGCGGGCACAGGCAGAGGGCGCGTTGCGCGACTGGCGAGAATTTTTTCCCCAACTGGTGGCGCGGCACTGTCAGGGTTTTCTCAACAGCCCGGACAAAATGGCCCAGAACATCGGCTATCCCGATGCATGGCTGCCCCGCACCAACTATTCCACCGGCCCGGTCTCGTATAAAAAGCCCCGGCAGTAGGCTTCGCAATCTGCCAGATAACTCAGGAGGATGCATGTATGTACTGTAATCGTCGGCGTTTCCTGCAATCAATGGCTGTGACGGGCGCGGGCCTGTGCCTGCCCTCACTCACATGGGCAGGCTTTGACCCCCTGTGGAAGCCTGGCTCCGTGTGCGCCAATCCCATTGATGTGACAGTGTTCGAGATGTTCAAGATCGGCCCTGGCCCCTCCAGTTCGCATACCATTGCGCCCATGTCGGCGGGCAATGATTTTATCCATCTGTGCGCCCAGTTGCCGCAGGAGCAGCTTGCCCAGGCGGATGCCGTCAAGGTGCACCTGTACGGCAGCCTCTCGGCCACGGGCAAGGGGCACGGCACTGACCGCGCCGTGGCGGCGGGCCTGCTTGGGCAAAAGCCCGATGAATGCAAGGCCGAATTTCTGGATAACCTTTTTGTAAAACCGGACGACACCCGCACCGTGGTGCTTGGCCCGGCCCGGATTCCGCTCAAGGATTCGGACGTGATCTTTGAGCAGGGCACCATCGAGGCTCCGTTCAGCAACGTGCTGATCATCGAGCTGCTGGGCAAGGGCAAACAGCTTGCCTCGCGCGAATACTATTCCGTGGGCGGCGGATTCTTGCAGTGGAAGGGCTGGAAAGCACCGGACAAAGGTAAGCCCGTGCATGCCTTTGATTCCATGAACGGCCTGCTTGAAATAGTGAAGAACACGGGCAAGAGCATCCCGCTCATTATGCTGGAAAACGAAATGGCCATCACCGGGCAGTCGGAACAGAACATCCGCCACTCCTCTGGCGAAATCAGTCCCTTGCTCTCC
>OLQM01004137.1_pt1 | contig 11551 bp, 10 predicted proteins | sample 1673161 | NCBI WGS metagenome assembly OLQM01 (sample SAMEA3136761, study PRJEB25190) | human gut metagenome | reverse complement strand
TGGGCTCCAAGGGAACCACCGGCACCCAGGCCAGCTTCCTGGAGCTTTTTGACGGGGACCATGAGAAATGCCGCCGTCTGGATGCAAGAATTGCGGAGAAGATGGGATTTGAGGGCTGCTATCCGGTATCCGGCCAGACCTATTCACGAAAAGTGGACAGCCGTGTCATAAGCGTTCTGGCAGGCATTGCCCAGAGCGCTCACAAGTTTTCCAATGACATCCGTCTTCTGCAGCATCTGAAGGAAGTGGAGGAGCCATTTGAGAAGAAGCAAATCGGTTCATCCGCCATGGCCTATAAGAGGAATCCCATGCGCAGCGAGCGCATTGCCTCCCTGGCCAATTATGTGATGAGCGATATGATGAATCCCATGCTGGTGGCGTCCACCCAGTGGTTTGAGAGAACCCTGGACGACTCCGCCAACAAGAGACTGTCCGTGCCGGAAGGATTCCTGGCAGTGGACGGCATCTTAGACCTGTACCTGAACGTGGTGGACGGCCTGGTGGTATATCCCAAGGTCATTGAAAAGCACCTGATGGCAGAGCTTCCCTTCATGGCCACAGAGAATATCATGATGGACGCGGTAAAGGCAGGAGGCGATCGTCAGGAACTCCATGAGCGGATTCGCGAGCTGTCCATGGAGGCGGGAAAGAACGTAAAGGAAAAGGGCCTGGATAACAACCTCCTGGAACTGATAGCAGCTGACCCGGTCTTTAATCTTTCCCTGGATGAACTGAAAAAGACCATGGATCCGTCCCGCTATGTCGGACGTTCTCCTAAGCAGGTGGAGGTATTCCTGGAAGAGGTCATTAAGCCGCTGCTTGAGGAAAACGCGGGAGAGCTGGGAGTGACGGCGGAGATTAATGTGTAGGTGATGTGAGGGTGGACGGAGGTACGTCCGCGAAAAAAAAGGGGGTGGGGGTGGTTCCGGAGGGGGCAACACTAAGGACCTGGCAGCTCCCCGCCCGCCCCCCTTCGCGGACTGTCTCCTCCGGCCATACATTAATATTTATTCCCGGGCCGGTTGTAAATGAGAACGGCCTGCAGAAAAATCCTGTTAAATAATATTTATGTCATAGATACTGGTAAGTCTGAACCTGATGAAGGTGTAATGAATGGATGCAGAATATTCCATAACCTTGCCATGACAAGAATCCTGTCTTGCAATCCCCCTATTTTATGTTATGATATATCCATAAGAAATGGTTTTGATTATATCATCTTTTGATAAGGGGAAATTATGGATGAATGTGAACTTTGAGTACTATAAAGTATTTTACCATGTATGCGCCCACGGCAGCCTGACCGCTGCCGCCCAGGAACTGTGTATCTCCCAGCCGGCCGTAAGCCAGGCTGTGCGGCAGTTGGAAAAGGAAGCCGGGACAAAGCTGTTCCTCCGTACTTCCAAAGGGGTGCAGCTGACCCGGGAAGGAGAGCTTCTATACCACTATGTAAAGCCTGGAGCGGAGGAGCTGCTGGAAGGCGGGAAGATGCTGGAGCGGATGCTGAATATGGATGTGGGGGAAGTACGGATTGGGGCCAGCGATATGACGCTGCAGTTTTATCTTCTTCCTTATCTGGAACAGTTTCACCGGGAATATCCTAAGATTAAGGTGAATGTTACCAATGCGCCTACCCCGGAAACCATCAAAAGCCTGGAAGAGGGCAGGATCGATTTTGGGGTTGTGACCTCTCCCTTTACCAGCAGGGGGACTGTCAGGCAGTTTCAGGTCAAGGCCATTCGCAATGTCTTCATAGCAGGCAGCAGCTTCCGGGAATTGGAAGGGCGGGAGCTGGAGTACAAGGAGCTGGAGGCTTTTCCGTGTATAGCGCTGGAAAAGAATACAAGTACCAGAACCTTTATGGACGCCTTTCTGGCGCAGCAGGGGACTCTGCTTAAGCCGGAATTTGAGCTGGCCATCAGCGATATGATTGTGCAGTTTGCCAGGCGCAACATGGGGATTGGGTGCGTCATGGAGGGATTTGCCGAGGATGCCATAATGAGAGGCGAGGTATTCCGGCTGAAATTCAAACATGAGATGCCTCTTAGGCATATGTGCGTGGTGACGGGAGAGTCCAGCCTGATTTCCATGCCGGGGCGCAGGCTGTTAGATATGATGGCCTGCGGTCAGGCGGCGGTTGAGCAGCCGACAGGCGGCAGATGATAGATTATGGGCTTTCTTCGGAGAAAAGACATAAGCAATGCTTATGGAGAACATAATAAAGAACGTCTTTACTTATGGCATAGGTTGTAGTAAATTAGGTAAGGATAAGATACACAGGAATGCGTGTCCATCCTTTCATGAACTGCAAATGAGCATTGAACGGGAGATACCCGAAGGAGGATTTTAGTATGGTCAGAGCAATTGTAGGTGCTAACTGGGGTGACGAGGGAAAGGGTAAGATTACGGATATGCTTGCCAAGGAGTCTGACATTATTATCCGTTTCCAGGGCGGAAGTAATGCGGGCCACACCATTATCAATGATTATGGCAAGTTTGCCCTTCACCTTCTTCCATCAGGCGTGTTTTATCAGCATACAACCAGCATCATTGGCAATGGAGTGGCTCTCAATATCCCTTATCTGATTCAGGAAATTGAGTCGCTGGTGGAGCGGGGCGTGCCAAAGCCCAGAATCCTGGTTTCTGACAGGGCTCAGGTTCTCATGCCGTACCATGTGCTGTTTGACACCTACGAGGAAGCGCGTCTGGCCGGAAAATCCTTTGGTTCCACCAAGTCCGGTATTGCTCCCTTTTATTCAGATAAATATGCCAAGATTGGTTTCCAGGTCAGCGAACTTTTTGACGAGGATCTGCTGAGGGAAAAGGCATGCAGGGTTTGCGAGCTGAAAAATGTGCTTCTGGAACACCTGTACCATAAACCTCTTCTGGATCCTGAGGAAATCATTAAGGAGCTTCTCAGATGCCGTGATATGATTGCGCCGTATGTATGCGATACATCCGCTTATCTTCATGAGGCCATCAAGGAAGGAAGGAATATCCTCTTAGAGGGTCAGCTGGGCTCCCTTAAGGACCCTGATCATGGAATTTATCCCATGGTCACATCTTCTTCCACGCTGGCTGCCTATGGAGCTATCGGCGCAGGCATTCCTCCGTATGAGATTAAGGATATCACGACGGTTGTAAAAGCTTATTCCAGTGCAGTGGGCGCCGGTGCCTTTGTCAGTGAGATATTTGGGGACGAGGCGGATGAACTGAGAAACCGGGGAGGCGACGGCGGAGAGTACGGCGCCACCACGGGAAGGCCCAGACGCGTGGGCTGGTTCGATGCGGTGGCTGCCAGATACGGATGCCGGATTCAGGGAACCACGGAAGTGGCATTTACAGTGCTGGATGTGCTGGGCTATCTGGACGAGATACCGGTATGCGTTGGTTATGAGATTGACGGGCAGGTCACCAGGGAATTCCCGACTACGTCTAAGCTCGAGAAGGCCAGACCGGTCCTTACCAGACTGCCCGGCTGGAAGTGCGATATTCGCGGCATTAAGCGGTACCAGGATCTTCCGGAGAATTGCCGCAAATACATTGAATTCGTGGAGAAGGAAATTGAAGCTCCTATTTCAATGGTATCCAACGGACCGGGAAGAGACGACATTATCATGCGCAGGTAAATATAGAATATTAAAAACAGGACCTTACGGTAGCAGCCGGCGGGTCCTGTTTTGCGGCATCTTATCCTCACATCGTCGTCTTATCTCTGCGTTCTGTGTGTTGAATGCGTTCCGCCGCATTCTGCAAGGGCGGATTTTCGGTCAGCACACGGTATATTTCCCCCTGGTTCATGCTGGAGCGGTGCTTTTCCATAGCGGTCCTGCTTTCCCTCATCACAATTCATCTTTCAAATCCGCGTCAGTTGTATCCGAAAGGGTCTGTTTTGCGTCATCATCCATGCCCTCAAAGGGATCGGATGGTTTCAGCACTCTGGTCATAAGCCCCATGGCGTACAGTATGATGGGGATAAACACCAGGGAGAAGATAACCGCCATGAGATAATTCTTTGGCGCGCCCATGGCGGCCAGCACGATGGCCAGAATAAAAAGTCCTGATAACAGGACGGCTCCTAAGAGGGCAAATATACGTTTCAGTTTCATTGAACAGCTCCTTTCTGAGGCATCAGGCCTTCTCCGCCAATTCTTCCCAGCTCTGGTAAAGCTTTTCCAGCTGTCCGGCTATTTCCTCTTTTTCTTTATTCAGCTCCATGAGCCGGGGCACATCGGTGTATACCTCTTCCCGTGTGAGCAGGGCGTCAATCTCGCTGTCCCTGGTCTCCAGGGCGTGAATGGAATCCTCTGTTTTTTTGAGCTCGTTCTGAATCCTGCGTATGCGGGCCTGTTCCTCCTTCTGAGCCTTCCATTCCAGTTTCAGGTCGTTTTGGGAACCCTGGGAGGGCCGGCCTGAGGCTTGGGAGAGATTGGGTGCAGAGGACGTACGCTTGTTCCTGGCCGCAAATGCGGCTTCCACAGCATCCTTTTTCTCCAGATAATAGTCGTAGCTGCCGATGTAATTAATCAGGGACTGTCCGGTCAAATCCAAAATTCTGGTGGCTGTGCGGTTGATGAAATACCGGTCGTGGGACACATAGAGTACGGTTCCGGTGTAGCGGCACAAGGCGCTTTCCAGGATTTCCTTGGAGGTGATGTCCAGGTGGTTGGTTGGCTCGTCTAACAACAGAAAATTGGCGTCGGAAAGCATCAGCTTGGCCAGGGAAACGCGTCCGCGCTCACCGCCGCTTAGATCGCGGATTAATTTGAACACATCATCCCCTGTAAAGAGAAAGGACGCCAGGGTGTTGCGGATCTGGGTATTGTTCATGTTGGGATAGGTGTCCTGGATTTCGTCAAACAGGGTCTTATCCATATGAAGAACCTGGTGTTCCTGGTCGTAGTAGCCGATGTGCACCTTGGAGCCCAGACGTATCTCGCCGGCATCGGCGGGCAGCAGCTGATTGATGATTTTAAGGAGAGTGGTCTTGCCGGTGCCATTGTTGCCGATGATGGCCACCCGCTCCCCGCGTTTGATTTCAAAATTTACGTCCGTAAACAAAGTCTGGCTGTCAAAGGACTTGCTCAGACCGGTGACGGTAAGCACATCCTTGCCGCTTTCCACATCCGGCTCCAGCCGGATGTCCATGGAGTCGTCGATATCCATGGGCTTTTCCAGCCGGTCAATCTTTTCCAGCATCTTTTCCCGGCTCTCGGCCCTGCGGATGGATTTTTCCCGGTTAAAGGATTTAAGTTTGGCAATAACCGCCTCCTGGTGCCTGATTTCCTGCTGCTGATTTAAGTATGCCCGGATTCTGGCGTCACGGAGCATGGCTTTTTTGTCGCTGTAGGCAGTGTAATTGCCGCTGAATACGGTTCCGGTTCCATTGTCCAGCTCCACGATTTTTGTCACCACCCGGTCCAGAAAATAACGGTCATGGGCAACGATGATTACGCTGCCGCTGTAAGTCTTAAGGTATGTCTCCAGCCAGGCAATGGATTCCATGTCCAGGTGGTTGGTGGGCTCGTCAAGGAGAAGGACATCAGGTTTGGTCAGCAGGAGCTTGCCCAGGGACACCCGGGTTTTCTGGCCGCCGGACAGGGCGTTGATGGGCTTTGAAAATTCCTCCTCGGCAAAGCCAAGACCCTTTAAAACGCCGGTGATTTCGCTGCGGCAGGCATAGCCGCCCTCCAACTCAAACTGGTGGGTCAGGCGGCTGTATTCCTCCAGCATGGCTTCCAGGCTCTCGCCGGACGCGCTTTTCATGTCCAGTTCCAGGGTACGGATGCGTTCTTCCATCTGAAGGATGGGCCGCTTGACCTCCAGCAGGGCGTCGTGGATGGTGCTCTCGCTGTCCAGGTCCTGGTGCTGGGCCAGGTAGCCGATGGAGGCTCCCCTTCCCAGCGCCACGCACCCCTCGTCGGAGGCCAGTTCCCCGATGATGATTTTAAGGAGGGTGGACTTGCCGGCGCCGTTGATTCCGACGACGGCTGCCTTTTCATGGTCCTCCAGGTGGAAGGAAACCTGCTTTAATATATGTTTCTCTCCAAATGATTTGCTTATATTGCTGCATGATAAAATCATGGTAAACTCCTTTAAAAACGACATATTTAGCTCTCCCAAGTATAATATACGAGGACGATTTTTTCAAGAACATATGTAAACGTGTTTGACATTTTTTTGACGTGTGTTTATAATAGAACTATTAGAGTTTTGACAGCATTGCACAATGGGAAGGTGGATACATCATGGAACGCAAGGAGATTTCGAAGGCAGTGATTTCTAGGCTGCCCCGTTATTACCGTTATTTAGGTGAATTAATAGAAGAAGGTGTGGAGCGTATATCCTCCAATGAGCTGAGCGCCAGAATGAAAGTGACCGCATCTCAGATCCGTCAGGATCTGAATAATTTCGGCGGATTCGGCCAGCAGGGATACGGCTATAATGTAAAGTACCTCTATTCGGAAATCGCCAAGATACTTGGGATTGACAGACAGCACAATGTGATCATCATCGGAGCGGGAAACCTGGGACAGGCGATTGCCAATTATACGAATTTTGAGCGCAGGGGCTTTGTTATCAGGGGAATGTTTGATATTAACCCCAAACTGATCGGGCTGGTCATCAGGGGAATTGAGATTCGCTCCGTGGATGATTTGGAGACGTTTATCAGGGAGAACGAGATTCAGATTGCTGCTCTGACCATCCCGAAGACAAAGGCGCCGGAGATTGCGGACCGCCTGGTAAACGCGGGAATCAGGGCTATCTGGAATTTTGCTCACACGGATTTGGTGGTACCGGAGGACGTGGTGGTGGAGAACGTACACCTGTCCGAGAGCCTGATGCGTCTTTCCTACCGGGTCAGCAGCATGTACGACCTGCAGGAGGAGAAAAAGAATGCGTTAAAGTAAATGTTTAGGAAGTCAGCACCATGATACTTGGAGTTGGAACAGATTTAGTTGAAATCAGACGCATGGAAAGAGCCTGTAAAAAGGATTATTTTGTGGTGCGCACATTTACGGATATGGAAAGCCGGCAAGCAAAGGGGTCCGTCTCTAAGCTGGCCGGCTCTTTTGCTGTGAAGGAAGCGGTTGCAAAGGCCCTGGGAACGGGGTTTCGGACCTTCATGCCCATCGACGTGGAGGTGCTCAGGGACGATGTGGGAAAACCCTATGTCCGCCTTTACAGAGGCGCCCTGGCCCGGTTTCAGGAGATGGGGATGGAACGCCTGGAGGTGTCCATCACCAATACAAGGGAGTATGCCATGGCGTTTGCGGTGGGAGAAGGAAGGATAAAGGAGGTACAGTCATATGAGGATGCTGGTAACGGGAAAACAGATGAAAGCCATTGATGCATACACCATCCATGCCATAGGTGTTCCGTCCCTGGTCCTGATGGAGCGGGCAGCTCTTAAGGTGGCCCAGGCAGCGGAGCGTCTGTGGAAAAAAGGGGATACAATCTGGGCAGTGTGCGGCACCGGCAATAATGGGGCCGACGGCGTGGCGGCAGCCAGGATGCTTCATTTAAAAGGATATCCGGTGCGGGTATTTCTGGTGGGAAATCCGGATAAGGGAACAGAGGAATTCAGGACGCAGCTTACCATTGCCGGCAATGTGGGTCTTTCCTCCCTGCCCTGGCAGGAAGGGGAGAAGGAGGAATGCGGCCTTCTCATAGACGCGGTGTTCGGCGTGGGACTGAGCCGCCCTGTTGAGGGGGAGTACAGGCAGTGTATTAAGATGCTGGGGGCCAAGTCCATCCGCAGTACCGTTGCGGTGGATGTGCCGTCAGGCATCCACGGGGATACGGGGACTGTCATGGGCATTGCCCTAAGGGCGGATTTGACCGTTACCTTTGGATGGGAGAAAACCGGGACAGCCCTGTATCCGGGCCGGGAGTACGCGGGCCGGGTGGAAGTGGCTGATATTGGATTTCCCGGACAGGCTCTGGATGCGGTGAAGGAAGCGGAAGGGACGGCGGCAGGCGATTTTGCCGTCACCTACGGGGATGATGATTTGAAACGGATTCCCAGGCGGCCTGCCTATTCCAACAAGGGAACCTTTGGAAAGGTGCTGATTGTGGCAGGGTCCAGGAATATGTGCGGGGCCGCTTACCTGAGCGCCTTATCCGCATACAGGACAGGGGCGGGACTGGTAAAGCTGCTTACGGTGGAGGAAAACCGGCAGATTCTCCAGGAACGCCTGCCTGAGGCCATTGTAGCCACCTACACTCCGGACCAGCTCATGGAGGGCAGGGATGAATTCAGGAAGATGATAGAAGCCCAGATGGAATGGGCTGACGTGGTGGTACTGGGACCGGGACTGGGAAACGGACCCTATGTGGAATACCTGGTGGAGGATATACTGACCAGCGCGTTCGTGCCTGTCATCATTGACGCGGACGGCCTGAACGCCATAGCGGGTCATCCATACCTTACCTCTTACTATACGGAGAATATTATCGTGACGCCCCATCTGGGGGAAATGGCCCGGCTCACAGGGGAGTCCGTGGATCAGATTAAGGAGAACCTGGCAGCCACGGCCCTGGAGTATGCAGGCCGTTACGGCCTCACCTGCGTGTTAAAGGACGCGGCCACTGTCACCGCCGGACGGGACGGGAACCTGTACATCAATTCCAGCGGCAACAGCGCCATGGCAAAGGCAGGCTCCGGCGACGTGCTCACGGGGATCATAGCAGGCCTGATAGCCATTGGCATGGATGAGGAGGAGGCTGCCTGTCTGGGGGTATATCTTCACGGCCGGGCAGGAGACGCGGCTGCCTCTAAAAGCGGCGCCCACAGCCTGCTGGCTTCGGAACTGGCGGATGCCGTCGGCAGTGTGATGGCCATGGTGTAAGGGCTGTTCCGCCGCGCCAATCACAAAATACAATTGAGACCGGGCCGTGATAAGGGCCCGTGACACAGGAGGCAACAACAATGAATTCTTACAGCAGAGTTTACGCAGCCATTGACCTGGATGCGGTGGAATCCAATATGAGGGCAATGAAGGACAGCCTTCCTCCTTCCACTTCCATGATAGGGGTGGTAAAGACAGACGGGTACGGACACGGGGCGGTTCCGGTGGCCAGAACCATTGATCCTTATGTGGAAGGGTATGCGGTGGCCGCCATTGACGAGGCGGTTATTCTGCGCCGCCACGGCATCCAGAAAATGATTCTGGTACTGGGGGTGACCCATGAGAGCCGTTTTGGGGATTTGGTCCGGTACGATATACGCCCCGCCATGTTCCGCTATGAGGAGGCCGGAAAATTATCAGAAGCAGCTGTAAAAAACGGCGCCAGGGCAAACATCCATCTGGCGGTGGATACGGGCATGAGCCGGATTGGAATGACGCCGGATGAGGCGTCGGCGGACGAGGCGGCCAGGATAGCCAGGCTTCCCGGAATCCGCATCGAGGGTATGTTTACCCATTTTGCCAGGGCAGACGAGGCGGACAAGGAATTTTATGAGGCACAGTATAAGAAATACAGGGATTTCTGTGAAATGCTCCACAGCAGGGGCGTGGATATCCCGATCCGCCACTGCTCCAACAGCGCCGGCATCGTGGAGGGGCTGGACTCCAACGGACTGGATATGGTGCGTGCCGGAATCTCCATTTATGGCCTGTACCCCTCAGACGAGGTGGTCCGGGACAGGGTGAAGCTGGTTCCTGCCATGGAGCTTAAGAGCTTTATCACATACATAAAGACCATTGAACCAGGTACGTCCGTGAGCTATGGCGGCACCTTTGTGGCGGACCGTCCCACGCGTGTGGCCACCATTCCCGTGGGATACGGGGACGGTTATCCGCGAAACCTCTCCAACAAGGGCGCGGTGCTCATACGGGGAAAACGGGCCGGGATTCTTGGAAGGATATGCATGGACCAGTTTATGGCAGATGTCACGGACATCCCGGAGGCGGCGGAAGGCGACCAGGTGACCCTGATTGGAAAGGATGGGGAGGAATGTATCACGGTGGAGGAGCTGGCCCGTGTGGGCGGCGGTTTCCACTATGAAATCATCTGCGGAATCGGAAAACGGGTTCCCAGAGTCTACCTGCGGGACGGGAAGGCCATTGGGCAAAAGGATTACTTTAACGATATTTACGAGGGCTTTGGATATATGTAAAAGCCTACCAGGCTCAAAGAGAACGTCTGAATCATATGTTAGTAGTGTGGCGTAAAGCCGGCCGGATGCCCCGGTGTATCCGGGTTATGTATACACAGGTCAAAAATGTCAATACTAAGGTTGAATAAATTGACGGAGTGTGAACGATGTGATTATCAGACGTGGAGATATTTATTATGCGGATTTGCGGCCGGTGGTGGGATCGGAACAGGGGGGAGTGCGCCCTGTGCTGATTATTCAGAATGACGTGGGAAACAAGCACAGCCCCACGGTCATATGTGCGGCTATTACTTCCAGAATGAACAAAGCCAAGCTGCCCACCCATGTGGAGCTGCCCACCAGACGCTGTGCCATGATTAAGGATTCGGTCATTCTCCTGGAACAGCTGCGTACCATTGACAAACAGAGACTGAAGGAGAAAATCTGTCATATTGATGAGGAACTGCAGCAGAAGGTGGATGAGGCCCTTATGATTAGCCTGGAACTGCGTACATAAGCAGGCGGGGGCACCATGGGCAGGAATCATGGGCAGGAGCAACAGGCACCATTGACGAAATATGAGAAAAATGATATGATAAGCAGAGTTATGCCGTATTTTAGGGGGATAGCTCTGTTTTTTTTGGCAGGGCCCGACGGTTATGGTGTTTCATGAGTATGAAAGGAGTCTTTTTGTCATTATGGACGATGGTTATCCACCTGTCAGTATCCTCATATTGATAGGATTTATTCTTCTGGAGGCAGTGTTTTACGGTTTTGGTTCGGCAATACAGAATATGAATGAGGGGAAGCTGGAAGAGGAGGCGGCCGGGGGAAATAAAAAGGCCGCGCGCCTGTTAGAGATAGTGAACCGTCCCGTGCGGTTTGTCCATACCATCCAGGTCACTACCCATCTGATGGGTATGATTATAGGAGCGGCAATCCTTCCTGCCATGATTGGTATGGTGGAGCGCAGGTTCCTTCTGGGAAAGGTGCTGGCCTGGGCAGAGCCGGCCCGGTTGATGGCGATGTCGGGTACGCCGTGGTACAGGAATCCGTCCTGGTGGCAGTGGGCGGGGGTTCTGGCCCTGGTCACCGTATTTGTCCTGGTGCTGGTCATCAGCTTCGGCATCATCATACCGAAACGTCTGGCGGCCAAGGAGCCTGAGAAGTGGGGATACCATATGCTTCCGGTTGTGCTCTTTTTCGCGGGGGTATTTCTGCCCCTGACACGCCTGATTACGTTGATTTCTTCCCTGGTGCTTAAGCCCTTTGGGGTGGACCTGGCGGATGACGACGGCAACGTCACAGAGGAGGATATCATGTCTATGGTCAATGAGGGCCATGAACAGGGCGTCCTGGAAGCGGATGAGACAGAGATGATAACCAATATCTTTGAGCTGGGGGACAAGGAAGCCGCGGATATCATGACGCACCGCACCAACATGACGG
>OLQM01004127.1_pt1 | contig 11584 bp, 18 predicted proteins | sample 1673161 | NCBI WGS metagenome assembly OLQM01 (sample SAMEA3136761, study PRJEB25190) | human gut metagenome | reverse complement strand
ATGCTTAAATATAATACAAAATATTGCTAGTTTTAAGACTAAAACTAGGCTTAAAACTATTTATGAAGACTACTATTAGGCTTCATAAATAAAGAAAAAAGAGAAAAAACAAAAAAATAGTTGTCTAAACCATATAAATTATGGTATAATTAGGTAGATGTCTTCGGGAGGAGGAGTTAAAATGGCAAAGAAGAATGAAAACAGAGTATTAGTTTCTTTGATGTGTGAAGAGTGTAAAAATATTAATTATACAGAAGAAAAAAACAAAAAAAACACTCCAGAGAAATTAGAATTAAACAAATATTGTAAACATTGTCGTAAGACTACTAAACATAAAGAAACAAAGAAATAGGAGGTAAATTAAATGATTAATGTAAATGATTTCAAAAATGGTCAAACAATTAATTATGATGGCAATCTATATCAAGTATTAGATTTTAACCATGTAAAGCCAGGTAAAGGAGCTGCTATTGTAAAAGCTAAATTAAAAAACCTAAGAACTGGTTCAATCGCAGAATATACATTTAATGCTGGAATTAAAGTACCTACTGCTCATGTTGAAAAACAAAAGATGCAATTTCTTTATGCTGATGGAGATAACTATAGCTTCATGAATATGGAAACATATGAACAAGTAGAATTAAATAAAAAACAAATCGAAAATGAAGTTAAGTATCTTAAAGAAGGATTAGAAGTAATCATTATCTTCTTTGAAGGAGAAATGTTAGGTATCGAACTTCCTGAAAAAATATCATTCAAGATTACAAAAACAGAACCAGGTATTAAAGGAAATACCGCTACTAACGCAACTAAAGATGCAATCATTGAAACTGGTATGTTAGTTAAAGTACCATTATTCATAGAACAAGATGAAGAAATAATAGTATCTACTAAAGATGGTAAATATGTATCTAGAAAATAGATACATATTTTTTTTGTAAACTAATAGTTTATTTTCTTTACTTATTAAAATATATGTTTTATAATTAATATGTGATAAATATGAAGTATATAGAAAAGTATTTAGATTATTTAAAAGTAGTAAAGAAATATAGTAATAAAACAATTCTTTCTTACTATGATGATTTAATAGAATATAACGAATTCTTAGGTAATAACTTCAAAAACATATTAAATATAGATATCGATATAACAAAAGAATATCTAAAATATTTATATGAACGAGGAATAAATAAAAATTCCATTTCAAGAAAGTTAAGTAGTATAAGAGGCTTCTATAACTATTTAGTAAAAGAAGAGATACTTACCAGTAGTCCCTTTAATAGTATCCCTAATCCTAAGAAAGATTTATATTTACCTAAATTTTTAAATGATAAAGAATTAAATAAAATATTTAGTGTATGTAGTGAGAATACTCCTAGTGACGAAAGAGATACTCTAATAATAGAATTATTATATGCTACTGGTATTAGAGTAAGTGAATTAGTAAATATCAAAGTAAAAGATATAGATAGAACTAATAAAAGTATTAAAGTCCTAGGTAAAGGGGATAAAGAAAGAATAGTCTTATATAATAATCATACAAGTAGAGCCTTAGATATCTATCTAAAAGATGCCTATCATATCTTTAATAAAAAGAATAGTGAATACCTAATATTAAATCATAATGGTGGAAAACTATCTGATAGATATGTTAGAATGATTATTGATAAATTAGTAAGAAAAGCTAATCTAGATATAAAAATAAGTCCACATACCATTAGACATACCTTTGCAACAGATATGCTAGAAGAAGGAGCAGATCTAATGACAGTAAAAGAATTACTAGGACATGAATCACTAAATACAACAAGTATATATACCCATATAACCAATGAACAAATAAAGAAAACATATAATATGGCTCACCCAAGAGCTAAGAAGTAAGGAGTAAATTATGGCAAAATTATATTTTAAATATGGACCAATGAAATGTGGTAAAACAACAGATATTATCAAAACATATTATAACTATAAAGAGAAAGATATGAATGTTTTAATAATGAAACCAGGAGATGACAAAAAAGCAGGTAGTAAAATTCAAAATAGAGCTGGAGCCGAATTAAATACCGATTATGTAGTATCACCAAGTGTAGATATCTATAATCTAATAGCATATCATTTAATAGAAAATAATACCGATTGTATAATAGTAGATGAAGCTCAGTTCTTAACCCCAAAACAAGTAGACGAATTAACTGAAGTAGTAGACGAATTTAATATACCAGTATTATGTTATGGTTTAAGAGCAGATGCCTTTAGTCATGCCTTTCCAGGAAGTCAAAGATTATTTGAAGTAGCAGATCGTCTAGAAGAACTAAAAGCTATTTGTAAATGTGGAGAAAAGGCTACATACAATTTAAGATTAAATAGAGTAAACGATGAATACATTCCTGTCTTTGAAGGAGAACAAATATCCATAGATGGAATAGATGCCGATTACGACTCAGTATGTAGACCTTGTTATAAAAAATTAAGGAGACAATATGGAAAGAAAAAGGAAGAAAAGTAAAAAGAAAATACTAATAATATCTTTAATTACTATTTTTGTAGTCTTATTACTAGTACTAGCATATTTCTTAATATTTAAAAGAGATATCTTTACTTATAAAAATAAAATAACTATCGAAGTAGGAGACACAATACCAAGTGTTAAAGATTACTTATATAAAGATAATAAAAAAGTAAAAGAAATAACCTGGAAAGAAACCTTTAGTGAAGATAACAAAATATATAAACCAGGTACTTATAAAGGAACCTTTACCTATAAAGGAGAAGAAAAAGAAGTAACTCTAATAGTTCAAGATACAACATCACCAGTTATCGAAGGTATTAAAGATATCGAAGTATTAGCCTTTAGTGATAAACCAAATTTACTAGAAGGTATTACCGTAACCGATAATAGTAAAGAAGAAATAACCGCTACTGTAAATGGTGAATATAATATTGAAGAAGCCAAAGTATATAATTTAAGTTATACCGCTAAAGATTCTTCAGGTAATGAAACCACTAAAGAATTTAAATTAACAGTAAAAGATAATCCTAATGTTAAAATAAGTAAAAGTACTAAAGGATATACAATAAAAAATTACTATGGCGTAACATATGTCGATGGCGTAGTAATAGCTAATAAAACATATTCTTTACCTAGTAATTTTGCTCCAAATAACTTAGTAACCATAAATGGTTATATCAAAATAGTAGATTATGTCAAAGATGCCTTTACTTCTTTAGTAAGTGATGCCAAGGCCTTAGGACTAAATATATATGCATCATCAGGATACCGATCATATAACGATCAAAAATATATCTATAATAGTTATGTAGCGAGAGATGGAGTCGCAAACGCTGATACCTATTCCGCAAGAGCAGGCTATTCAGAACATCAAACCGGTTTAGCAATTGATGTAAATACTGTCGATATGACTTTTGATGGAACAGCAGAAAGTAATTGGCTTAGAGATAATTGCTACAAATACGGTTTTGTTCTTCGCTATCTTAAAGGCAAAGAAAATATAACAGGCTATATGTATGAACCATGGCATATTAGATATATGGGTAAAGATATAGCAACCAAACTATATAATAATGGTAATTGGATAACATTAGAAGAATATTATGGCATCGATAGTAAATATAGTGAGTAAGTATTAATTAAATACTTACTCTTTTTAATTCCATATATTTGACTAAAACTAAGTCCTCTTAATATATCAGAGAGTATATTAATAAATAAAATAACTTATGTAAAGAGAATAGACAATATATATTTTGATATAAAACATGATAGTAATATTGAAATAAATGCCTGATTTAATTTTATATTAGATATGATAGATGAACAACTATATAAAGCTATGAATAAGTTAGAGAAAATAGATTCTTCTTTCGTAATAGAGGATGTTCCTACCAGTAATATGCGATTATCTAGATTAAAACATAGATAATCCTTTTTTGTAAACCATAAGTTAATTTACTTGCCTAAAAAAAATTAGTATGATATCATTATATAAGATAAGATAGGGAGGTAAATATGACAGAATTTGATAAAGAATATTTAAAATTATTAAAAGAAATATTACAAAGAGGGGAAGAAGTAGAAAATAGAACAGGAGTAAATACAATAAAGATAGATAAATATGCTTTTAAATTTGATTTAACTAAAGAATTTCCAATTCTTATGACTAAACAATTATTTTCAAGACAAGCCATAACAGAAATGTTATGGATATGGCAAATGGCCTCAAATGATGTACGTGAGTTACATAAAAGAAATGTTCATATATGGGATGAATGGATGATAGATGAAGATGGCATCTATCGTATTTATGAACCAGATGGTACTTGCGAATACAATCCAGATAAAGAAGTAACAGTATATGATCCACTAAGTACTCCAATATCTGATCCACTAGCAAAGATGAATAAATTATCACCTAAATTAGATGAAAACGGTAAAATAATGACCGCTAAAAGTAAAATAGAAGGTAAGACAATAAAAGCTGCTAAATACTATGGTAAAGAATATGCTTATACAATCGGAACAGCATATGGTTATATCGTAGATAGATATAAATTTACTGAAGAATTAATTTGGACAATCAAAAATAATCCAACAGATCGAAGAATGGTATATAGCCTATGGCAAAATGAATTTCTAAGAACTGCAGTTCTTCCATCATGCGTATGGTCTACAGAATGGAATGTTTATAAAGGAACACTAAACCTACAAGTACATCAAAGAAGCTGTGATGTAGCATTAGGCTTACCATTTAATGTAACCCAGTATGCAACACTTTTATCAATGATAGCCCAAGTGACCAATCTAAACCCAGGCTTCGTTTCATATTCAATAAATGAACCACATATATACGTAAACCATATAGAAGGAATAAAAGAACAATTAAGAAGAGGAAGAACATATGAAAGTTTTTCAAGAATGACACCAACAAAACTAGAACAGTTAAAGATAGAATTAGAAAACAAACTACTAACAATAGAAGATAAAGAAAGTAAAGAATATATAGTAACCGATTCCGATATCAGAATAATAGATATAATCTTAAACCCAGTAAAACCAGAATTATGGTTAGATCCAAGTATAGATGACTTCTATAAATTTGACAATTCAAAAGATATGAAACACGCCAAAGTAAAAAATTATAAACATATGGGAAAATTACCATTTAAGGTAACTCAGTAAGGAGGATATGATGGAAAATTTAAGTTTAATCGCAGCAGTCGGAGAAAATGGCGAATTAGGCTATAATAATAGTCTAATTTGGAGAATAAGAGAAGATTTACAATTCTATAAAGAAATAACTATGGGTAAGAAAATTATTATGGGTAGAAAAACATTAGAAAGTATGCCCCTAAAAGCATTAGAAGGTAGACAACCAATAGTTCTTACTTCTAAGCCTTTAGAGAATTGTACTAATTTAGAAGTATACCATGATCTTGATTCATTATTAAATTATATAAGTGAAACCAATACTGAGTTTATGGTAGTAGGAGGTTCTAAAGTATATGAACAATTACTTCCATATGTACAAATAATGTATTTGACAGAGATTAAAAGAGAGGCATACGCTGATAGTTTCTTTCCATATTTTGATAAAGAAGAATGGAATATAACTGAAATAGGAGATTTCTTAGATAATAATGTTCCTTATGTAAGAAATAAATATGTTAGAAAAAGGAGTAAGATTAGACAATGGGAAAATTAATAGTAATTGAAGGCTCTTGTGATGGAGTAGGAAAAAGTACTCAGTATAGAATGCTAATAGATAGATTAAAAGAAGAAAAAGAAAATATGATAATAACCCATCATTTTCCTAGTTATGGTACCTATCAAGGAAGACCAGTAGAAGAATATCTAAAAGGTAATTATGGCAAAATATCTGAACTATCACCTTACTTTGTAAATAGTTTATATGCTCAAGATAGAGCTATAACATGGGTAAATGGTTTAAAACATGAATATGATAATGGTAGTATTATAATACTAGATCGTTATACAACATCATCATTAATATACCAATCTTCTGTTATTGAAGATAAAAAAGAAAGAGAAGACTTTATTAATTATGTTTATGATTACGAATATAATAAAATAGGTATAGCCAAACCCGACTTAGTAATATTCTTACATGCACCTTTCGAAGTAGCTCAGACATTAAAAAAGAAAAGAAAAAACAACGATGGAGTAGAGAATGATATTCATGAAAGAGATTATTCATTCATGAAAAGAGTATCAGATAATTCTATAGAGATTGCTAAGAAATTTAATTGGGACTTTATTGAATGTGCAGAAAATGATAAGATGCGTTCTATTGAAGATATTCATGAAGATATATATAAATTAGTTAAGAAGAAAATAAAATGATTTCTTCTTTTTCTAACTCAAAAATATTTCACCCCGAATATAATAGATATGGGTGATATTTATTTTTAGATTACAAGCTAAAAATAACCCTCTAATACTATAGAATTAGAGGGAAATATCATAAAATATATAGACATTTAATTATTAATATATTATAATTAACTAAAGAGAAAGTATGTGGTATTATGAAAATAGATGTATTAACATTATTTCCTAGTATGTATGATAATTTTATAAATGAATCAATAATAAAAAGAGCAATAGAAAAAAAACAAGTAGAAATAAATATACATAACATTAGAGATTATACAGTATATAAAAATAATCAAGTAGATGACTATCCATTTGGTGGAGGAGGGGGTATGGTACTAATGTGCGATCCAATCTTTAGAGCCATAGATGCTCTAAAGAAAGAAAACACATTAGTAATAATGATGACACCATCAGGTAAAGTATATAAACAAAGTATAGCATATAATCTATCTAAACATAAACATATAATAATACTATGTGGACATTATGAAGGCTTTGATGAAAGAATAAAAACAATTGTAGATTTAGAACTATCAATCGGAGATTACATTCTAACCGGAGGAGAATTACCATCAATGGTAGTAATGGATAGTATAATAAGATTAGTAGATAATGTAATAAGTAGTGAATCATTAGAAAGTGAAAGCTTTGATAATAACTTATTAGATTATCCAAATTATACAAAACCAGTAGAATATCGAGGGATGAAAGTACCAGAAGTATTATTAAGTGGACATCACGAAAATATAAACAAATATCGTTATGAAGAACAACTAAGATTAACAAAAGAAAACAGACCAGACTTATTAGGGGGCAATCATGAATAATTATTTTATAAGTAAAGATAACAAAAGTGGAGAAATAGTATATTTAGAATACGATAAAGAAGGTTACAAAGTAACACCTAAAAGAAAGAAAGAAGATGCTATTGAAGTAAATAAAATAGTATTTGTATCACCAAAATTAACAGAAAAATTAATAAAGAAAAAAATAGATCACAAATTAGATAAATTATTATATGAATTAAACCTAATTAATATCGATGATGAAGATAATGATTCAGGTAATAGTGAAAAGATAAGAGACATGCTAAAAGAAGCAGAAAAATTTAGATTAAGTATTATAAATAATTATAAGAAGTATTTAGGTAATAGTTATATAACACTTACATTAAAGAAAATGCAAATAATAATAGACGGTTATAAAGCTAAACTATATACTATTAAAGAAAGAGAAAATGAAAAAATATTAATTAATATGTTTAATCAAATGAAAATGGAAGAGCCAGAAAAGAAAGGCAAAGGTAGATAACATGATATTATTAGATGGTAAAGAAGTAAAATTAAAAGTACTTGAAGAATTAAAAGAAAAATTAACAAAGTTAGATAGAAACCTAGGACTAGTAGTAATCCAAGTAGGAAATAATCCTGCGAGTAATGTATATGTAAGACAAAAAAATAAAATGGCTGAAAATCTAGGTTATAATTTCAATCATATAAAATTAGATAGTAATATTACCGAAGAAGAATTACTTAGTATTATAAATGAATTAAATAATAATGATTTAGTAGACGGTATCCTAGTACAAATGCCTATTCCTAAGAGCCTTGATACTAAAAGAATACAAAATGCTATTGTGCCAGATAAAGACGTTGACGGCTTAACAGATATAAATATGGGCAGGCTAGTACATAATAGAGAATCTCTTGTTCCATGTACTCCAATAGGAATAATAGATTTACTTGACTATTATAATATTCCTATCGAAGGCAAGAATGTTGTCATAATAGGAAGAAGTGATTTAGTAGGTAAACCAATGGCTACTTTAATGACCAACAGAAATGCTACCGTTACACTATGTCATTCAAAAACAAGTAATTTAGAATTTTATACTAAATCTGCAGATATCTTAGTGGCTGCTATCGGTATACCTAAATATATAAAAAAGAATATGGTTAAAGAAGGAGCAGTTATTATAGATGTTGGTATAAATAGAATGGAAGATAACTCACTATGTGGCGATGTAGACTTTGATAATGTCAAAGATAAAGTAAGTTATATTACACCAGTGCCTGGTGGCGTAGGCCAAATGACTGTAGCGGAACTAGCAGTCAATACTTATAAAGCTCATGTACTTAGAAAAAATAAGTAAAAAAGTTTTTCCAATTCAGTGGAAAAACTTTTCTTTTACTTTTTGATATAAATATGAGATAATATATATAAGGAAATATGGTGATATTATGAAAGAATATATAGTAATTACTCCTAGTAACTTAAAGAAGAAAGTAATAGAACTATCAAGAAAGAAATACTATAACTATAATATAAAATTTATGAGTATAAATGAATTTATAGATAAAATACTGGTTCACGAGCCACAGGGAAAAGGTGCAGACCGCACCACAGAGGTGGAGATATATCTTAACTATGTCGGGCAATTTCAAGTACCTGTGGAGCAGCATGAACCAACAGAGGAAGAAAGGATTGCTGCTGAAAAAGAGGCGGAACGACTTCGCAGAAAACGAGAATCCAATCGTAAGTATATGAAAAAGATTCGTGAGAAATCAAAAGAATTTGCGGAGCATGAGCGTATAGCAGAAGAAAAAAGCTCTGATAGCAATGTGTGTGTTGAACAGAACGCCACAAGCAAATCAAATCGGCAAAAAGTGAAAGGAGAAAAAATAGCATGACAGAATTGAAACCACGAATCCATGACGAAAGCAACGGTCTGGACTATGTTCTTGTGGGCGATTACTATGTGCCGGACTTGAAGCTGCCGGAGGAACACCGCCCTATCGGTATGTGGGGCAGACTGCACAGGACATATTTGGAGCAGTACCGCCCTACAAGGTTCTCTGCCCTCTGTTTATCCGGCGAACTGCATACTTACCTTGCTGACCTGGACGAACAGGCAACGGAAAGGTGCAGCCTTATCATTGAGCAGATGAAACAAGCCGAGGGTGTGACCGAAACCATGAAAGCAGACAATCAGATGTTGTGGGTACAGTCCATGAACTCTATCCGTAACCGAGCCGAAGAAATCATCAGACAGGAAATGATTTACTGCTGATTTTATCAAGTCCAAAACCAACAAATTTATATCGTAAACGAAGCGACAGGTATTTCCTTATGAAGTGTCTGTCGCTTTTCATTTATCAAACTTTAAGGAGGAAAACACAATGAAGATGAACCGGAATGAAATGGAAGCCCTTTATGCCTTTGGCTGTCCGAACCTGAAAGCAACTGTCGAGCGTTTGCGTATGGTAGCTGCCCTTGCACCCGATCCAGTGGCGAAGAAGCTGTTTTATATGCTTTCCGTCAAGCTGAGTGCTGAGGGTGTTGAAAGGTGGTATCGCTGCTTTTACTGCAAGCTGCGTGTGTTGAAAAACCATAGGGAGGGCTGCTATGACGAGACTGACGAAGATTGAGAAAGAAACAATCGTTCTCTTTAATGAGGGCGAGGACAAGGCAAATATCTACACCCACAACGCCGGATTGAAAAAGAGGTTGGCTGCTTTTGCTAAGAAGTACCCTGACCTTTGCCGACTGGAAAAATCCAATGTTCAAGGCGGTGTTTCTTATGAGCTGGCAAAGTCCCGTCTGTCTATCCGTTTCCTGCCGCCTTACAGTGAGGAACGCAGACAGAAAGCCAGCGAATATGCGAAAAAGCATGGGCTGAACAGCCAGCAGGGATAATGTGATAATCAGGGCTGATATGCGGTTAAAATGTCAGGTGCAGACCTGATGTTTTGACCGTTGCCTATCGCCTGTGAGGAAAGTATCGGGGACTATGGATTTTGCGGAAATGTGCGTTACAAGGCTTGAACAGGAACTCTGTACACAAAATTTTTTCTTCCATTCTTTAAGTTGATGAAGTATAATGAGATATGAAAAATTGAGGTTTTTAATACTCGATTTCAAACAATCATTTTTATATAGCTGGAACTATGGAGGGCAAAAAATGAATGATTTTTTACGAATGTGTTTGAATATAATTACACAAATAGGCCCCTATTTAGTTGTACTTCTTCTTTTGAAATATCTTATAAATCTTCAACAAAAGAGAGCTAAAGAACGAGAGGAAGAACAGAAAAAGGGAATAATTAGAACGCATTATACAATAAAAACAGAGAAAACATTGACTATTATATTTGTTTTTGGAATTTTATTTACAGGAGGTTGTACTGTAGCAAGTGCTATCCAACAGGATGATATATTTCCTCCCTTGGTATTTGGCATTGCATTTGTTGTGTTTTTTATAGGCTCATTGAATATGATTATGTGGAAACTGGAAGTGGATGAAGATGAAATCACATGGCGTTCAACTTTTGGCAGAAAGAGAACTTTTCACTTTGAAGATATTACCTATTGCGAGAGAAAGAAAGGTTCTATGCGTGTATATGTAAATGGAGAAAAATTATTTACCATTGATAGTAATATTGACAAAGAAGAATTTATGGAGGACATAAAAAGAAGAAGAATCCCTGTAAAATCTTACTGGGCAAATCAGCATAAGAAAAATCGTAAATGACATAGATTTTATAACAGTACGATGTTAGACAACTGAATATGACCGTAAAGGAAGATGAAATATGAAAAAAGAGTTGAAACAAATATTGCTTATATGTTTATTTTTAATTATTGGTTGTGTACTTGGTTATTTTGTAGCACTTAATCAAATGAATCAACTTAGTGACCCTGAGTACATTGCGTTTTGGACAAGTCAAAATATGTCTGTTCCTGAACCATTAGGATTTACAAGAAGTATTCTTTCTTTTGGATTGCTTTTTGCTGGAATACCAACAGGTTTGATTTTTTATAGTGGTTTAGTTAAGAAATGGCTAACTCCTATCGCACCTAAAATTATAATTGGATTTGTTACTTTCCCGATTTATACACTTGCTGGAGTAATCGGTTCAATTCCTTTTATCATCTATAAAGGAATTTTTCTATTCAAAAATAATAGATGTAAATGACAACGAGCTTTTCAAGAGTAGGGTGTTTATCAACTACTTTTTAAGGCAACCACGCAAGGACGATCAGCTACATAGTTGGTCGTTTTTGTTTATCCATTTGCAGATTATCCGTAATCTGCCACAACTGAATATGAACGTTAAGGTCAGATGAAGAAACCGATGTATTGAGCGTAAAGCGATCATGCGTCGG
>OLQM01004121.1_pt1 | contig 11602 bp, 8 predicted proteins | sample 1673161 | NCBI WGS metagenome assembly OLQM01 (sample SAMEA3136761, study PRJEB25190) | human gut metagenome | reverse complement strand
AAAAGTCCCCGCCGCTATGGGCAGGGACTTTACGGTAAGTTCGGGATTCAAAGTTACGCCGCTTCAGCGGGGCCCTCGGGCAGCTCGGACTCCTCCGCTGGCTCGGTCGGCTCCTCAGCAACCGTCCATTCAAAAGCATTGGCCGTGCAGATGAGATCATCCCGCATAGAATCCGGCTCATAGGTGATGGTGATCCGATCACCCACATTCAGCAGGATGACCTTTTCCACCTCACCGGCGGAAATGCAGTAGACGGTATTGCCCGCATCCAGCGTTACATAGTACATAGTGGTACCATCAATGACAGCGGAGCGCAGCGCCGTTACGATGCCGGTCACGGTATCCTCATCCGCCGGCAGAATGGGGGCTTCCCCGGTATCCAGCTTGTTCTGCCGCAGCAGCTTATAATAGTTGCTCTGGCATTCCTCCACCGAGGCTCCGGTAGCAACGATCTGGTACTGCTGAACATTAACCATGGCATACATCTTCACCAGGCCGGCATAGTCCTTCAGCGCCATAAAGTAGGTGGGCTGATTGCTGATATTGAGCAGCAGCGGGAAGGTAGCGCTGTAATTGAGGTGCTGCCCCACACCCTCGGCGCTGTTCATGGCGCTGAATTCTTCGGCGCCCGCAATGGAATAGAAGGTAGTCTGCTTGGTGCGCTGGTTAGTTAGAATAAAGCCGATATTGGATTCATCGCTGCCGGCCGAAGTCACGCCGGTGTAGACATATACATCGTCATTGGCGGCAATATAGTTATAGCCCTCGGTGGTCACGGTCACATTCTTCTGGCCAAACAGCGAATTGATGAAGCCGCCCTGGTAAGTGCCATAGTAATCGTACTGATCCATAATGATCTCCGCCGAGTAGACGCCGTCCACCCAGGTGGGGATATCGGTATAGTACTGGCTTTCACCGGTGATGGCATTCACCAGCACCGCACCCTGGATATCGGTACCGCCAAAGAGCCCGATGCGCTTGACGATGCGGGGACAAACCCAGTAAGGCGTGCCTTCTTCGTCGATCTCAAAGGTCGGTTCATTAAAGATATAGGTGGGATACTGGAACCGCAGATGGCGGTACAGATTGCGGCTGAAGTGCTCAGCCGTAGTATAGTGCATCCCCTCCGGCAGACGGACCACATCTACCTCCTGCGTCACCATATCAATGATGAGGTAGGCGGGCAGGCCGGCGCTGCGGTTATTGAGCCACTTGAAGATATCGCCGTAGCGCAGCGGGGTGACCCGAACGGGACGACCCTTGTAATTGATCTGGGTATAGTTATCCGCTACCTCAAACTGGCTTACCATATCGGCCAGCTCGCCCAGTTTGCGGTCACCCAGCTTTTCGGCCGAATCCCGGTCCAGCATGGGGATCTGATCAAAGGAGATCTCCTCGATATCCTGGGTAAAGTCACCGGTCTCCACAGTTATCAGCTTGGCATAGGCGCCGCTGCGGATGACAACGCTGGAAAGCAGCCCGCCAACCACATAGATGACAAATACCGCGCCGATAACGATAAGCGGCACGATGCAGCTGCCCTTCAGCAGTTTCCAGAAGGTCTTGCCGTTTTCCGCCTGGCGATAGATGCCGGAAGTGATAACCGCCGTGATGCAGTATACTACCGAGAGGAACAGGAAAAAGCTATAAAATGCTGCAGAGTGCAGATTGATGGGCGGCAGCTCCACATAAAAGTAAATGAAACCCGCCACAATGGTGACGATCAGATTGATGAGAATGTTTTTGCCGGAAAAGCCGGATTTAGCCATAAAAGGCGCTCCTTTCGGACATTACATTAATAATAAGATCAGTGGGTACGCTCATCGCCCCAGAAGAACAGTGCCACGGTACCGGGGCCGGTATGGCTGCCAATGGTGGTACCGATATTATTGATCATAACCTTACCATTGAGGTGTGGGAACTTTTCCTCAACCAGATCAGCAACTGCACGGGCATCATCATAGCAGGCGGACATGGAGATAAAGCACTTGCCATTGTAATCATGGCCGCCCTGGGCGTGGTTCTCCATTTCCTTTACGATCTGCTGGATGACAGCCTTTTTACCGCGGATCTTCTGGCGGGGAATGAGGTGGCCCTCATCGTCCATATTCAGCAGCGGGCAGATCTTCAGCGCGGTGCCAAACCAACCGGCCGCCTTGGAAATGCGACCGCCGCGGACATAGAAGGTCAGATCGGTAGAAAAGAACCAGTGGTGCAGCTTCAGGCGGTTTTCCTCGGCGAAGTCACGCACTTCCTCCAGAGTCTTTCCCTCATCACGCAGGTCCGCCAGCTTATCCATCAGCAGACCATAGCCGGAGGAGGCCCCCAGGGAATCCACCACCAGCACCTTGTTCTCGGGGTATTTTTCAGCCAGCTCCTCGGCCGCGATGCGGGCGGAATTGACCGAACCGGAAAGACCGGAAGACAGGCTGACATGCAGGATATCCTTGCCCTCCTTGAGGAAACCCTCAAAGTAGGCCGCAAATTCATCCACATTCACCTGAGAAGTCTTGGTCATTTCACCGGCCGCCATACGGGCGTAGAACTCATCGAACGGCACGCTCTGGCCCAGGTCCAGCCTTACTTTAAAGATCGTGCCCTCTTCTATCTTTCTAGGGCCATTACGCAGCAGGCGAAAAGGGGAGTTTGGAACTTTCAATTGGATGCCGTGTACGGAGTGTTCTTCATGAATTTCGTGATGGACAAGGATATGCCCTCTAAAATCAGAACGGATATCGTTCTTTCTGACAGGGATACGGGGAAGCTCTTCAGCAACAAGTTCCGGCAGATTTTTATCGAACTGCCGAACTTCAACAAAGAGGAGGATGAATGTGAAAATGATTTTGAACGCTGGATTTATATACTAAAGCATATGGATACACTTGACCGGATGCCTTTCAAGGCTCGCAAGGCCGTCTTCGAGCGACTTGAAAAGTTGGCTTCCAAAGCAAATATGACCCAGGAGGAAAGAGCCCGGTATGAAGAAGAATGGAAAGTTTATAACGATTATTTTAATACGTTGGACTTTGCTGAACAGAAGGGGGTGCAGAAAGGCTTGCAAAAAGGTAAAGAAGAAACAGCTCGTAATTTGAAAGAATTAGGAGTGGCTGACGATATTATCATAAAATCTACCGGGCTTTCGAAAGAAGAAATCGAAAAATTATAATTTCTTTCATTTTATCGGAAAGAAAGGTTTGGTCGAAAGTGAAAAATAGTCTGTAACTTATGAAGCAAAAGATAGTTGTGGAGACTTTTAACACATTCTTTTTTCGCTAAGAGTGAAGTAGCTAAAAACTATATATGTCTTTTGGGTGAAATAAACGGAATTGGAATATTATCCACGTTAAAATCAGAAAAAAGTTTTCCGTTTTGGAAAACTTTCTGTATCAGCGAGAAAGAAATGTTTCCCGAAATTTAATGTTAAAAGCTAACCAAGCTATTAGATTATCTTCTATCTTTGTATCCGGTTTCGGAGCTAAAAGAGGTTTAGTCAATGAGGGAACGCTGTGTAAATCGGCGACAGTACCCGCTGCTGTAATTCTCTAAGAATCCGCACAATAAGCCACTGCATCGATGTCGGTGTGGGAAGGTGTTGCGAGGGAGGGATAAGTCAGAAGACCTGCCGGAACTTTTTCTTTTAGTTATCAATATTTTAAATTTAAACTTTCGGGAGTTAAAGTTATGAACTACGCGGAAATTTGTATCATCAAACGTGATGGTAAGAGAGAAGATTTCTCTATCAGTAAGATCAAGAATGCAATTAGTAAAGCATTCAGTGCAACAGGTATTCAGGATGAGCAGCAGTTGGTGGCTGACATCACTATGAACGTAATCAGTCAGTTTACTACTCCTACTATTACCGTAGAAGAGATTCAGGATTTAGTAGAAAAGTCGTTGATGAAAGTACGCCCGGAAGTAGCGAAGAAATATATTATTTATCGCGAATGGCGGAATACGGAGCGCGATAAGAAAACCCAGATGAAGCAAGTGATGGACGGCATCGTTGCTATCGACAAGAACGATGTCAACTTGAGCAATGCCAACATGAGCAGTCACACGCCTGCCGGACAGATGATGACGTTCGCTTCCGAAGTAACCAAAGATTATACGTATAAATACCTGTTGCCGAAACGTTTTGCCGAAGCGCACCAGTTGGGAGATATTCACATTCACGACTTGGATTATTATCCGACAAAGACGACGACCTGTATCCAATATGATATGGATGACCTCTTTGAACGTGGTTTTCGCACCAAGAACGGTAGTATCCGTACCCCGCAAAGCATCCAGAGTTATGCTACGTTGGCTACTATTATTTTCCAGACGAATCAGAATGAGCAGCATGGCGGACAGGCAATTCCTGCTTTCGATTTCTTCATGGCAAAAGGTGTGGCCAAATCTTTCCGCAAGCATCTGGCATCGTTCATCAATTTCTATGTCGCCATGGAAAACGGAAATCAGGCCGATGAGAAATCCATCCGCACATTGATTAAAGAATATCTTCCGTCTATCAAGACTACTGAAGCCGAACGCGAAACATTGCGCATTGCTTTGGTGGCTTTACAGATTATTATAGATAAGGAACACCTTGCCCGTATCGTTGAGAAAGCTTATCAGCAGACTCGCAAAGATACCCATCAGGCCATGGAAGGATTTATCCACAACCTGAACACGATGCATTCACGTGGCGGTAATCAGGTGGTATTCAGCTCCATCAACTACGGTACGGACACTTCTGCCGAAGGCCGCATGGTGATCGAAGAATTGCTGAAAGCTACCATTGAAGGATTGGGTACAAGAGGTGAGGTGCCTGTATTCCCGATCCAGATTTTCAAGGTGAAAGACGGAGTTTCTTACTCGGAAAAAGACTTTGAGAAAGCAATGAAAGCGGAAAATATCGAAGAGGCAATGACCGACCGTTACGAGGCTCCCAACTTCGACTTGCTGTTGAAGGCTTGCCAGACTACGGCGAAAGCATTGTTCCCGAACTTCATGTTCCTCGACGCACCTTTCAACCAGAACGAGAAATGGAGAGCGGACGATCCGAAACGTTACATCTACGAATTGGCGACGATGGGTTGTCGCACCCGTGTCTTTGAAAACGTGGCAGGAGAAAAATCTTCTTTAGGTCGTGGCAATCTTTCATTCACTACGCTGAATATGCCGAGACTGGCGATTGAAGCCCGCATCAAGGCGGAAAACCTGATAGAGGATGAACGCAACAAGGATGCCATTGAACAGAAGGCAAAAGAAATTTTCATCGAATCCGTACACCAAATGTCCGTGCTTGTAGCCGATCAGCTTTACGAGCGTTATCAGTATCAGCGTACGGCCCTGGCACGTCAGTTCCCGTTTATGATGGGAAATAATGTGTGGAAAGGCGGCGGTGAGCTGAACCCGAATGAACAGGTGGGTGATGCATTGCGCAGCGGTACGCTGGGTATCGGATTTATCGGCGGACACAACGCGATGGTGGCTCTCTACGGACAAGGTCACGGCCACAACCAGAAAGCATGGGACACGCTGTATGAAGCGGTGATGGAAATGAATAAAGTGGTAAACGAATATAAAGAGAAATATAACCTGAACTACTCCGTTCTGGCTACTCCTGCCGAAGGACTTTCGGGACGTTTCACTAAAATGGATCGTCGGAAATATGGAAAAATCCCCGGAGTGACAGACCGCGACTATTATGTCAACTCTTTTCACGTAGACGTGAAAGAACCGATCAGCATCGTTGAGAAAATCAAGCGTGAAGCTCCGTTCCACGCCATTACGCGCGGCGGACATATCACGTATGTAGAACTGGACGGTGAAGCACAGAAGAATGTACGTGCCATCGCCAAGATTGTGAAAGTGATGCACGACGAGGGGATTGGCTACGGCTCTATCAATCACCCGGTAGATACTTGTCATAACTGTGGTTACAAAGGGGTTATCTTCGATAAATGTCCGGTGTGCCAGAGTGAAAGCATCCTTCGTATGCGCCGTATAACCGGTTACCTGACAGGCGATTTGAGTTCCTGGAACTCTGCTAAACGGGCAGAAGAACAAGACCGCGTAAAACACCTGTAGAAGTGAATTTATTAGGAACTTATCCTGAAACGATTGTCGATGGTGAAGGCATCCGGTACTCTATTTATCTTGCCGGATGTTCCCATCACTGTCCTGGTTGCCACAACCCGGAGAGCTGGAATCCGAGGGCGGGGGAAGAGTTGACGGAAGAAAAAATACAGTCCATCATCCGTGAAATCAAGGCAAATCCTTTGCTGGACGGTGTTACTTTTTCCGGTGGTGATCCGTTCTTCCATCCGGAGGAGTTTCTGCTTTTACTGAAACGGGTGAAAGAGGAGACGGGGATGAATGTGTGGTGCTATACAGGATATAGCTACGAAGAAATCAAGGCACAGCCCCGCTTGAGTGCTGCCCTTGATTATATAGATGTGTTGGTGGACGGACGCTTCGAGCAGGCTCTTTTCTCTCCGTATCTGGAGTTCAGGGGAAGCAGTAATCAACGGATCTTGAAGTTGAAGTAACGACTTTTCTCCACTAAAAAAACTTATTTTTCAAAGGAAACAAAAACACCTGTACCATTGTTTTGTTTACCTTTACGAAACCAAGTGAATCATTTTTCATCACAGAGTAACGCGGTGCTTTTTTTGTCGTCGGTGGTGTTTGTGTTTGCATCCCTGCGTTGCTTTATGGTGAAAAAAGAATGACTACTTACAAGAATAAGTTTTTATGGTACAATCGATAAATTCAACTCAAAAAATAGAGGAAACCGACGGATTGCCGATGCCTAAGCGTATTTGGGCGGTGGTGTCCGTTGGATTCGCTCTTTGTATGTCGGTATTGGATATTAACATCGTCAATATCGTACTACCCACGCTTTCGCATGATTTTGGGACTTCTCCCGCTGTAACCACCTGGATTATCAACGGCTATCAGCTGGCCATCGTCATATCGCTACTGTCTTTTTCCGCTTTGGGTGAAATCATCGGTTACCGGAAAGTCTTTCTTTCGGGTATCGGCCTGTTTTGCATCACTTCGTTGATCTGTGCCTTGTCCGATTCGTTTTGGACGCTAACCGTCGCCCGTATTTTTCAGGGGTTCAGTGCCTCTGCCATCACCAGCGTGAATACGGCACAGCTACGTTACATCTATCCGAAGAGCCAGATTGGGCGGGGAATGGGGATTAATGCGATGGTCGTTGCCATATCGGCTGCCGCCGGGCCTTCTGTGGCGAGCGGTATTCTTTCTATTGCCAGCTGGCACTGGTTATTTGCTATTAATGTTCCGTTAGGACTTACCGCATTGTTCCTCGGCATCAAACATCTGCCAAGGCAGGAGGAACGCTCGAAACGCAAGTTTGATTATATCAGCGCCATAGCGAATGCGGTTACCTTCGGCCTGCTTATATATACGCTGGACGGATTCGCCCATCACGAGGAAATGGATTTCCTTTTCATCCAACTGGTTGTATTGGCAGTGGTAGGCACGTACTATGTGCGCCGGCAACTCACGCAGACTACTCCGCTATTGCCGCTCGACCTGTTGCGGATTCCGATTTTCCGGTTATCCATCCTGACTTCCATTTGTTCCTTTATCGCTCAAATGTCGGCAATGGTTTCCCTGCCTTTTTTCCTGCAGAACACTTTAGGACACAGTGAGGTGATGACCGGACTTTTGCTTACTCCGTGGCCGTTGGCTACGCTGGTCACGGCTCCATTGGCAGGGTATCTCGTGGAGCGTATTCACCCCGGTATACTGGGAAGTATCGGGATGGTTTTGTTTGCCATCGGGCTTTTCTCGCTTTCCAGTCTGACTGCCGAATCATCTGATATAAGTATTATCCTGCGTTTGATGTTATGCGGTGCAGGCTTCGGATTGTTTCAGACGCCAAACAACAGTACAATTATCTCTTCCGCTCCTACGCAGCGTTCGGGAGGGGCCAGTGGGATGCTGGGAATGGCCCGCCTGTTGGGACAGACCACCGGAACAACATTGGTTGCCTTGCTTTTCAGCTTTGTCACTCATAGCCGGAGCACGGCTGTTTGCCTGATGGTGGGGAGTGGGTTTGCCGTTGTGGCAGCTATCGTCAGTAGCTTGAGGCTATCACAGCCTTCCACCCTGAAAAGAAAATAATGAAGTCCTGAAAGAGGATTAAGTCTTTCAGAACTTCACAGGAACATCATACAACATATCAGTAAGTAATCATTCAAGATGAACTTGAAAGATTTGACTTTCTAGTATTTCGTTTCCCGTATGACTTCTACCAGACGGCGGAAGTCTTCCGGATGCACATCACCGATGTTTCCGATACGGAAGGTATCTGCTTTTGAAATCTTTCCCGGGTAAATCACGAATCCTTTATTTTTCAGTGCATAATAGAATGTTTTGAAGTCGAATCCTTCATGCGGATAAAGGAAAGAAGTGATGATAGGCGACTGGATGTCATCTTCGAGCAGTGTTTTGAATCCGAGTGCACGCATTCCTTCCACCAAAATACGGTGATTTTCGCAATAACGTTGGTAACGTGCTTCTACGCCTCCTTCTTCAATCAATTCGGTCAGGGCTTGTTTGAAAGCACGGACAACGTGTGTCGGTGAAGTGAAGCGCCATTTTCCGTGTCCTTTTTCCATTGTTTCCCATTGGTCGTAGATGTCCAGGGAAAGAGAGCGTGCCACTCCTTTGCAATATTTTAATTCCGAACGGCGGGCGATGATGAATCCGAATCCCGGTACACCCTGAATACACTTGTTGGAACTGCTGATTAGGAAGTCGATACCGAGTTCGTTTACATCTAAGGGGATACCTCCGAAGCTGCTCATACAGTCTACAATCAGCTTTTTACCATGCATCTTGACGATGTGGGACAGTTCTTTGATCGGATTCAGGATACCGGTCGTTGTTTCGCAATGAACGAAAGCGACATGTGTGATATCGGAGTTATTGCTAAGATAATCGTCTACATATTCAACTGATACCTGCTCTGTTTCTTCAAAAGCCAGCATGTCGTAGTCGAGATGGTAATATTCTGCAATGTTGCCCATACGGTCGCCATAGGCTCCGTTGCTACAAATCAGGAGTTTGTCTTTCGGGGTGATGGTGGCGCCTAAAACGGCCTCCACGCAATAGGTTCCGCTTCCCTGTAAAAGGATGGAAGTGTATTCTTCCGGTTTTTTAGTGGCGATGTTAACCAGGTCTTTGCGGAGTTCCTGAACAATGCCGAGGTTGTAGTCTTCGTCCCATGTACACCAGTCAGTCATCATGGTTTCTTTTACTGTTTCAGACGTGGTCAGAGGACCGGGAGTTAATAATAAATATGGTTTCATAATGATACATTTTTTTACCAGCACAGTGCTGGAATAAAGTTTCTTTGCGATATATTGTTATAAAAAGTACAGAAGCGGTTACCGTTCCGCTTATCATCTGTCAGCGTTCATTCTTTCGATCAATGCAGGCAGTTCCTCCATGGAAAGAATCACATAAGAGGCACCTGCAGCAAACATACGTTCCTTCACATCAGCGATGCGAACTTCAAGTTCGGCAGCCGGCATGGCCTTTGTTTCGGCCTCGGTGAGAGCCATTTCGTTACTTCCGAGAACAACTCCCACACTGCAAACCTTTGCGTTGACTCCCTCTTTGATGTCGGCAATCGTGTCCCCAACTTTTACTACGGCATCAAGACTGTCGACACCCAGCTTTATCAGGTTTTCAAAAATCATGTAAGGAGCCGGACGTCCGGCGGGAAGTAAGTTCGGAGTAGCACAGTAATCCACCCGATACCCTTTTGCCTGCGCAGCAGGAAGAACAACATTCATCATTTCGCGGGTATATCCGGTAGTAGAGCCAATTTTCAGACCTTCGGCACGCAGTTTCTCCAGTGTCGGAATCACGCCCGGAATAGGGTCTGTGTAATTTTCGAGCGAGGCAAACAGATGTTTTTCAAAAAGACGGTTCAATTCCACCACATCTTCCTCCGTCCAGGCACGCTGATAACGCGTAGCAAACTGTTCATTCACCTCGGGCATCGACAGCAACTCGCGAATATGCTGAATCTTTGGTAACCCCATTGGTTTGCGGGTCTGCACCACATCTATAATCAGTCCTTTTTCGGCAAATGCTTCGATAAAAGCTGCCACCGGGGCAAAACATCCGTAATCGACGGCTGTACCGGCCCAATCCATAATTACACATTTAATCTTTTTCATTCTTGTTTCCTATATATAATTAATTTATTTATGATTTATCTTTTCAATAAGAAGATGCAAGGGAAGGAACCGGACAAGAAGTTGCCTTTTCACGTATTTCCTTCCGCTTGCCTTTCCGGTAGCGCTGCATCAGGTAGAACAAGGAAACTGTAAACGCCGTACAGCAAACGATTCCCACCGTGCCCGCCATTGTATTGTAAAATTCGAGCCAGTCCAGATTCGGATTGAAACATTCTTTAAATACCAACACCAATACCGTTCCCGTATAGCCGATAGAATCAACCATTGCGATGAAGAAACCCACATTTCCCCTAATCCGGAAACAGGCTATAAAACGGTCGAAGAAAATTGTCTGAAAACTAAGATAGGAAAAGTAGAGGCAAAGGCTCTGAATAAACAACCACACCAACGGAGAAAGTTGCAAGCTATCGTAATTGAAAGCGACGAAACTGAGAGTTACCGCACCTGCAATGACCAGCGTCAGCAAGGTCGAAAGAACTTTGATATGACTTTTCACTAATGCAAGAGTGGCAAAAACAGCCAGAATAATCAACGTCACAACACCGTCTACTTTGGCAAATACCCAAGAAGAAAGACCGGCGGCATTCACATCTATGATCTTCACAAGAAAGTCTTCCTTGACATCTTGCAGGACAGTGAGAAAGAGATTGGCAAAGAAAAGTAACGTCAGCACAGGGGCAAAGTTGCGGAAAAGTTCCCAACGTTGTTGTCTGTCCAACGTGACACGCTCCACACGCAACGCTTTATCTTCGGCAGTCGGCTTGGGTAGGTGGTCGAGAATGTATCCCAGCCCCGCCAACAGAGGCAGCGCTACCGCACCAATCAACGCAGGCATCCAAAACTCGCTGACATTCAAGATATCGACTACGAAAAGCCCGATCGACTTTGCCGTACCACTACTCACCGCAATACTCAGCCCGAAAAGGGAAGCGAGTAAGTCCGTCACCCGCCGGCCTTCGAGGAAGCTGAAGATAACGCCCCACATACAACCCAACGACAGCCCGTTGAAGAACAACGCCAGCACATTGAACGGACGAGGCAGACATCCGAAAAGAACTAAAGAGAGCTCGGCAACCCCAATGGAGACAAGAATGAATTTCAGGCGGCCCTCTCTCTTCAGTTCAGAAATAAGTTTGATTCCGATAAACTTGGATACCATGTACCCGAATATCTGAATGATGCTTGTTGCCACTTTATAATCCATGCCGAACAGTTCCATGCCGTCGAATGTAGCAGCGGTGAATGGCTTGCGAAGCGCATACACCAGTGAGTAAGACAACAGCGCCGCACCTCCCGCATAGAAGATAAAAAGTAAATCAGAAAGTTTTTTTTGAGCCGAAGGCGACAGTTTTTCTTTGAAATTCATA
>OLQM01004111.1_pt1 | contig 11634 bp, 9 predicted proteins | sample 1673161 | NCBI WGS metagenome assembly OLQM01 (sample SAMEA3136761, study PRJEB25190) | human gut metagenome | reverse complement strand
CCGATCTTGATGTCGGATGGATCGACCGAGTGGAAGTATTATATCTCGGACGGCACAGTACAGAACGGCCAACTCATCACAAAGCGGATGAAGATGGAATAAGCAGGCTCCCGGCCCCGGAACTTTGACGAATTTACAAAAAGGTTGCATCTGCGTGGTTGAAACCCGCAAAACCTATGGTATACTATAAGGGATATCCGGGCAGGCATTTCTGCCCCCCAACACCCCCGCTGCGGGGTCAACACAAAAGGAGTATTGTAGCGTTATGGTTCGCATTACTATGGAAGACGGCGGCATCATCGACATTGAGCTGAATGAGGAAGTCGCCCCCATCACCTGTGAGAATTTCAAGAAGCTGGTCAGCGAGGGCTTCTATAACGGCCTGACCTTCCACCGTGTCATCCCCGGTTTTATGATCCAGGGCGGCTGCCCGCTGGGCAACGGCACCGGCGGCCCGGGCTGGAACATCAAGGGCGAGTTTGCTGCAAACGGTGTGAACAACCCCATCAAGCATACCCGCGGCGTGATCAGCATGGCCCGCAGCATGAACCCCAACAGCGCCGGCAGCCAGTTCTTCATCATGCACAAGGACGCTCCCCATCTGGACGGCCAGTATGCTGCTTTCGGCAAGGTCGTTGCCGGAATGGAGGTCGTGGATAAGATCGCTTCCGTCCGCACCGACTGGAACGATAAGCCCACTACCCCCGTCAAGATGAAGACCGTTGAGCTCATCGAGGGCTGATCTTCTGCGCTTCTGTCCCGCATCTCCTGCCCGTGAAGTGCCCCGTCAAGTAGACAAAAAATAATATAAGATTTTTGTTCGCCGTTTCTACAAGGAGACGGCGAATTTTTTGTGCAAATCGGCGTTAGGACGCTCGATTCATGGCACGGACGTGAGCTTGCAGCGTCCAACACGGGACATTTTTTTGATATTTTACTTCCGCTGTATCGTGATTGTTCTTGCTTGACATGAAAATACCCCCAGAGTACGCAGAGTTTTCTTTTTACTCTGTCTACTCTAGGGGTAGCATATCATGTTGAGGATACAGGCCGGGGGCTTTCCATATATGCGTCAGAAAGAGATGAGAGACTTACTTTTTTTCGCCCTTGGGCAGCAGACCGGCGCGCTCCAGAGCCGGGCGCAGGGCCAGATACAGGATGACCACGCAGATGGTGGAGGCTACGCTGTTGACAAAGGTGACACCACCGGCGATCTTGGACAGGGCCTGTGCCACGGTGTACTCCTGGCCAAAGATGTAAATGTTGCGGAAATAGCCCAGGAACGGGTCGGTGATGACGTTCAGCAGCAGGCCGGAGCCGCCTGCCACGATGACCTTGAGCAGGTAGCCCTTGCTGTGGCGGTCGAGATCGCGCAGCTTGAACACCTTGTGGGCCACGGCACCGCAGGTGATGCCGATGATGAACTTCAGCACAAAGGTGGTCACGGCATAGCCCGGGTCACCGGCCAGGATATCGGCCAGAGCCAGACCGATCGCACCGGCCAGGCCGCCGGAAACGCCGTCCAGCAGCAGGGCGGTCAGGGCGGTGAAGGTGTTGCCCAGATGGAACGAGGAGCCGCCGTAGAACGGCACACGGAAGAACAGGTATGCCACCAGGCTCAGCGCGGCCATAACGCCGGTCAGGGCCAGCTCCTTGGTGGTAAAGGTGCGCTTGTACAGCACACTGCCGAACAGGATGACGACGATCACCACAGCCAGCAGCAGCCACATTGCAGTTGTAGACATGATTTTTCCCTCCAAATTTTTTCGGGGCGAACCCCCTCTATCCTGCTCTGCAGGATCGTTCGCCCGTTTCAAAGCCACTTACCCATAAAACTACTTGACATTTGGGTGTGTGGTTGGTATGCTCCTATTATACGCGAAACTGGCACCATGAAAATACCCAGAATAAAGTTTTTTTATGGGGTCAGTTCGGCAAAGCACCCAAAAAGGGGAGAGGTCTTATGTTTCATCTGACAACTGCACTGGATGCCGCCAGCGGGGTGCCGCTGTACGAGCAGCTCTATGAGAGCCTTGCCGCCGAGATGCGCAGCGGGGCCATTCCGGCGGGCACCCGGATGCCCGGCAAGCGGCGGCTGGCGGCAGAGCTGTCGGTGTCTGTCAACACGGTGGACGCGGCATATCAGATCCTGGCGACCGAGGGCTACATGGAGCCGCGGGAGCGCAGCGGCTTTTATGTACAGGAATATCTTGCCCTGCCCACCCGGCCCGAGGAAGTGCCGCCCCCGGTATCTGCCGCTCCGCCGGAAGCAGCTGAGCCACCCGTCCGGTTCGATCTGTCCACCCGGGGCGTGGACCCGGGGCTGTTCCCGTTCCGCACCTGGGCCCGGCTGCAGAAAGAGCTGCTCTATTCCTCACCCCAGCTGCTGACCCATGGCGATGCACAGGGGGACGTGGAGCTGCGGCAGGCGCTGGCGGACTATCTGGAGGAATACCGGGGCGTGCGGTGCACCGCCGAGCAGGTGGTGGTAGGTGCCGGTATGGAATATCTGCTGAGCCTGCTGGCCCCGCTCCTGCCCGGCAAAACGGCGGTGGAAAACCCCGGCTACCAGCGCGCGAAGCAGGTGCTGGAAAACAACGGCGTGGCGTGCTGCTGCCTGCCTGTGGATGCGGACGGCCTTTCTGTTGAGGCATTGTCCGGCTCGGGTGCGGCGGTGTGCTATGTCACGCCCAGCCACCAGTTCCCCACGGGCGTGACCATGCCGGCGGGCCGCCGAACGGAGCTGCTCCACTGGGCATCCCGCTGCCCGGGCCAGCGGTATATCATAGAGGACGATTACGATTCGGAGTTCCGCTTTGATACCCGCCCCCTGCCCAGCCTGCAGGGCATGGCCGGGGCCGACGGCCCGGTGGTCTACCTCTCCACCTGCTCCCGCAGCCTGGCCCCCGGCATCCGCATCGCTTACATGGTGCTGCCCCGGCAGCTGCTGCCTGCCTGGCGGGCAAAGTACCGGATTTATTCCGGCACCGTCAGCCGGTTTGAGCAGCAGACCCTGGCCCGCTTCATCCGCGAGGGCTACTTTACCCGGCATCTTGCCCGGGAGCGCGTGGCCTACAAGGTCCGGCGGGATGCTCTGGCTGCCTCTCTGCGCGCTGCCTTTGCGCCGGACGAGCTGACCCTGACCGGCCTGCATACCGGCCTGCATCTGTTGGCAAGGCTGAAAAATGCCCCGCCGGATGCCGCCCTTCACGCCGCCGCAAAGGCGCAGGGCGTGGCCCTGAGTCTGCTGAGTGATTATGACCTGACCGGCGGGGAACAGGATTTTTCCGGAACGTTTGTGCTGGGCTATGGCTCCCTGAGCGAGGCATCATTCCCCGAGGCGGGCGAAACGCTGAGGAAGGTCTGCACCGCCGCCCGGGAAGCGTCTGTGACCGTGTAAGTGCCCGCCTTTGCATCCCACGCCCCGGGCAGGGCCTCGGCGTGGGGGAGGGCGCTGTTGTTGGCCAGAAACTCCAGGACCGTGCCCAGCAGGGTGTAATCCTGCGCCGCAAAGTCGGTGAGCAGAGCCGTGCTGCTGGCCCGCAGGGCATCCGGCAGGGTGGCGGGCAGCAGGGCGAGGTCCTGTCGGAAAAAGGCTTCCCACACTGCCGCCCGGGCAGCGGCCCGGCGGGCAGGCGGCAGGGTGCCGTCCGCATCCCAGCCGGAGAGCAGAGCGTGGGCCTCCTTGGCCGAAATGCTCTGTACAGCGGCGGAAAGCCCGGTTTCGGCCAGCTCATCGGCAGTCAGTGCCCCCGAAAACCCCACCCGCACCGGCCCGTAACGGGAAGCGGTCTTTTCCAGCACGGCGGGGGACAGCGCCAGATAAAGCATATCCTCCGGCAGGCCCAGCACCTCCAGAAGCGCCTGACGGCACCGGGCGGGCCCCGCCGCTCCGTAGCAGTGGGCAAGGCTGGCAGTCTCTCCGTTGAAGGGAACCGTCAGCTCCCCCGGCACGGCCAGCAGGTTCAGACTGTTCTGGGCGGCGTTCAGGTAGACCAGCAAAAAGCCCGGCTGCTCCCCGGCGGTGCAGAGAAGCAGAGTCATCCGGTGCTCGGCCCGGGGCAGCTGGATGGGCACCCCGCTCTGGGGCTGGGCGGTCTGGATGCGGGTGCGCACCATCTGCCGGGTGAGCAGGACTGTGCCGCCCACCAGCGGCAGCAGCACCAGAAGTGCCGCCCCCAAAGCAGCCCAGAAGGGCCTCCAACCGTTCTTGTGCATCCCGTGTTCCTCCGTTCCGTTTTGGAACAGGGTGGGCCGGGATGTGCTTTTTTATACAGAAACCGCTGCCCGGGCATGAAAACGCCCCCTGTGCCATACAGTAGAGCACAGGGGGCGTTTGTGTATGTGGGAGAGCTTGGCGCGGGTGAATGCGGTGGTCGGCGGTGTGGTATGGGGACCGGTGGGGCTGGCACTGCTGTTTGGCACCGGCTGTCTGCTGACAGTGCGCACCGGTTTTTTCCAGCTGCGGTATTTCGGGTACTGGATGCGGCACACCATCGGGGCCATCTTCCTGGACCGGAATGTGACCGCCCACACGGACGATGAAGCCATCAGCCAGTTCCAGAGCCTTTGCACGGCGCTGGCGGCGACCATCGGCACCGGCAACATCGTGGGCGTGGCGGCGGCCATTCTGGCAGGCGGGCCGGGGGCTGTGTTCTGGATGTGGGTCATGGCCCTGCTGGGGATGATGACCAGCTATGCCGAGAACGTGCTGGGCATCTGCTACCGTCGCCGGGATGCCGCCGGAAGATGGTGCGGTGGGCCCATGTACTATCTGGCCGAGGGGCTGGGCGGCGGCTTTGGCCGGGCACTGGCGGTGCTGTTTGCCTGCTTTTGCGTGCTGGCCAGCTTCGGCATGGGGAACATGAGCCAGATCAACTCCATTGCGGGCAATCTGCAGGCGGTGTTCCGGGTGCCGCCGGTGGCAACGGGCATCGTGCTGGCCCTGCTCACCGGGCGGGTCATACTGGGCGGGCTGAAGCGGGTGGCCGCAGTTACGGAGGCCATCGTCCCGCTCATGGCCCTGTTCTACCTGTTCGGGGCGCTGACCGTGGTCTGTGTCCATTGGGCGGCTGTCCCGGCGGCATTCGCAGCCATCTTCCGGGGGGCGTTTGGCTTGCAGGCCGCCGGGGGCGGGGTGCTGGGCTACGGCATGGCCCGGGCCATCAGCTGGGGATTCAAGCGGGGAGCCTTTTCCAACGAAGCAGGACTGGGCGCGTCGGTGCTGGTGCACTGCGCGGCCAACGTGGAGGAGCCTGTCCAGCAGGGAATGTGGGGCATGTTCGAGGTGTTTGCAGATACCATGGTGGTCTGCACCCTCACGGCACTTGTGGTACTCACCAGCGGCCTTGTGGATCTGGACACCGGTGCGGCCATGACCGGTGTGGAGGCCTCCGCACTGGTGGGGCAGGCCTTTTCCACGGTGTTCGGGGCGTTCGGGCCGCAGTTCATCGCGGTGTCGGTCCTGTTGTTCGCCTATTCCACTACGCTGGGGTGGAGCCATTACGGCACCCGGGCAGTGGTGTATCTGCTGGGGGAGTGTGCCGCCGCAGGATATAAACTGGTGTTTGCGGCCATGGTGCTGGTGGGTGCTGTGATGAAGCTGGATCTGGCCTGGGCGCTCTCCGATACCTTCAACGGCCTGATGATGCTGCCCAATCTTGTGGGCGTGGTGGGGCTTTCGGGAGTGGTGGTCCGGGAGACACAAGCGTACCTGAAACGAAAATGACCCTCTCCGTCCCTGCAGTCTGTCTGTCAGATGCGGGATGGAGAGGGTCATTCTTTATCGCTTCTTTTTATTCGGCTTCGGGGCAGGCCGCTTCAGGCTCCGCACCGCGTCACGCCCGGCGGCGATGCCGCTGCCAAAGGCCCAGTGCAGGTTGAAGCCGCCGCAGCTGCCGGCGCAGTCCAGCGTTTCACCCACAAAGTAAAGGCCGGGGCAGCCCTTGAACTGGAAGCTGGGGGTCACTTCGGTCAGGCTCAGGCCGCCGCCGGTGGTCTGGGCCTGCTTCCAGCCGCAGGGGGTCAGACCTTCGAACAGCCAGTGCTTGGCCGCGTTGGCCAGCACCTGCCAGGCGGCATCCGGCAGGGTGTCCACCGGTTTTTCAGGCAGCTTTGCCGCTGCCCACAGGGCGCGGCCCAGCTTGGGATTGAGCAGACCTGTCCAGAAATCCGCAGGTGCCTTGCCCGGCAGCAGGGGCACCCGGGCCGCAAACAGGGCGGTCAGGGCAGTCTCATCCAGCATGGGGAAGAGGTCCAGCTCAACGGCCGGGCGCTTTGGCCCCCGCCCCGGGGCCAGATGGCCGGACAGCTGCATGATGCAGATGCCCGAAAGCCCGTAGTCCGTGAACTGCACCTCGCCGCTTTCCACAGCCACGGTGCAGTGGCGGTCGAGGTCCAGCAGGGTGGCGGCGGCCTTGGCCCGGATACCGGCCAGAGATCGGTTGGGCTTTGCTGTCTGCAGGGCGGTCAGGCAGGGGTACAGCGGCTCCAGCTTTCCGCCGCACTGGGCGGCGAATCGGGTGCCGAAGCCGTCGGTGCCGAACTGCGGCCCGGCATTGCCGCCCATGGCGCAGATGACGGCATCGGCCCGCAGGGTCTGGTCCTGACCCTCGGCATTCTCACACAGGATGGTGTAGCCGCTGCGGTTCTGGCTCAGGGTCTGCACAGTGCAGCCGGTACGCACCTCCACGCCCAGCCGGGCAAGGTGGCCTTCCAGCAGGGCCAGCACGTCTGCGGCCTGGTTGGAGTAGGGGTACACCCGCCCGGCCTCATCGGTGCGGGTGTACAGGCCCAGCGCCGCGAACCATTCCAGCGGCGCGGCGGCATCCACCGCGGCCAGCAGGGGCCGCAGGGCGGCGGAGTCAGCGGTGAAATACTGCTCCGGTGCAATGCCGGTGTTGTCCAGATTGCAGCGGCCGTTGCCGGTGGCCAACAGCTTTTTGCCGCACCTGGGGTTGCGGTCCAGCACCGTCACCCGCACTGCCCCTGCCGGGGCAGACTGGGCGGCGGCCAATGCGGCGGCAAGGCCCGCTGCACCGCCGCCCAATATCACGATCTGCTGCATAAGAGCACCCCCTCAGAAATCCATACATTTTATTATAACATACACAGCAGCAAAAGGATAGAAGAATGCCCCAAATTTGCAGCGAATAATCTTTGACGAAAGCCTTGACAGAAAAAGCAGAATTTGGTAGTGTTGATTCGACGGAATTGCGTGGTTTCGCAGGCTGTGGAAATGCGGCCGGAAAAGGGCAGAGAGTTGGGACTCTGCTGAGGAGAAGCTGAATATGTGGAAGAAAAAAGAAAGATGGACGGCAGCTGCGCTGCTGCTGGCGATGGTCGTGGTGACAGGTCTGTGCTGGTACATCCTGTACATCCGGCAGCAGTTCTATGACGAAGGCACCCGCAACCTGCTGGAGACCTATGAGCAGGTGGATAAGTCTTTTTCCATCTTCAGCCGGAGCAACTGGAACATGCTGAACGAGTGGGGCAAGAGCCTGCAGGCTGCCAATGAGGAGGGCCTGGCGGAGGAACGCCTGCGCAGCTATGAGGCCGAGCGGGAGATCTGGCGGTACAGCAGCGTGTATCTGTTCAATGAAAACTGCGAATATTGGAGCATCCGGGGCAAGCATGAAAAAGTGGATCACCTCTGGACGGCCTTTGAGGAGATGTACCGCACCGGCAAGCCTACGGTGTCCAGCTACATTATGCGGAGCGGGGAGCGCCGGGTGGTATATTCTGCGCCCATTGCGCCGGTGGAAATCGACGGCACCACCTACACCAGCCTTGCCGTGAGCTATCGGAATAAGACCATAGAGGAATTGATCGGCGGCAGTGCTTATGGCGGCCAGAGCGACTGCTACATCATCCATCCCGATGGCGATGTGATGCTCTCGGAGGAGCCCAAGAGCGAGATCGAGGACTGGATGGACAACCTGTTCGACTACCTGCAGAAGCATGCGCAGGTGGATGCGGGCACACTGACCCGGGCCCGGCAGGACGTGGCAGAGGGCCGCAGCGGCAGCCTTTCCTGCTGGCTTGAAGGCAAGAGCTATTATCTGGTCTACCAGCCTGTGGGCTTTCAGGATCTGTCCATTGTGGGCATCGTCGGCCGTGACGTGGTGGACAGTGGAATGCGGAAGATCCAGAACGCCACCATCCTGCTGCTGGCTGGGCTGTTCTTCTGCGCAGGCATCGTGCTGGTGTACGGTGTCCGCACCGATGCCCGCCTGCGCGTGGAGGAAAAGGAGCGCGCCCTCCGGCAGGAAGAGGAGGCCCGCCAGCAGATGGAGGACCTGGCCAACACCGACGGCCTGACCGGACTGTATAATGAACGCTATTTTGACGCATTGTTGAAAGAAAACGAGCTGAACAGGACACCGTTTGTCCTGTTCTACCTCGACCTTGACCGTTTCAAGCCTGTGAACGACCGTTACGGCCACGATGTGGGCGACCAGCTGCTCAAGGAGGTGGCCAGCCGCCTGCGGGGCTGCGTGCGGGAGAGCGATGCGGTGTTCCGCATCGGCGGGGATGAGTTCGCCCTCATCGTCAACGGAGCCGTAACGGAGGGGTTCTGCAAGAGCCGGGTGGAAAAGATCAAGGCAGCCATCCGGGAGCCTTACCGCCTGAAGGATGCAGAGGTGCAGGTTGGCACCAGCTGCGGCTGTGCGGTCTACCCCTGCGACAGCGACGATGTGCGTGCCATCCGCATCCTGGCCGACCACCGGATGTATGAGGATAAGCAGCGCTCCGGCAGGAGCTGCGAGTGACGAGAACGATAAAAGATTTCTCCCAGTTTCTTGTGCTTTCTCCCAAAATGAGCGTATAATTGGGAGAAGGAAGAACGGGCTGGGAGAAGGAATGGGTGAATCATGCGTACATTTGATTATAAAAAGATTGCAGAATACTCCTGGGATAATGAGGTCTTGTCTTATGTTGCGAAGATCCATGAATGCAAGGGGCGGCAGGAACTATATCTGAAACAAAGGCCCGCTGAATTGGAGCGACTGGTGGAGATCGCAAAGATCCAAAGTACAGAGTCCTCCAATCGGATCGAAGGGATCATCACGACCAATGCACGCCTGAAACAGCTGGTTGAAGATAAAACGACTCCACGTAACCGGGACGAAATGGAGATATTGGGATATCGGAATGTTTTAAATCTCATCCACGAGAACTATGCCTATATTCCGGTAGAGCCGGGGTACATCCTGCAACTGCACCGTGATCTGCTGAAATATACGAATTTGACCTATCGAGGACATTTTAAGACTACACCCAATGAGATCGATATGACCCTTCCCAGCGGGGAACGCCATGTGCTGTTCCGCCCGCTGGAACCATACGAGACACCGGGTGCTGTGGAGGCACTTTGTTGCACTTATCAGGATGTGCTGCACAGAGAACTCGTTGATCCCCTGCTTTTGATCCCCTGTTTTATCTTGGATTTTCTCTGTATCCATCCTTTCAATGATGGTAACGGCAGAATGAGCCGGCTGCTGACCCTTTTGATGCTGTATCAGAATGGATATGTTGTGGGGCAGTACATCAGCATTGAAAAAGCAATTGCAGAGACTAAGGATGAGTACTATGCAGCATTGGCGCAGGCTGATCAGCACTGGCATGAGGAGGAAAATGACCCGACACCGTTCATCAAATATATGCTGGCGGTGATCTGCTCCTGTTATCAGGATTTTGAGCAGCGGGTCGATCTGGTTGGCGGGGGACAGAAGCGCGTGACGGCGTACGAACGAGTGCGCAGTTATGCGATGGAAAGGCTGGGAGCCTTTACAAAACAGGAGGCCGCAGAGGCCTGCCCGGGCTTTGGTACAAGCTCGATTGAAAGCGCGCTGAAAAAACTGACAGAGGAGGGCGTTCTGGAGAGGATCGGCGCGGGCAGAAAGACGCAGTATGTGCGCAGGTAAGGCTCCGGCCGGAGCTGAATGAATAATTCCCTTCCTGTTTCCACAGAATAACCATACTTCACAGAAATCTGGAAGCAAAACCGGAACATGGAAAGGAAGGGAACCTTATGAAAGCAACCGGCATCGTGCGCCGCATCGATGAGCTGGGGCGGGTGGTCATCCCCAAGGAGATCCGCCGCACCCAGCGCATCCGCAGGGGAGACCCGCTGGAGATCTTCACAACAGGGGACGGCGAGGTCATCTTCAAAAAGTATTCGCCCATGGGGGAACTGAGCGGGGTGACGGCCCAGTATGTGGATGTGCTGAGCAAGTGCTTTGCCCTGACGGCCTTTGTCTCGGACCGGGACCGCATTCTGGCGGCATCCGGTGCAGGCAGGCGGGATCTGGCAGACCGCAGCGTGAGCCAGCCGCTGGAAAAGCTGATGGACAGCCGCAAGCCCTACCAGAGCGATGGCAGCCCCGAAAAGGCATTGCTGCCCTGTGAGGGCTCGCCCCGGGCGCTGCTGTGTGCCGTGCCCATCATTGCGGCGGGGGATGTCACCGGCAGTGTGGGCCTGCTTACGGAGGACCGCACTGCCCAGCCCGATGCCGCCCAGCTCAAGGCGGTGAACGTGGCGGCGGCATTTCTGGCAAAGCAGATGGAGGAATGATCTATTATATAGGAGAGCCGCCGCAGGGCGGCTCTTTTTTGTGCGGCCTTTATGACAGAATTATGAATCTTTCAAAACTTTTCTGAGAAGCTATTGACAGCGCCGCAAAATTGGATATAATGGTATTAGCACTCAGGAAGAAGGAGTGCTAAAGAACAAAAAGCGAACGAAGGAGGCAGGCGCTATGACGATGGATGCACGCAAACAGCGTGTCTTGCAGGCGATCGTTGCGCTGTATGGCCTCGAGGGCGAGCCCGTGGGCAGCAGTGTGCTGGCAAACTACTTTGATATGGCAGTTTCCAGTGCCACGCTGCGCAACGAGATGGCCGCGCTGACCAAGCTGGGTCTGCTGGAGCAGCCCCACACCAGCGCAGGCCGTGTCCCCAGTGCCAAGGGCTACCGTTATTATCTGGATCATCTTCTCACCGATGACCAGCCGCTGGACCGTGTGACCCGTGCCCGTGTGGACGCGGTGTTCGCAAGCCTTGACCACGAGCCGGAAAAGCTGGCACAGGGTGCCGCCAAGGCGCTGGCCGCCATCAGCGGCTGCACCGCAGCCGTCAGCACCCCCTGTGCCGAAGACCTCTGCGTCGCCCACTACGAAGTCGTTCAGGTGGGCCGCAGCGCGGCGGCTGTGCTGGCCGTCACGACGGCGGGCTACGTCCGCACCCGTGTGGCGCGGGTCCGCACCGGCCTCTCCCGCGAGAACGCCGCTGCGCTGGCCGCGCTGCTCAACCGCAACCTGACCTTCGTTGCGCCGGTGGATCTGTCCAACCGGCTGCTGGCAGAGCTGTGCAGCCAGATCGACCCGGAGCTGGTTCCGGTCATCAGCGCAGCCGCTGCGATCTTGCAGGACTCCGCACAGCCCCACGTATTTCTGGGCGGTGAGCAGTACCTGCTCAACTGGCCGCAGCTCGAAGGCAAGGTGGGCGACATCCTCACCCTGCTGAACGACGAGGAGCAGGCCGCCCACATCATCGCACCCCCGGCAGACCGCAGTGAGAGCGTGCTGCTGGGCGAGGATCTGGAACCTCAGATCCCCGGCTTGTGCATCGTCA
>OLQM01004104.1_pt1 | contig 11653 bp, 11 predicted proteins | sample 1673161 | NCBI WGS metagenome assembly OLQM01 (sample SAMEA3136761, study PRJEB25190) | human gut metagenome | reverse complement strand
TCAGAGGAGACTGCCATTCCATTGTCGGTATAGTAACTCAGGGAAGCATAGAAAGTAGTCTTGTCACCACCACCGGATATGCTCAGTGAATGCTGATTGACCAGCGAATTATGAAACAAGGTATTGAACCAGTCTGTATTACTGTTGGCATAAGCCGACAGAAAATCTTCGTTCAAAGAACCATTCGGCCCCCAATTGATATTCTTCCTTGTTATTTCATCAAACATTTTCCCCATAGCACCAAAGTTTTCGCTGCGGGCCACCGTAGTAATATCAATCCACCCCTTACGTTCCAACTCCTTATAGATTGACATTTCATCATCGGAGTTCATAATGTTGAAATTACGGTAATCGGGTTTCTCTTTCAAGGCGATACTACCGGTATAGTTGATAGTCAACCGGTCTTTCTTGCCTTGTTTGGTAGTGATGACAATCACTCCATTCATAGCTTGCGCACCATACAGAGAAGTAGCAGATACGTCTTTCAGGATTTCGAAACTTTCAATATCTTCGGGATTCAGACCTGCCACGCCCGAACTCAATAACGTAGAAAGATTACCGGATGTCAGTTCTTCAGCGCTTACGCTCATCAAGTCTTCCAGAATCACGCCGTCTACTACCCACAGGGGCTTATTGGTTCCGTTGATAGAAGAGTTACCACGGATAGTAAGCACGGGGCTTGCGCCGAAAGTGCTCGAAACATTAGTGATTTGCACACCTGCCACTTTTCCTTGCAGGGAGTTGGTCACATCAGGATTTCCTTTCAGCACAGTCTCATCCGCATTGACTTTTGAAGCAGAACCGGTGAACATTTTGCGGTTTATCTTCTGATAACCCGTGACTACCACGTCGCCAAGACTCACGGCATCGTCCTTCATTACGATATTCATGACTTTCGTGCCAATCTTCCGTTCGATTGTTTCCAATCCGACATAAGAGATAATCACCTTATCATCCAGAGAGGCTTCAAAGCTGAAGTTTCCGTCAATATCAGTAATAGTCCCCTGCGTAGTCCCTTTTATCTTGATAGAAGCACCTATTACCGGCTCTTTATTCTCATCGACAATATTTCCCTGTATAAGAGTCGGGGTCTTTTTATTTCTTACCTGTTTGGGAGTCAGTACGATAGTAAGATCCTGAATCCGGTAAGCAATATTCTGCGAAGGAAGCAAACTGTCCAGTACGGCAGTCAAAGCTTCATCCTTACACGAGAAACTGACCGGTTTTGACAAATTTATCAAATCCTTCCTATACAGGAAAGTATAATGTGTTTGTCTCTCTATTGCCTTCAGGCAATTTTCAAAAGATACGCTCTCCAAATTCAAAGTCACTTTTCGGGCAGGTTGCTGCGCCACCGTCCAAGGAGCATTGCAGAACAATAATAAGGTTATTATCAGATATTTCAAACCATAAGATATTTTATTGCTCATAGTTCATTTACAGTTTTATAATAGTGAGTTCATAGTGTTTATCGCACAAGAAATTGGTAAATTTCATTGAAATTTCAACCCGGGTATTGTCCCTGCATTTGTTGGTGTTTCGATAGTAAATTTTCATAATGTATTATTTTTAGTGAATATTAGTCCCCGCCACACGATGTTTTATCGCATGGTAAAAAGATTGCTTATCTGTTTATTTACTGATTGTCAGCGTCTTTCCATCCTGTTTTATACGTAAGAGTCCACAATCCTCTATCATTCGGATTATTTTATCCAAGTGCTCATATTGTTTGAAAGAACCGGTGAACGGCAATCGTTTCAGTTCCGGATTTTCGTAATAAATATCGACATCATACAAACGGCTCAATGTACTCAGTATTTCGTCAAGTTCCTTATCTTTAAAGACTAGGACTTCGTCTATCCATGATACATATTCGTAGGTGTCCACTTCTCTTACAGACAATTTATTATCTTCCACCCTGCATTGTTGTCCGGGAGCCAGGATAACTGATTCTTTCCCTAGAGAGTAGGCTATCTTTCCGCGAACCAACGTGGTCATAGGCACCTCATCCTCATAACAATGTATATTGAAAGCAGTTCCTAAAACACGGATATTTCCGGTAGGAGTTTCCACAATGAATGGTTGCGACTTGTTTTCGGTTACATCAAAAAAGAGTTCGCCTTTCGCCAATACCTTTCTTTCTTTTCCGTCAAAGTTGCTTGGGAAGGTGATTTCCGAATCTGCATTGAGCCAAACGAGAGTTCCGTCACTCAACTGCATCTTGAATCTTTTTCCCCGCAATATCTTCAATGTATTATATACTACTTCGGCAAGGAACATCTGACGGTCTTCATACGTTTCCAGTTCGGCGATGTCGGCTTCTGTCTTGGCGGCAACAATCAGGATTTGAGCATTCTCGTCTTTTACGGCTTCGCGTACCATATCTACGTATTTATTTCCGTTTACTGCGCTTGCTTCATCAACATTGCAGACATACATTACCGGTTTGCTGGTCAATAAGAACAGTTCATGAGCAATCTTTTGTTCGTCTTTTGTTTCAAAAGTCACTGTACGTGCAGATTTTCCCTGTTCCAATGCGTCTTTATATTGAACGAGTACATCGTAAGCTAACTTTGCAGCTTTGTCTCCGCCCGTCTGTGCTTGTTTCTGTACTTTCTGGATACGGCTTTCGATGGTTTCCAGGTCTTTCAATTGAAGTTCGTAGTCAATGATTTCTTTGTCGCGGACGGGATTTACGCTTCCGTCTACGTGTGTCACATTGTCGTCATCGAAGCAACGGAGTACGTGGATAATTGCGTCTGTTTCACGGATATTGGCAAGGAACTTGTTTCCCAGTCCTTCACCTTTGCTTGCGCCTTTCACCAGTCCGGCGATATCTACGATTTCTACAGTTGTAGGAACAATTCGTTGGGGGTGCACCAATTCAGCGAGTGCGTTCAGACGTTCGTCAGGAACAGTGATTACACCTACATTGGGTTCAATTGTACAGAAAGGGAAATTTGCCGCCTGTGCTTTCGCATTCGACAAACAGTTGAAAAGTGTCGACTTACCCACGTTCGGTAGTCCTACAATACCACATTGCAATGCCATTTATCTATTTCGTTTTTATTTAGTTATCGATAATCTGACTGCAAAGATAGGCATTTTTAGATTATATACATTGGTTGGAAAACAAATACTTCTTTCTTATATCTATTTAATGAGTGAGGGATGCCGTTTTCAGGCATCCCTATAAATGTAAAGTAAACTTTAGAACGTCATAGGTACGCCTACCATGACACCAAGTGTCTTATCTTCTGCAGGAATTAGCGAGGACATCACATATTGGCTGGAATTGTTGTACAAAGCCGGCCAGCTTTTAATGAAGAATTTGTGTTTTTTAAAGTAACCATCTAAAATAGGTGACAGACATTTGTCGAACTCTTCGTGATTAGGATTGCTTGTATCGAACGGTGTATAATCTCCAAAAGTGATAGAACCATCTGAATTCTTCTGATAGTTGAATGTATAATAGAATCCGTAAGTATCGGCTCCTAATGAACCGTTTTGATATATTTTATAACCAATCTCCACTATACTTCCGTCTGTGTACATGTGTATGGCAACATACACAATATAGAATTGAGTTTGAGTGAATGCAAATAAATTCGAAACAGCAGCTTTATGTTTATCAAAATATTCGGATGACCATTGATTTTGCATATCGTTGTACACTACCATTGTCTGATGAATTGCTCCTGGAGGTGCATTGAATAGAGGAACAATTGGTGTAGTACCTCCTTTAATTTCAAGTATATCATTGCCTACTTGTGTAGTGTATCCGGTGGATGTCTTGTTGAACTGATAAATTTCGTATCCGAGGCTTTACGCTCGACCGCGACGCCGCGCTCGCTGCGGGCGACGGTATCTGCATCGGTGCCGACGGCACGAACGTCAATTCGGTCGAAGGGCGCCGCATCGCGCCCAACCGGATGCCTGCCTCGATCCGCCCCGGTGCGGCGGTCTATCGCAATCTGGACAGCCGGTTCCGCCTGCAATTGGAGCGCAGCCGTATGCGGCGCGTCATTCCTGCGGAGGCCTGTGTGACGGTTGCGTCCGACCGGGTGACGTTTCGGTATACGGATTGCGAGGGGCTGTCGGCGGAGGCTTCGCGCGAGGGCGTGTTCGAGCCTGCGGGCGATCCCGCGAAGATGGCCGACGGGCTGCGGACGCAGGCCGCCCGCAGCGGCGATACGCCGTTCGACGTACAGCGGGTGGAGGTGACGGGTGCCGAGTGGTTCGTTCCTCTTTCGCTGGCCGGTTCGTTGCGGCGCGAAGCGCTGGCGGAGTTGCGCCGGCTGCGCGTCGCACGGGTTCCCGAACACCGGATTCTTGCCGAAGACCCGTGTGCGCCCTATCCTGCTGCGGCGCTTTCGGCCGAAGGAAATGTTACCAACCGGCTTGCGGAACGTTTCTACCGCGACCACGGGGTGACGCGCATCGAGCGGGGGCTCGACCTCGAAGCCTCGACGGCGGGCCGGCGGGTGATGCGTTCGGCCTATTGCATCCGTCGCGAGATCGGCGAATGCCTGCTGGAAGGTTCGCGCCTCGGCGGCGATCTCTTTCTGGTGCGCGGCGCGAAGCGCTACCGGCTGGCGTTCGACTGCGCACGCTGCGAAATGAGTTTGATCGATGAAAAATAGCATGAATATTTCGCTTTCCCCCGTCCTTTCGGACTACGAACTGCTCGATTCGGGCGATTTCGAGAAGCTCGAACGCTTCGGCCGTTACGTCACGCGCCGTCCCGAACCGCAGGCGATCTGGCACCGCTCGCTCACGGAGGAGGAGTGGCGCCGGCGCGCCGACGCAGCCTTCCTGCGCGACGCCCGCAGCGACGAACGGGGCGTGTGGCGGCTCAAACCGCAGACGCCCGACCGCTGGACGGTGGGATACGACCATGCGGGGATGCACCTGCGTATGCGCATGGGGCTGACCTCGTTCAAACACGTGGGTATCTTCCCCGAGCAGGCGGCCAACTGGAATTTCATCTACGACCGCTGCCGTGCGTTGGCCGGGAAAGGAGGGCGGCCGCGCCTGTTGAACCTCTTCGCCTACACGGGCGGGGCGACGCTGGCCGCACGCGCCGCCGGTGCCGAGACGACGCACGTCGATTCGGTGCGGCAGGTGGTGACGTGGGCGCGTGAGAACATGGAGCTGAGCGGGTTGGACGGCGTGCGCTGGATCGTGGAGGACGCCATGAAGTTCGTGCGGCGCGAGGTGCGGCGCGGCAGCCGTTACGACGCGATCGTGCTCGATCCTCCGGCCTACGGGCGCGGCACGGACGGCGAGAAGTGGATCCTCGAAGAACATATCGGCCAGATGCTCGCCTGCTGCGCGCAGCTGCTCTCGCCCGATGCGGGGGCCTTCGTGGTGCTCAACCTCTATTCGATGGGACTTTCGGCGATGCTGGCCCGTACGGCCGTGCGGCAGGCGTTCGGCACGCCGGCCGACGAGCAGTACGGCGAGCTTTATTTCGAAGACCCCTTCTCGAAACAGCTGCCGCTGGGAATTTACTATCGTTTCACCCGTTAATCGAATCGGATATGTCTCTGTTCGCGCTCTTTTTCGGCCTGATGTCGGGTTGTTTCCTTTCGGTGCTGGTCGGCATCGTCGGCAGCAAGCGCCGCATCGGTTTCGGCTGGGCCTTTCTGGCCAGCCTGCTCCTCACGCCGCTTGTCGGATTGCTCCTCGCACTGATCTCGGACCCGCTGCCCGTCGGAACGGATCGGGGACTGGGGTGCATCGGGACGCTGTTCGGCGTGCTCGGGCTGCTGTTTCTGGTGGCCTTCCTCTTCCTGCTGCTGGCCGGCGGAATGCTGGTGGCCATGTAGTGCGTCAGACGACGGTCGGGACGTAGTAGATCGCAATGCCCGCCACGGCCGAGAAGAGAATCAGCAGGATCGGGTTCAGTTTGCGCACCGATCCCGCGAAACAGATGCCGAAGAGCAGCCAGCTCCATCCGTCGATGAAACTCGTCCCCTCGTCCGTCTTGGGGAAGATCAGCAGCAGCGCCGCCGCGGCGATCATGCCGATGACGACGGGTTTCATGCCTGCCATCGCCCCTTCGATATATCGGTTCCCTTTGAGTTTCAGAAAGAAGCGTGTCAGCAGCAGCATGACTGTCAGCGAAGGCAGACAGACCGCGAAGGTGGCGATCACCGAGCCCAGAATACCACACCAGCATCCTGTGCCGGCCTGGCAGCCGACGGTGTAGCCGACGTAGGTCGCCGAGTTGATGGCAATGGGGCCGGGCGTCATCTGCGAGACGGCCACGATGTCGGCGAATTCGGCGTTGCTCATCCACGCATGCTGTACGACCACCTCGTTCTGGATGAGCGAGAGCATCGCGTAACCTCCGCCGAAACCGAAGAATCCGATTTTCAGGTAGCTGACGAAAAGTTGCAGGTAGATCATCGCCGCACCTCCTTTCCGAGTTTCACCGTCCACAGAATACCTGCCGCCGCACCGGCTGCGATCAGCCAGATCGGCGAGAGTCCGAACCACCAGACGGCCAGCGCCGTGGCGACCGCCACGACGATCAGCGCCGGATGCATCCCGCGCGCCAGCGCGATCGTCGGCACGACGATCAGCGCCACGACGGCCGGTCGCATCCCCTTGAAGGCAGCGTCGACGACGACGTTGTGGCGCACCTGGGCGAAAAAGATCGCAATGACCAGAATGCAGATGAACGACGGAAGCACGGCGCCGCATACGGCGGCGGCCGCTCCCGCGACGCCGCGTGTCTTGTAGCCGATGAAGACCGACGTGTTGATGGCGATGGGGCCGGGCGACGACTGCGCGAGCGTCAGCAGCTCCATGAATTCGTCGCGGGCCAGCCAGCCCCGGCGGTTGATGATCTCCGCTTCGATGAGCGGGATCATGGCGTAGCCGCCGCCGAAGGTGAAGAGTCCGATCTTGAAAAACGAGCGGAAAAGTGCGGATAGCGAGGTCATGTCAGCGTTGTTTTTTGCGGAGCAGGGTGCGTATGCCGTCGATGAAGGTCATCGGGTGGGTCGGAGCGCCGGGCAGCCACAGATCGACGTGCCGCCGCTCGAAGAACGAGCGGTCGACGGCGCGGCTTGCGGCGTAGAGGCCGCCCGAACAGGCTTCCGAACCGCAGACGATCAGTAACTTGGGCTCGGCCACGGCGTCGTAGCAGATGTCGAGCGCTTCGGCCATGTTCGCCGTTACGGGGCCGGTGAGGACCACGCCGTCGGCATGGCGGGGCGAAGCGGTGAATTCGACGCCGTAGCGGCCGAAGTCGAAGTTGACGTTGCCCGTGGCGTTGAGTTCCATTTCGACCGATGCGTCGCCGCCGGCCGACACCTGCCGCAGTTTGAGCGCACGGCCGAAGGTCGTCACGATCTGCTCGCGTACGGCGGCGGGATCGAAGGGCACCCGATCCATGCCCGGTGCGAGGCGTAGCCCTTCGCGCGTGGGCGATCCGATGCGGTAGTCGTTCGTGAAACGGATCGCGCGGGGTGCGATGCGGGCGCACTCGCCGCAGAACAAACAGCGCCCCAAGTCGAGCGTGAAGGGAACCGCGTCGATCGCCTGCGTGGGGCAGATCGCCGCTGCGCGCGTCAACGCCGCACGCTGTTCGTCGTCGGACGGTTCGGTCAGTTCGGGGCGGCCGCGGAACTTTTCGGTCAGACAGACCGCATCCAGATCGGGAATATATTGCCGTCCGTGGCTGCGCCGGACGATGAATTTGGGAAGGATCATAAGCGTGTTCTTTACAGGTCGTGTCCGCAGTAGGAGAGGTTGAAACTCTTGTTGCAGATCGGGAAATCCGAGATTCCCTCGCCGCGCACGGCCAGCGCCAGCGCCAGCCAGTTATGGAGGCTCGGATACTTGATCTTGTAGCCGCGCAGGGCGCCCTGCGCGTCGGTCAGCGCCACGTGGCAGATTTCGCCGCGCCAGCCTTCGACTAGCCCGAAGGCCAGCGCATCGGGCCTTGAGGCCGGCGCGTAGTCGGGCGAGGGGAGCGGCGTCGCCGGATCGCAGGCGTCGAGCAGCCGCAGGACGTAGTCGGCCGATTGGAGCGTCTCGCGGCAGCGCATCATGAGCCGTGCCATGACGTCGCCCTGCTGTTTGACGAAGGGCTCGTGGGCGATCTCTACGCCGTAGACACCCCACGGATGCGACGTGCGGAGGTCGCGGCCGACGCCCGACGCGCGTGCGGCGGGGCCCACGCCGCCGATGCGTGTCATCTCGCTGCGCGGGACGATGCCGCACTGCTCGAAACGGGAGAGCAGCGACGGCGACGACTTGATGTCGTGCCGCACCTCGTCGTAACGGCGCCGCACGTCGGCGATGTTGCGTCGTACGAGGTCGATCGTCATGTCCGTGAGCGGATGGTTCGTGCCGAAGGGGCGGATCAGCCCCTTGCCGAAACGGTTGCCGCACCACGCCTGCGTGGTGTTGATCGTCACGGTGCGCAGCGCCTCGCAGGCGACCTGTCCCAGCTGGTAACCCACGTCCATGCAGAGTGCCCCCGTGTCGGCGATGTGCATGGCCATGCGTTCGAGTTCGAGCGCGATGGCTCGTTCGCGGTCGAGCGTCGCCGGTGCTTCCTTCCTGTCGGCCAGTTTCTCGCGCAGCTGCGCGTAGGCCGTGGCGTGCGCCACGGCGCTGTCGCCCGCGACGCTCTCGGCCACGAGCGTCTGGCGCAGCACGTTATCGTCGGTCGTCATGGTCCGCTCCACGCCGCGGTGCTGGTAGCCCAGCGCGATTTCGAGATGGAGCACCTGCTCGCCGTTGCAGATGAAGCGGAAGGCGCCCGGCTCGATGATGCCGGCGTGGATCGGCCCGACGTTGACCTCGTGCAGCGAGGCCCCTTCGATCGTGTAGAAGGGGTAGTTGTCGATCGAACTACTGCGGTCGTAGCGGTCGAAGGGAAAGCGCAAAGGTTTGTTCCACGGCATATCGGCGAAGCGCACGCCGTAGCGTTCGGTGATCTCGCGCTCGAAGGGGTGCACCTGCGGGTGCCGCGCCGTGAGCGAGGGTAGCAGCGGTGTGTCGTAGTAGCCGATCGCATAGGATGCGACGAGCACGCGATGCTCCGTGTCGTCGAGCAGGAGACAGTAGGCCCGCAGCACGTCGCCGTCGGGCAGCGCGAAATAGTGGCCGATGTGGTAGCGTTCGTCGGCGAGGCGCTCGGCGAGATCTTCGTAGAACTCGGCATAGCCTGCGGTGGGAATCTCGTTCAGCGGCACGCACGCCGCGCGGTTGTCTGTGACGTAGTAGTGCATTATAGCGAGACGATTTGATCGATGAGTTGTTGCAGCAGCGCGGGCTGCCAGATGCCGACGACCATCGCCGCCGCCAGCAGCGAGAAGGCCGCCCACGACAGGGCGTTGCGCGCCGGAGCGGGGTGCAGAGAGTCCTGATTGGGCTGGTAGCAGAGTTTGACGATGCGGTAGCAGACCGAGTAGATGACGATGCAGAGCAGCAGAAGCACTGTGCCGGCCACCCACCACCGCCCGCCGGCGATCGTCTCGCGGAAGAGCATCACCTCCGAGACGAAGAACGGCGAGGGCGGAAAGGCCAGCAGCACGGCCATGCCGACGAGCAGTCCCACGGCTCCCGTGGGGTTGATGCGGATGTAGTCGCCGATGCGGTTGATGCGGTAGCCGTTGTAGATGCGCCGCACGACGGCCATTTGCAGGAAGAGGCTGCTCTTGACCAGCGTGTGGCAGACGACGTGGAACACCGCGGCCCAGACGCCGATGCCGCCGATGCCCAGTCCGATCGCGGCGATGCCCATGTTCTCGACCGTGGAGTAGGAGAGGAAGCGCTTGTAGTTGTTCGTGCGCCGCAGGAACAGCGCGCCCACGGCCAGCGAGAGGATGCCCGTCAGCAGCAGTACGTTGCGCACCCAGCCGATCGCTTCGGTCTGCTCCATGATGCGATAGACGCGGAAAACGGCCAGAAAGCCGGCGTTGACCAGCCCCGTCGAGATCAGCGCCGAGGCGGGTGCCGGCGCGGCGAAATTGGCGTCGACGCCGATCGTGTAGAGCGGGAAGATCTCCATCTTGCAGCTGTAACCGCAGAGGATCAGTAGAAAGGCGATTTTCAGGTAGAGCGGATTGCCCGAGGCTACCGTCCGTGCCAGGTTCGCATACGACAGTTCGCCGCCCGCAGTAACGGTGCTCAGCAGCAGGATACCCAGGTAAGCCACGGCGATCCCGAGCGAACAGATGAATATATATTTCCACGTAGCCTCCAAACTCCGCGTATTGCGGCGGTGGTAAACCAGCCCGGCCGTACAGAGCGTGGTGGCCTCGAGAAAAATCCAGGTCACGGCGATGTTATTGGCGAAATAGACGCCCGTGGCCGACACGCAAAGCAGCATCAGCGAAATGTTGTAAAGCTTGAACTGGCGCAACGTCTCGCGGTCGAGGTAGAAATTGCTCTGCACGAAAGCCACCGCCGAAATCACGGCCATCAGCACGAAAAAGATCGCGCCGAGCAGGTCGAACGTAAAAAACTGCGACTCGACCTCCCCGATACGGAACGGAATGACTGCAACGGCGAACCCGGCCTGCACCAGGTAATAGAATGCGGCAAAAATGCGTACAGTGCGATGCTGTGCGGCCAATGCGACAAAACCGACAATAGCCAACGATATGAACAGGAAAATAAACATCATGGCATCAGTCCTTGAGCGAGGTTAGCGAATCGGAGTTGAAATCGTGCAGGCGTCGGCCGATCTTACCGGCAAACAGGCCGAGCATCAGCACGCTCATCAGGATATCGAGCAGGATCGCGATATTGATCAGGTAGGGCATTTCGACACCGATGGCCATAGAGAAGAGGAACACGCCATTCTCGATAACCAAAAAGCCGACCAGATGCGAGAAGATACGTTTGTGATTCACGATCAACAGCATCCCGCTGAGCAGCGCATAGAGTGCCACGCCGAAGAACACCCGGTCGATCTGCGTATCGGCCAGATAATAGGTGACGACGATGCTGCACAGCAGCGCGGCGAGCGACAACAACAACTGGTTGAAGGTCGCGACCGAAGCCGCATGCACACGGTCGATACCCGTCCGGCGGATAATGTTATAAAGCAATACCGGAACAATAATCGCTTTAAAAACCAACGTTTCAGCTACGATAAAGACCAACTCCGGCCAGTCGATCGACCGAAGGCTCCACAACGCCACGGCCAACAACAACCAGCCCTGCAATCCCACCAACGAAGCATAATGGCGGAACCGCTCGACGATCGAGAGGTACAGCAGCGTCACGACATACAATATAATCAGTGCAAGCAACATAATCTCCTATCCGATCCGGATTTGGTTCAACAACAGGAAGGCGATGACGAAAGCCACCAGCGCAACCGCGAGGATCGTCACGATGTACGTGCTGTTGCGCGCCATGCGGCTGCGGGCCAAAAACGACTCGACGATACCGATCGCCAGCCCGGCCGCGAGACCCAACAGGAGTACTACAATCGTGTCCCAATACAGTACCGAAGCAAACGCCGAAGCGGCCAGTACGGCCAATAGCCCGGCCTTGATCCAACCGGCAAGGGTAATCAACGCCAGATCGAATCCACTATAATCCAACACCATCGCTTCATGAATCATCGTCAGTTCGAGGTGCGTGCGCGGATCGTCGACCGGAATGCGCCCCTGCT
>OLQM01004096.1_pt1 | contig 11680 bp, 10 predicted proteins | sample 1673161 | NCBI WGS metagenome assembly OLQM01 (sample SAMEA3136761, study PRJEB25190) | human gut metagenome | reverse complement strand
GAGCAGTGGCTGGCAAACACGGCCTTTTCTGCGGCGGGGCAGAGCCGCACCGCGCACAGCGCCGCCACCCCGCTGATGAAGCCATCCATCAGCACGGGCAAACCCTCCAGCGCACCGCCCAGAAAAACACCGCACAGCCCGGCGATGTCGAACCCGCCCAGCTTGGAAAGCACGTCCAGAGGGTCAGCGGCATCGGGCTGATTCCGCGCAATGCCCCGCCGGATGGCATCCAGCTTGCGGGCAAGCCCCGCGTCGGAAAGGCCCGCGCCCCGGCCTGTCATCCGCTCCACGGGCTGACCCAGCAGAACTGCGGCCACGGCGCTGGAGGTGGTGGTGTTGCCAATGCCCATCTCCCCCGTGGCCAGCAGCTGCACCCCCGCCGCCTTCTGCGCCCGGACAAGCCCCATGCCCGCCGCAATGGCATCCACCGCCTGCTGGCGGGTCATGGCAGGGCCGGTGGTGAAATCGGCCGTCCCGGCGGCAATGCGGCAGTTCTGCACTCCGGGCACCGGCTCCCCGGCCATGCCAAGATCCACAGGCACCACTTCGCAGCGGGCCGTTTTTGCCATCTGGCAGACACTGGTGCGCCGGGCGGCAAGGTTCTCGGCCACGGCCCGGGTCACGCTCTGGTCCGTCTGGCTCACGCCCTGCGCCACCACGCCGTTGTCGGCGCAAAGCACCAGCACGGCCCGGCGGGAAAACGCCAGCTCTGCCGTGCCGGTCAGGGCGGCGGCATCCTCCAGCATGGTCTCCAGCCTGCCCAGCCCGCCCAGCGGCTTGGCCAGGCTGGCCCAGTGAGCATGGGCGGCGGTGCGTGCGGTCTCGTCCGGCCGGGTGATCTTGGAAAGAAGCTGTTTCAGTTCAAGCTCTGTCATTGGTCCTGTTCCTCTTGATGATAGTGTGCGGCGGCATCCACGAACCGCCGGGGCAGGGCCGTGCCCGCCCAATACAAATGCGGGAAGCCCGCATAGAAATGCTCGTTTGCAAAGCCGCAGTCCCATTGTTTCCCGTTGGGCTTTGCGGCGGTAAATCCGGTTCCGTTGTCCGTGGAATCCCAGTGGTGGAACTCGTGCACGGGCAGATGCTCCCCGGCGCGGAACAGCATACTGTCGGCGCGGGCGGTCAATGCCGCGTATCCGAACCGCACCAGCCGCCCCACCCGGAAGCCCTGCCCCGGCAGAACGCCTGCCATGGGCCAGCATTTTCCGCTGGCATCCTCCAGGCTCTGGCCCAGATAGAGAAAGCCCCCGCACTCGGCCACCGTGGGCAGACCGCGCTCCACAGCCTGGCGCACAGAGGCCAGCATGGAGCGGTTCGCGCTCAACTGCCCGGCATACAGCTCCGGGTAGCCGCCGGGCAGATAGAGCCCGCCGATCTGCTCCGGCAGGGCGGGGTCCTGCAGGGGGCTGAACCAGCAGAGCTCCGCCCCCGCCCGCTCCAGTGCTTCCAGCGTTTCGGCGTAGGTGAAGCAAAACGCCGCATCCCTTGCAACGGCAATGGGAACGCGGGGGCGCTGTTCCTCTCCTCCCTGGGGCGGCAGCTCTCCCGCAGGGGGGAGCCGATCTGTGTGCACCAAAGGCGCTGCGCCTTCGGTCAGGGCAAAAAGCTTTTCCCAATCCATCACCAGCGCATCGGCCATCCGGCTGATCTTCTGCTGTAAGTCCGCGATCTCCCCGGCAGTTTTCAGCCCTAAGTGGCGGCTCTCAAGGGCGGCATCCGGCAGGTGGGGCAGATAGCCCAGCACCGGCAGGCCGGTCTCCCGTTCCAGCATGGGAGCCAGCAGAGCATATAAATGGGGGGCGCAGTCATTGAGCAGGATGCCCGCCAGATGGCTGGGGGTGCGGAACTGCTTCAGTCCGTTGATCTGGGCCGCCAGCGTCAGGCTGGCCCCTCTGGGCTGGACCACCAGCAGCACCGGCAGGCCCAGCGTATCGGCCAGATGCCAGGCACTGGCGGTATCACTCACGCCGCCCAGTCCATCGTAAAAGCCCATGGCACCCTCGCACACAGCTGCCCCGTGCCCGGCTGCGGCCTGCGCATAGAGCGCGCGCACCGTCTCCGGTGCGGAGAAAAACAGGTCGAGGTTGTGGCTCTCCACCCCCAGCACGGCCCGGTGAAACATGGGGTCGATATAGTCCGGCCCGCTCTTGAAGGAGCAGGGGTCCTGCCCCCGCCGCTTGAGCGCCGCCAGCAGAGCGCAGGTCAGTGTGGTTTTGCCGCTGCCGGAACAGGGCGCGGCCACAAGAAATTGGATCATTTGCGTTCTCCTGTGATAAGGAAGATGGGGTTATTGGCCATCAGCAGGTGGAGCCTGCCCGCAGGCCGGGTGCGGCTGACTGCGATCTGCGTCACCTCCGCGGCAAGGCCGTGGGCAGTCAGTGCGGCCACGGCGGCGCTCAGCGTTTCCAGCGCAATGGCAGAGATGCAGATGCGGGCGTTCGGATTCCGGGCAAGCACCGTGTCCACCACAGCCTCCATGCCCCCCTTGGTCCCGCCGATGAACACGGCATCCGGGGCGGGCAGGTCAGCCAGCGCGGCGGGGGCGCGGCCCTCCACCAGTGTCAGGTTGCAGGCGTGGAACGTTTCCCGGTTCTGCCGGATGAGCCCGCAGGCCTCCGGGTCACACTCCACGGCATACACATGCCCCCGGGGTGCGGCCAGTGCCAGCTCCACGCTCACGCTGCCGGTGCCCGCGCCCACATCCCACAGGGTATCGGCAGGCTGCACGGCCAGCTTGGCCAGCGCCGCCGCCCGCACCTCCTGCTTGGTCATGGGCACCTCTCCCCTGTGGAAGGCTTCATCCGGGAAGCCGGGCACCCGCCGGGGCGGCTGAGGAACGTGTTCCACAAGCAGAACGCTCAGGCTTGCAAACTGCTTTTGCGCAAACTCCTGCGCCGTGCCGAACAGGATCTTCTCCTCTGCCCGGCCCAGCTCTTCGCCCACCAGCACATGGGCATCGCCCAGCCCGGCAGCAGCCAGCCGACCGCAGAGGGAGGCAGGCGTTTCTGCCCCGCCGGTCAGGAAAAACACAGGCTTTCCCCCGGCCGTCAGGCATTCGGCCACCGGGTCGCAGGCACAGCCGTGGGCCGAGACCAGCTTCCACTCCTGCCAGGAGCGGCCCACCGCAGCGGCCAGCAGCTGAACGCTGGAAAGCCCCGGCAGCACCCGGCAGGAGATGCCAAAGGCCCGCAGCATCGGTAGCAGCTGGGCCGCACCGGAGTAAAACCCGGTGTCGCCGCTGTACACAAGGGCAGCATCCACCTCCGGGTCAGCCGCCAGCGCGGCAAGGACATCCTCAGGCTGATACAGGGCCTTCCGGTGTTCCGTGCAGCCCTGCGGCAGCTGTTCCAGCAGGCGCTTTGCCCCCAGGATCAGTCCGGCGTTCTGCAGGGCGGCAAGGCCCTGCGCGGTCAAGCTTTCCGGCGTGCCCGACCCCATCCCGATGAGTGTGATCATTGCAGCATCTCCTTACAATGTGTCAGGATCTGTTCCGCCGTTTCGCCCTGCTCGACCGGGCGGCGGATGACGATGAGCTGTGCCCCGGTGTCCTGCGCTGCCCGGGCTTTTTCTTCAAAGCCGCCCGCCGCGCCGCCGTCTTTGGTAACGAGGAAGCGGATGGCAAACTGCTCCATCAGTGCCCGGTTCAGCGCATAGGAGAACGGCCCCTGCATGGCGATGATGTTCTTATGGGGGATATCTGCCCCCTCGCAGGCGGCAATGCCCTCCCGGGTGGGCAGGACACGGGGAAAGAGCCGTGCCGGTTCCAGCACAGCAAAGGCAGAAAGCTCCTTGGCTCCCGTGGCAAGCAGGACATTTCCCTGCGTCCGGGCCAGAAATCCCGCCGCATGGGCCGCAGAGGCAAACACCATGCTCCCGGCAGGCAGCGGGCTTTCGGGCCGGAGCAGGCGGCGATACTCCGTGCCCGCTGTTTTGCAGGCTACCCGGATGTTCCGGGTGGCCTCCACGGCATACGGATGGGTCGCGTCCACGCAGAGGTCAGCCCCCTGCAGCAGGGCGGTCATCTCCTCCGGGGTCAGCCGCCCGCAGTGGACGGTGATGCCGGACCTTTCGCCCTGTTCCTCGGCCCCCAGCGGGGTGGCCACGCTGACCAGTACCTCGGCCCCCAGTGCGGCCAGCTGCTTTGAAAACACACGGCCCTCGGTGGTGCCGCTGAATACCACGACCCTCATGCGCGGTACCCCCGCGGCGTGACCATCCGCCCGCTCAGCTGGCGGGTCTGGGCGTTGCCGACAAACACGGTGGTGAACATATCCACCGGGGTGGTTTCCAGCGCGGCCAGCGTCAGAACGCGGCTTTCCTGCCCCTCCCGACCAATGTTCCGCACGATGCCGCAGACCGTTCCGGGTGCTTTGCCGTTTGCCAGCAGGATGCGCACCGCCCGCGCCAGATAGTCCGGCCGCCCCTTGGAGGAGGGGTTGTACAGCGCGATGCAGAAATCCCCCATGGCTGCTGCCGCCAGCCGCCGCTCGATGACCTCCCACGGCGTAAGCCGGTCAGAGAGGGAGAGCACGCAGAAATCGTGGGCCAGCGGGGCACCCAGCACCGCACCGCCGCTCAGAGCGGCGGTCAGGCCGGGCACCACCTCCACCGTCACGTCCGGGAAGTGCTCGGCCAGCTCCAGCAGAGGGCTTGCCATGCCGTAGACCCCGGCATCTCCTGAGCAGACCAGCGCCACCGCCCTGCCGCTCCGGGCCGTTTCCAGCGCCCAGCGGCAGCGGTCGATCTCCTTGGTCATGCCGGTGGAATAATAGAGCTTGTCCGGGAAGTAGGGGCGCACCAGATCCAGATAGACCGTATAGCCGCACAGCACCTCGGCTTGCGTTAAGGCGCTCTGCGCCTGTGCGGTCAGAAACCGGGGATCCCCGGGCCCAAGCCCGACAACAAAAACAACATTAGGCATCCTGCCACCTCCAATCCGGGGCAAAGGGACGAAGCGCCAGCGCAAAGGTCACGCCGCCGCCCGCCTGTTTGGGAAGAATGATCGTGCCGCCTGCCGCCAGCACCGCCGCCCGCTCGCAGACATTGTCCACACCGGTCACGCTCCGGACAAAGGCCGAAGGTGTGAACTGCCCGGGGGCGTTCTGCAGCTGTGCGGCAGAATAGAACTGCACCGGCCAGCCGTGGGCTCTGCAAAATTCCAGCAGGCCCGGCTCATGGGCTTTCAGGTCGATGCTGGCTGCCGCCGTGATGCACACTGCTGCAAGGCCGTGGGCCGCGCAGAACTGTGCAAAGGCCGTTTCCAGCTGTGCGGCGCTTGTCCCCCGCCTGCACCCGATGCCCAGCACACCGATCTTCGGGATCAGGTGCAGCGCATCGCCCGCCGGGAAAAGGGTCAGGGCAAAGTCGGCGCGCTCTGCCTCCCCCGCCGGGACCACCCCGGCAGGGGCCTGCCCGGCAATGGGGAATTCCGAGCGGTACCGCACCGGCCCGCCCGCCAGCAGTCTGCTGCTGACGCGCTTGATGCGCTCCGGCTCCAGCACGGCGCAGTTCTGGTGCCTGGCCCACGCATCCACGGCAAACACACCGTTGGCATCGGTGGCCGTGGTAATGACCGGCACCGCATCGCAGACCGCCGCCAGCGCCCGGGCCAGATCGTTGGCCCCGCCCAGATGGCCCGAAAGGATCGGCACCGCAAAATGGCCGCACTCGTCCAGCACCACCACGGCAGGGTCCACCGCCTTGTTCCGGCAGTGGGGCGCAATGGCCCGCACCGCAATGCCCACAGCCCCCACAAAGATCAGGGCATCCGCATGGGCGAACTGCTCCGCAGCCCAATCGGCAAGGCCGGGCCCGCCATGGCCGCAGCGGTCTACGGTGCCGGGCAGGGCACTGGCCAGCTTTTGGGCCAGCGCCAGCCCTTTTTCCGTAAAGGCGAGATAGGCGCGGGTCACTGGTCTGCCCCCTTGCGGAACTCCGTCGTAAAGGTTGGGTCGTAGAGCTTGCTCCGCTCATACCGGGTGCCCAGAAACTCTCCCACCACGATGAGCGCCGTCTTGGTGATGCCGTTGGCGCGGGTGCTCCCGGCCAGCGTGCCCACGGTGCAGCGCACCACCTTCTGCTCCGGCCAGCTGGCCTTGTAGACCACGGCGGCAGGAGTCTCCGGCGTGTAGGCTCCGCCTGCCAGCAGGGCCTGCTGCACCTTGTCGATGAGGCCGACGGAGAGGAAGATCACCATGGTTGCTCCATGGGCGGCAAGGCTGGCCAGCTTCTCCTTTTCCGGCACCGGGGTGCGCCCCTCCATCCGGGTGATGATCACGGTCTGGCTGATGGTGGGCAGGGTGTACTCGGCGTTCAGCGCCGCCGCCGCCCCGCAAAAGCTGGACACGCCGGGGGTATCATCGTAGGGGATGCCATCCGCATCCAGTGCGTCCATCTGCTCCCGGATGGCCCCATACAGGCAGGGGCCGCCGGTGTGGAGCCGCACGGTGGTCCCGCCTGCGGCTTCCACCCGGCGCATCACGTCCAGCACCTGTTCCAGCGTCATCTCGGCGCTGTTGTAAACGGCGCACTCCGGCTTCGCCAGCCCCAGCAGGGCCGGGTTGACCAGACTGCCCGCATAAATGATGCAACCGGCTTCCTGCAGCAGGGCCGCGCCCCGCCGGGTGATGAGGTCAGGTGCGCCGGGGCCTGCGCCTACAAAATGTACCATCTCAATGCTCCTTCCATTCGTTCAGCAGTTGTGCGGCAGTGTCGGTGGCTCCCAGCGGGCCGTGCTGGTTGGAAAACAGCACCGCCCCCACCCGGAACGCCCCGCAGGCCCGCCGGTCAAGGTGGAGCTGGACCGCCCGCAGCAGGCTTTCCAGCACCGGAGCCCGCAGGCCGGCGCTGTCCAGGAGTTCCAGACAGGCATCGGTGGTGGCAGCGTTCATCAGGGCGGCGCAGACTTCCCGGGAAGCGCCGCAGAGCGCCGCATGGGTGCAGAACAGCTCGGTGCGGCAGTCAGCAGTGTGGGAATGGGTGTTCATAATACCGCCCGCCACCTTGACCAGCTTGCCCACATGGCCCACCAGAAGCACCTCTTCAAAGCGGGCCGCTGCAGCCATATCCAGCGTATCACCGATAAAGTTCGAGGTTTTCACCACCGGAACAGCGTGAAACTCCGGGTATCTTTCGTGCAGATAGTCCAGCCCGTAATTGCCGGGGGCCAGGATGAGCCGCCTGGGGCTGCCCGCCCGGAGAGCGGCCTGATTCATTTCCAGCTGGATGGTGTCCAGAATTGCCTGCTGGCTCATGGGCTCCACAATGCCGCTGGTTCCCAGCACCGAAAGCCCGCCCTCGACCCCGATGTGGGGGTTGAAGGTGCGCTTTGCCACCTCTTCCCCGCCCTCGATGGAGATGGTCACGGCAAAGCCGCCGGTGTAGCAGGCGCTCTCGGCTTCCCTTTGCAGGGCCTCAGCGATCATCTGCCGGGGCACATGGTTGATGGCAGCTTCCCCCACCGGCTGGTCCAGCCCGGCCTTGGTCACCCGGCCCACGCCCTTGCCGCCGGAGATGTGGATCTCGGTGGTATCGGGCAGCAATTCTACGGCGGCGATCACGGGCAGGCCGGTGGTCACATCCACATCATCCCCGCCGTCCTTCTCAATGGCGCATTCGGCACCGGCTCCGGCGGGGCGGCAGTACAGCGGGGCCACCTCCACCACGATGCCCTTCGGCGTGCGCAGGGCAACGCTCTCCGGGGCATGGCCGGTGAGCAGGAGCCGCGCGGCCCCCGCCGCACCCAGCGCCGCGCAGGTGCCGGTGGTGTACCCGCAGCGGAGCAGCTTCTGCCCACTGCGGACGTAATGTTCAAACTTTGGCCCGGCAGGCTTTTCCGGGCCGAACACGGCCTCGTACTGCTCCTTGGTCAGGCTGTACAGCGCCCGGATGTTCTCCGGGGCAAAGGCCTCCTTTGGGGTCAGCACCCCCGAAACGCTGTGCGGGAACACGCAGACCACCGCATCCGCGATCTTCTGCGCCATGTCCAGCTCGTGCAGGCTGACGATCACGGCCAGCCCCTGCTCATGGGCCAGTTTCTGCAGGATGGTCAGCAGCTCGATCTTGCCCTTGACATCCAGAAAAGAGGTCGGCTCGTCCAGCAGCAGAACTCCGGGCTGCTGGCAGATGGCGCGTGCCAGCAGAACGCGCTGGCGCTGGCCGTCGCTGATGCAGTTGAAATCCCGGCCCGCCAGAGGGGAAGCCCCCACCAGTTCCAGCGCGTCCCGCACGGCCTGCCGGTCGGCATCGGACAGGATGCCCAGCCGCCCGGTATAGGGGATGCGTCCGGCGGCGGCAAACTCAAAGCAGGAAGTCAACTCGGTGCGGCGGGTGTGGGGCAGCATCAGGGCCAGCTTCCGGGCCCGGGCCGGGCCGGTGTAATCGGTCAGGCTGCGGCCATCCAGCAGGACAGCCCCGCCCAGGGGGGCCAGCTGGCCCGCCAGCGTTTTGAGCAGGGTGGATTTGCCCGCGCCGTTTGGCCCGACGAGGGCCAGGATCTGCCCCGGCACCGCCCCCAGCGCGATGCCGGAAGCAAGGGGCGCGCTGCCATAGCCGATGGCCAGTTCTTTCGTTTCACAGCGGTATTTCATCGCACACCCTCCTGACCCCGGCGCACCAGCAGCCAGATGACCACCGGTGCACCAAACACTGCCGTTACGGCGCTGATCGAAAGCTCGGTGGGGGCAAACATACTGCGGGCGATGAGGTCGCACAGCAGGCAGAAGGCCGCCCCGCCCAGGCAGCACCCGGGCAGCACCACCAGCGGCCTTGCGCTGCCGAACAGCTGCTTGACCAGATGGGGCACCGCGATGCCCACAAAGGAGATGGGCCCCGCAAAGGCCGTGACACAGGCAGCCAGCAGGCTGGAAAGCAGCACCAGCAGCCGGGAAAAGGCTTTGACATTGATGCCCACGCTCCGGGCGTAGGCCTCCCCCATCTGGTAGGCGGCCATGGGCTTGGAAAGGCAGAACGCTGCCGCCAGAGCGGGCAGCACCACCAGCGCCGCCGCCCGCACATTGCCCCAGGTCATGCCGGAAAAGCTGCCCTGAGACCAGTTGTGGAGGTTGACGATGTTGCTGTCCTGGGCAAAGGCCACCACAAACTCCGTGACGGCCGAACAGATGTAGCCGATCATTACGCCGCAGATGACAAGGATGCTCATCCGCTGCACCCGCCGGGAGACCGCCAGCACAAAGGCCATGGAGGCCATGGCCCCCGCAAAGGCGGCTGTGATCAGGGTAAGGGAGCTGGTGAGCAGGCCATGGTTCAGAAAAGCCACCATGACCAGTGCCACGGCCAGCTTGGCCCCGCTGGAAATGCCCATGACAAAGGGCCCTGCAATGGGGTTGGCAAAAAAGGTCTGCAGCAGGTAGCCTGCCGCCGAGAGCGCCGCTCCCAGCAGCACCACCATCACGGCCCGGGGCAGGCGCAGCTGGGTGATGATGCCCACGCTCAAAGCGTCCTGCCCGCGGCCGGTCAGGGCCGCCAGCACTGCCCCCGGTGTCAGGGACACACTGCCCCAGAACAGGTTGGCGGCGAACAGCACCGCCAGCAGCAGGGCAAGGATGCCGTAAGAGAAGATCAGGCGCTTTTTGCTGGTCATAGGTTACTCTACTTTCCTCAGAAATTGCAGGTCTGCGGGGTCGTTTTCCGTAAAGACACGGTGCAGGTCGAGCACAAAATCGACCAGCGCCGTACTCTGCTGGAAAAAGCTCTGGGTGGTGCACCAGACACTGCCGCTCTGCACAGCCTTGAACTCGGCCAGCAGGGGGCATTTTGCCACCAGTTCCTCCGTGGTATGCACCACGCCCTCAATGGTGCTGTTGTAAAGGAGCACATCCGCATCCTTTGCACCGGCATAAAAATCCTCCAGCGGCAGGTTCATGGTGGAAAGGTTGTTGCCGTTGTCGGTCAGGTCCGCAAAAACATAATCACCGCCCGCCATCTCGATCATCTGGGCCACATAGTCGCCGCCCTTGCGCACATTGGCAAGGTTATTGGCTGTAATGGAGAAAAAGGCACAGCGCTTGCCGGTGGGAGCCTGCCCGGTCAACGGTGCAAGGCGCTCCACCTGCTGGGCAAACTCCTGTTCCGCCAGCTCCTCTTTCCCCAGCAGGATGCCCCAGAACTTGAGCCATTCCAGCCGGGCCAGCGGGCCGCTCTCATAGCTGGAGCGCTCCACCAGCACCGGAATGCCAAACCGTTCCAGCTGCTCCTTGACCTCCGGGGTGTGGTAGATCATGGTGTTCTCGATGGCAAGGCCGCAGTTGGCCGCAAGGATCTTTTCATAGTCCGGGGCGCTGTACTTGCCCGCATAGGCAATGCGCCCGTCCTCCATGGCGGCTCTGGCCTCATCCAGATACCAGCCCTCCGCCTGAGTACCGGAAAGAGTCACGCTGTCCAGCCCATCCAGCGCGAGGAACAGGTCCATCACCGAGGTGGAGACAAGGTAGATGTTCCGGACGGGCTGACGCAGGTTATTTTCAACGGCATCAGGTTCAGAATTACAATCCGCAACGGACGTATATCCTGTTGTGTCGCACGCGAGTTGTCAATCACAAAGATATTTTCTTCCTTCAGCAATTCTATCGCAGGTAGCTTATCAGGTAAATTTAATGGCATGAGGGTATTTACTATTTACGATTTAACGATTTACGATTGCCATTCGGCAAATTCTTTGCAAAAATAACGATTTCACCACAGAGTAGCACAGAGTTTCACAGAGAAATATGTTCAAAAGAGATAAAACTCTGTGAAACTCAGTACTACTCTGTGATGAACTTATTCGAAGTAGAAAGTCAATACGATCATCCGGGACTTTACTTTATCCAGAGATTCGGTAAACTTCATCAATGATTTATCAGTAAGATCAGGGCGCTTTTTCTCCAGCAGATTGGCTAATCCGAAGCAGAATTTCAACTCCGGTATCAGCTTAAAGAAAGGAAGATATAAGTCACATCCAAGGCCGACTTCGATATAACAATCAAAAGGCTTCACCAACAACGGACGTGCATTTTTTACACTCAAATCAAAGGTAGGGCTAAGGCCAAGCATCGCATAAGGACGATAGTTATTGAACCGTTCGGCGCTGAATTTCATATCAATAGGGAATGCAAGGTAAGCCGATTTTACATTTTGAGAAACCGTTTCACCACTTGTCTGTTCACGGAACACCACTCTTTTATCACCAAAATGAAGCGTAGGAATCAGGCGGAGCGCCATATATTTATTCAAATATAATTCTCCTAATACACCTACTGAAAATCCAGGAGAATATTCGGGTACATCGGCAAACCAAACCTGTCCGTCTTCGGTGACATAACCATTGTTTACAAACTTAAGATCCTGCATATGGATACCTGCCAGAAAACCATAATGCCAGATCCGCTGGTCGATATACGGGCGGTTCTGTACCTTACGCTTCTGGGCAGAGGCACCTGCCACCAACAGCGAAACTATGAGAAGTAATACGATTCGTTTCACAATAATAAAAACGATTTTATAGTTAAATTATTGTTTCGCTTATTTAGAAGCGGTACAAATTAAAGGATTTTAATCAAGATTGAGATCAACTAATGAATAAAACGTGTATTTTTGCCCAATAAATTAGTACTAATAATTTAAATTTTAAAGAAAATGGCTTACGTAATTAGTGACGATTGTATTGCTTGCGGAACTTGTA
>OLQM01004091.1_pt1 | contig 11692 bp, 9 predicted proteins | sample 1673161 | NCBI WGS metagenome assembly OLQM01 (sample SAMEA3136761, study PRJEB25190) | human gut metagenome | reverse complement strand
CGGGAACTGGTTTTCCTCCGCCAGGCGCTGGATATCCCGCAGGCCGGTGTCGCCGCTGATGGGCTTCGCATTCTCGCGCACCAGCTTCATGCCGTTGTAGTTCATAGGATTGTGGCTCGCTGTCACCTCGATGCCACCATCTACCCCAAGGTGGAAGGTGGCAAAGTAAATCTCTTCGGTACCGCTCAGGCCGATGTCCAGCACGTCGGTACCGGCGTCCATTAACCCGCGGGCCAGCGCCAGCTTCAGCGACTCGCTTGTGAGGCGCACATCGCCCCCCACCACTATCTTCCCGGGTTTAAGAAATTCGCCGTAGGCGCGACCGATACGGTAGGCAATGTCCTCGTTCAGTTCCTCACCCAGTTCACCACGGATGTCATAAGCCTTAAAACAAGTTAACTGTGTCATTCTGCGTCTTGTCCCGAAAATAATTAGCAACGACCATACTGGTCTTTAATACGAATAATGTCGTCCTCGCCAAGGTACGCCCCCGACTGGATCTCCAGCACTTCCAGCGGAATACAGCCAGGATTTTCCAGGCAGTGCTCGGCACCAATCGGAATAAAGGTGGACTGGTTCTCGGACAGCAGGAACTGCTTACCGTTGACAGTCACCTGACCGGTGCCGGCGAGAATAACCCAATGCTCGGCGCGATGGTGGTGCATCTGCATCGAGAAGGCACCGCCTGGTTTCACCGTGATGCGGTTGACGTTGAAGCGCGGGGTCTGGACCACTACGTCGCAGCGGCCCCAGGGGCGGTAAATCTCACGGTGGCGCTTGTACTCGCTGCGCTGGTTCTGCTTGAGGAACTCGACCGCCTTCTTCACGTCCTGGGAACGCTCGCGATTCATCACCAGAACAGCGTCCTTAGTGCTGACAATCACCAGATTCTCTACGCCAATGGCCGCCACTAGCTTCTCGTCGCTGTTGATGTAGCAGTTTTCGCTGTTGTGTACCCACGCGTCGCCGCTGAGGACGTTGCCCTGCTCGTCTTTCGAGCTGACCTCCCATAGTGCGGACCAGGAGCCAACGTCGCTCCAGTCAGCATCGAGACCGACCACCACCGCATCAGCGGTTTTCTCCATAACGGCGTAGTCCACGGACTCATCCGGGCACTCGCAGAAAATATCATGCGGGATATTGATGAAATCGCTGCCATTATCGGCGGCATTCACCGCAGCCTGGCAGGTTTCCAGGATATCCGGACGGTATTTGGCCAGCTCGATGAGGTATTTCTTGGCGCGGAACATAAACATGCCGCTGTTCCAGTAATACTCCCCGGAGGCGAGGTAAGCCTCGGCGCGCTCGCGGTCCGGCTTCTCCACAAAGCGGGCCACCTGGTACGCGGAATGGGCTCTATCGGTGAGCGCCACGCCGCGCTGAATGTAACCGTAGCCAGTTTCCGGGGCATTCGGCACGATACCGAAGGTGACCAGATGACCTTCATCAGCATACTGCTCGGCGACCCGGATAGCGTCGTGGAAGGCCGACTGGTTATTGATGATGTGGTCGGCGGCGAGAACCAGCATCAGCGGGTCGTCACCGTAGCGGGTGGCCTGAAGGGCCGCCAGGGCGATGGCCGGCGCGGTGTTGCGCCCGACCGGCTCAAGTATAATGTTATTCGACAGCTTATTGAGCTGGCGCAGCTGTTCAGCCACCAGGAAGCGATGCTCTTCGTTACAGATGACCATCGGTTCATGGATTTCAAGACCCGAGAGTCGGGTGATGGTTTCCTGCAGCATGGAGTTCTGCCCGAACAGGCGGAGGAACTGTTTCGGATAAAGCTCGCGTGACATCGGCCAGAGACGACTGCCGGTACCACCAGCCATAATTACAGGAAGTAACATAATGAAATCCTTAAATAAATAATTGTTTTATTTTACTATCAATCAATCGACCAACGGGTTGAATGGCTTTTTTCAGGTACGCTACCGCCATTGGCTATCGCAACCAAAATGCGTAGTGCTCCCGCGCTCCAGGCTAAACGCCACCCTCTTTTGCTTCAGAATGTCGGCAGCCCCTTCACTCAGCGGTCTCAAAAACCATCCTTACGGAACGGGCACCCTGAAAACCTAAAAGCAGAGATATGTCTCAGGGCATATCTCTGCTTTTAATATGTATCTGTTCCTCACCAAGCCACGAAACGCCCCACAATTTCCACATTTGCCGCCAGAGTAACCATCAGGACCTTCTCATTTACGCGGGGCAAAACACATGCTCTCACCGCCATCAAAAAAAACGAATCAAGTGATTTACCGATGCCGGCAACCATCAGAAAGGGGCATTTACGATACGAGGAAAGATAAGAAGAGACATCGTATTCGCCGCCAGAGAAGCAGCGCGCGTTCGGGCTTGACAGCTCTTTGCACACGACGACGGCGTTATGTTGCGACTGGTGGGATAAACGACTCATGCCTCTACACTGCACATTCCACAAAAAAATCTTCGCAGATTATAGCGTTGCATGCTGGGAAAAAAAATATAAAAGCCGACTAATTAATGGATTACTCAAATAATACACATCTTAAACATTTACCAAACCAATTAATTATAATCAATTGATATATAAGTAAAAATGAAGAAAGGCATGACATTTTTTTGCCTGGTTGCTAAATAATCTGCTGATAAAAAAAACAGATTTGTACAAAATTACGCCATGTTCGCTGTGAGTAATCCCGTTTTGCGACGGTACATACTAACCAATGAGGTGCCTGATTTGATGTATCACCTGCTGGTGCTGTTGCAGGTTCAAATTCTGGATTTAACAACAGTGATAGTGATTCTGCGCACGCGGCATCAGTGAGTTGCGGGGTAGGCGGATGTGATGTTGCTGTCACTTCCGGCAACAACTCATCCGTCATTGCCCGGTGTGCAGGTTTATCGTGCCTACAAATTTTCTCAACATATCTAAGCTGGATAAGATACGCCGGCATCGCATCCGACAAAAAAACGGGCACGGTGTGACCACCCTGCCCGCTTTCTTTTAGCTCAAAAAATCACTTCGCGTTGTAATTACGCAGCGCGTTACGCCCCAGCACAATACCCGCGCCGACCATGCCGCCCAGCAGCACCGCCAGAATCAAGGTGATTGCCTTCTTAGGGCTATCACGACGAATGGGTAACGTAGGTTTCATCACATAGCGGTAAGCGTGAATATCAAGATCATCAACCTTTAAGCTTTCGATATCCAGCAGGTTTTGACGAGTCTGATAGTAGGTTGACGAGAACACCAACGGACGGCTCGCTTCGTGCTTTACCATCGACTCCAGTGCATCACTCCCCAAAAGGAACATGGTATCCTGGGTCACGTCCTGTGTCTGCTGAATCTGCGGCTTTGTCACCTGCGCCTGATTCGCATACTGCAACGCTTCCTGAATTTGACGAATACGCAGCTCTTTTTGCTCCTGAGCGACCACTTCCTGGGTCTTCAGCGAATCCTGCAAGTTTTTCATACGCAGCGCGATGTTGTCTTTCAGATCTTTTTCAAGTTCTTCATTTACCTGGTCGTCAACTTGCTGGATATATTGAGCCAGCTGTTTCTGCGCAGCTTCAGGCGATTGTCCAACATAAGACACCGCTAAAGGTAATGACTGATTTTTAACAGTAGGTTCAATGGTCAGTTTTTCAGGTTCTTCCTGATTATCAAGCGTTTCTGCTAATGCAGAAAATGTCGTGCTGAAGCGACCAATTAAAATCGACTGGATCTCAGACACTTTCGGCGCGGCTGAACCATAAATCACATTTATGGCAATGTTATAACCAGCGATTTGCCCCACATCAGGTTGAGTAACGATAGCTGTAGAAGTCCATTTTTCTTTGGCAACGACCAGATATCCTATTGCCAGGGCAATAGCGACAATGACAGAGATGATGATTGTCATCTTGCCACGCCATAGTTGCACCAGTAAATCAATCAAATCAATCTGTTCCGGGTCAGGGTTTTGCCCAGAAACATTATTATTTTCTACTCTCATCATTACCCTAACGGACGTTATAATTTTAGGTCTGCATAGTGTAGTGATAATCATAGTGAATGCTATAGGATAAATGATAAAAACAATGAATTATTGCACAGGTTACAAAAGACAATCAGGGCGAAACCGCCCTGATCAGAGAAGATTAGTCGCTGCCAAAGAGATCTCGTGTGTAGACTTTGTCTGCCACATCCTTAAGCTCTTCTGCCATACGGTTGGAGATAATAACGTCGGCTTGTTGTTTGAAGGTCGCGAGATCACGTTCCAGGCGAGAGTTGAAGAATGAGTCTTCTTTCATCACCGGCTCGTAAATGATAACTTCAACGCCTTTCGCCTTGATACGTTTCATAATCCCCTGAATGGAAGACGCACGGAAGTTATCTGAACCGCTCTTCATAATCAGACGATAAATACCCACCACTTGCGGCTTGCGTGACAAAATGGCATCGGCAATAAAATCTTTACGCGTGCGGTTAGCGTCTACGATTGCCGAGATCAGGTTATTCGGCACAGACTGGTAGTTCGCCAGTAACTGCTTGGTATCTTTCGGCAGACAATAACCACCATAACCAAACGACGGATTGTTGTAATGGTTGCCAATACGCGGATCGAGACAAACGCCTTCGATAATCTGGCGAGTATTCAGACCTAAACTTTCTGCATAGCTATCCAGTTCGTTAAAGTACGCCACGCGCATCGCCAGGTAGGTGTTTGCAAAAAGTTTAATCGCTTCTGCTTCAGTGGAGTCGGTAAACAGGGTCGGGATATTTTGCTTAATCGCGCCTTCCTGTAACAGAGCAGCAAAACATTCTGCGCGTTCTGAACGCTCACCGATGACAATACGTGAAGGATGGAGATTATCGTAAAGGGCTTTACCCTCACGGAGAAATTCCGGAGAGAAAATAAGGTTATCGATACCCAGACGTTCTTTAATTGATTTGGTGAAACCTACCGGAATTGTAGATTTAATCACCATTACCGCGTTGGGATTAATTTCTGTCACATCACGGATGACCGCTTCGACGCTTGAGGTATTAAAATAATTTGTTTTCGGGTCATAATCGGTAGGCGTGGCAATAATAACGTAATCGGCATTTTTATACGCGTCATACTTATCTGTCGTAGCGCGGAAATTGAGATCTTTAGTCGCCAGATACTCTTCAATCTCCTTATCAACAATCGGTGACAGCTTCTTGTTAAGCATGTCCACTTTGGCCTGAACGATATCCAGTGCAACCACTTCGTGGTTTTGCGCAATCAGAATATCATTTGAAAGACCAACATAACCTGTTCCTGAAATTGTTATTTTCATTAGCTCTGACTTCTTCCGGTTAAACATTTAGAGTGGTCATTAATCCACCACCACAACTTCATCTACTGCGGGATTTTTAACGCTGATGTAGATGAACTGTCAAGGCAGCGATCCTGCTGTGCGGCGCTGTATTATATCGCGTTTTTAACCATAAATAATTAAAAAAGGCCATAACCTGCCGCTTTGTATAATAAAAAAGCCCGGAGGGTTTCTCCGGGCCTTGCATTGATTAATTGATTTAAATCAGATTAATCCAGCCATTCGGTATGGAACACACCTTCTTTATCAATGCGCTTATAAGTATGCGCACCGAAATAGTCACGCTGTGCCTGGATCAGGTTCGCAGGCAGAACAGCGGCGCGGTAGCTGTCATAATAGGCAACCGCAGCGGCGAAGGTCGGAACCGGGATACCGTTCTGTACCGCATAAGCGACGACATCGCGCAGCGCCTGCTGGTAGTCATCGGCAATTTGCTTGAAGTAAGGAGCCAGCAGCAGGTTAGCGATCTGCGGATTTTCGGCATAAGCATCGGTGATTTTCTGCAGGAACTGCGCACGGATGATGCAGCCAGCACGGAAAATCTTCGCGATTTCACCGTAGTTCAGATCCCAGTTGTACTCTTCAGACGCAGCACGCAGCTGAGAGAAGCCCTGAGCGTAAGAAACGATTTTGCCCAGATACAGCGCACGGCGAACTTTTTCGATGAACTCAGCCTTGTCGCCTGCTGGCTGTGCTTGCGGGCCAGAGAGAACTTTAGATGCGGCAACACGCTGATCTTTCAGAGAAGAGATATAACGTGCAAACACAGACTCGGTAATCAGCGACAGCGGTTCGCCGAGATCCAGCGCGCTCTGGCTGGTCCATTTACCGGTACCTTTGTTAGCCGCTTCATCCAGAATCACATCAACCAGGTAGTTACCGTCTTCATCTTTTTTGGTGAAGATATCTTTGGTGATGTCGATCAGGTAGCTGCTCAGTTCACCGTTATTCCACTCGGTAAAGGTCTGGGCCAGTTCTTCGTTGGAGAGGTTCAGGCCACCTTTTAGCAGAGAATAGGCTTCGGCAATCAGCTGCATATCACCATATTCAATACCGTTGTGAACCATCTTCACATAGTGACCTGCGCCATCGGCACCAATATAGGTAACGCATGGCTCACCGTCTTCAGCCACTGCGGCGATTTTGGTCAGGATCGGTGCAACCAGTTCATAGGCTTCTTTCTGGCCACCAGGCATAATGGAAGGACCTTTCAGCGCGCCTTCTTCACCACCGGAAACACCGGTACCAATGAAGTTAAAGCCTTCGGCAGAAAGCTCACGGTTACGACGGATGGTATCCTGGAAGAAGGTATTACCACCATCAATAATGATGTCACCTTTATCGAGGTATGGCTTAAGGGAATCAATAGCAGCATCCGTGCCTGCACCTGCTTTCACCATTAACAGGATGCGACGAGGCGTTTCCAAAGATTCAACAAACTCTTTCACCGTATAGTAAGGAACCAGTTTCTTGCCTGGATTTTCGGCAATCACTTCTTCCGTCTTTTCACGGGAACGGTTGAAAATAGAGACGGTATAACCACGGCTTTCGATGTTGAGCGCAAGGTTGCGCCCCATCACTGCCATACCGACGACGCCGATCTGTTGCTTTGACATTGTTTACTCCTGTCAGGGAAATTAGCCACGAGGGGCAGTTATGCGATGAATTCTGTTAAATGGGATTAAGCTATATACTCGAAATTTTCTTTAAAAAATAAAATAACACAATACATTAAACTAAAAGTACAATGACCTTATATAATCAGCTATTTCCTTGCCTTTGTCGAACTCAATCTTGTAATACGGATTAGGTTTAAAATTATGAATAGATTTTAACAAATCACCTATCTCATTGTAATCCCAACAAACTAACAAATAATGATTACGCTCCATATAAGTAGCTATATCGACTTGGTGTTTATCTATACGTTCAAGATTAGGAACCGCTATAATTTTCTTCCCTTTTTCTAAGAGCTGATATAGTGTCCCAGCCCCGGCATGGGTAATTATTACATCCGCGTCATTATAGAAAACGTCAACATCATCCCTAAAAGAAAAAAAAGCACCACTTTTGGGTATATAATTACCATTTGCGATTTGAAAATTAACATTGTACTTTTTATTCTCATTAAAGTAATGATCGAAATTTTCAATCATAGAATCAAATGAGGTCGTCCCTACAGTAACAAAAATTCTCATAACCTACCTGAGTAAATTGCTTTAGGATATAATTTTAAGAGTGACTTATTTTGAATATAAAATTTATTAGACAATCGATACATTATTCTTCCGGATAAAGAGTATGTTGTAAATCTCGACCAAGTTTCAATATAAATTACTTTTGTGCCAACTAATTTCGCTGCCAGCGTTGCTGCAATCGCAATTCCTGGTCCAGTTGTAACGATAACCTTAATATTCTTTTTGCGTAAAATAGAATATGTTTGTTTGAAAATTATTAGGGGACCTATGTTTTTCAATAAAGATAACCAACTATATTTATCTCTAAATTCTATAGTTTTATTATGCCAGCAGGACCAATGAGGGAACTTTGTAGAGTCAGATAAAGTTATTGCTTCAAAATCCTCGAGGTTGTTAAGTATTATAGGAGCAAGTCGATTCATTTGAGCAGCATGCCCACCTTCACCATAAACAAATAATATATGTTTTTTATTTAAAGACATTTATTAATATCCTTTTAACATTTGACTCACCGTAAACTTCATTAACTATATCGCTATTTCTTTTTAATATTTTATTTAAATAGGCAACATTGATTTTTTGAAAATTTTCAATTTCTCTAGCTATAGATTGAGAGTCATAGTTTTCAATAAAAGAGAATGTTAAACCATGTTGTCTAATTTCATAGAATGCTGGGATTTTTGATAATATACAATAAACACCAGATGACATAGCTTCTAATGGTACTAAACCCAAACTTTCACTTTCGGAAGGATAAACTAACACATTAATGGTTTTATACCACCTTGCTAATTCATTATGATTCATGGGGCCTAGAAATTCAATATCGCAATCCTTAGCTAATTTATTAAGATAATCTTTTTGCTCACCATCACCGACAATGCTTAATTGTACGTTTTTTAATTGTTTAATGGCATTTATTATAAGATCTACGTTTTTTGATTTAACTAATCTACCTGCAAATCCAATTTTTACAGATTCATCATGTACGGGAAAGGAGGTTTCATATTTGAAACATTTTTTAACACCACCAGAAGGATAAACAATAACTTTACTTATATTAACACTATAGTTTTCACATAAATATTTAGCATATTGTTGAGAGGGACATAATATTGATAAGCTATGTTTAAACAATGTTACGGTAAATACATTTTTTATCTTATGGAATATAAAACTTCTTCCGTTGAGGTGTTTTACATCCCCACCATGCACATGACTGATTACACGTAATCTTCTGCCTAAAAAAATGGCACATATAACAGGAAGCGATATATGAGAAACATAATGGCAATATATATAGTCATATTTTTTGAAGTTCAAATAAAGGAACGCTCGTATATAAAAAAACATATAACTTAAGAGTTTAGATATTCGGCCATTGCATTTCCTTTTCCTGACACAGAGCTCAACATCATAGCCAATATCAGATAACTGATTTGCAATTGTTTCAACAAATATTCCAAAACTCGGTTCCTTTTCGGAAGGATACATATTGCTCAATAATAAAATTTTCATCCTTACTCCTTTGTATAATTTTTGTATTTCGGATGAAAGTTAGTAATAATTCGCCCTAATAAATTAACAAATGGAATGAATATTGGTTTCATAGATGGACTGTATGCACCCTCAGATTTCATTGTTCTATAAAATGCATTCTCATCTTTCCATATATCATAGAAAACTTTGTACGTTAAAACATCATTAGCTTTTTGTTTAATTAGATAATTAAATATATTTCTCGATGCAAAAACTGGGAAAACACTCTTAAAACATGAATTCATTACTATAGCCCCTGTAGTAATATATCGAAGACCTCGTCCATATAAAAACTCGTAGTACGTTATTTTTTGCAATGAATCAATACATTCTACTTTAGAAACCTTTTTTAAAAAATCAGCATATACATAATCAAATTGTTTGGCATTGAGTTTTCTATATCGTTTCCTCAGTAACATTTTCGCATCGACAAAAGATGATGTAATTGATGGAAATAATTTATAAAATTCTCCTTTTTTACCACCAAAAGTCATATAGACGCCACGCTGTAGCACATCTCCAAGGTATCCATCTAACGCTATTGTATTACTTTTGGATAAATTATGTACGTAATTATAGTTAGCAAAAAATTGTGTGTTATAAGACTTTACGCTTCCTTTGAATAATAATTCACATATCCTCTCATCACTTTCCGTTACTTTATTAACTCGAAAACCAAATGAGTGATAAGGTATTTTTTTATGCGCTGCAAGAGTCTTCCCGTTTCTTACATCTGCAGAACCATTTGGCCCCCATGTGTAAGCAAATTCTGGATCTGATACAATTAATAGTAAGCGAGAATCAAATCCTGCAGATATTGCAATGGATTGCATCGATTTATGTGTTGTTAAAATTAACTTTTTGGCTTCATTAATAACATCAAATGGTAATTCAGTATTCAGTATTCATGACTTCATAACCATTTTCGTAAACACCCAACTTACCATCAGTACAAGTAATAACATCACCTGGTAATGTGCGATAAACATTCTTATATATTGTATATTTACCAAACAAATGACCTTGAGCGTTTAAAATATCATTAAGCTCATGATCAATCTCATTTGTAAATACACATGGTGATGGGGATAAAGATAGTTTATTATCTTTTATATAATAATAATGAGGTGAAAGTGCAAATGGATCTGTAAAAACAGACATTTCCCCTTTTGTTTCATAGATACAAATAAACACCCCAGCAATAATACGCTTTTGTACATCGCTAATATTATTTTTTGAATCCAGAACTTCTTTCAGCCATACTATATTATTCCTTTCATAACTTTCATTTATAAACCAACCAGAAACATAGATACTGCTTTTTTCAGATTTGATTACAGGATAAGATGCCAATCGTTTGGATCGAAATAAATACTAACCGAATTACCAAATATTACGTCGGTAATAAGTTTTTTATTCTTGCTTAATACATGATTTAATTCACTTGGTAGTTCTGTATTTATTGTTACAAAAGACATTTTCCAACCTCATTTAAAACCTTATTAATAATATAATATCGAATCGAATACGATATAAAAACAATAGAGCATAATAAAAATATAGTTAGTGTCGTATTTTGCAAGTCTATTATCTTTAATATATAGTAAACTCCAACAAAAAAGATGAAACTTAATGAATTTAATATTAACGAAATATTTTCTTTCCCAACCAAATTAATTAGTGTTGTTTCAAGAATAGTATACTGCCCCATAAATATAAAAAGAGATAAACTCAAACCAATATAAATGATATCTACTATAGATGATGTTTTAATTGTCAAACATCCATATGCAATCATAATAATAACACCTAACAGCATTACACATGCCACCCGATTTTTAAACCTAGCAGATTCTTTTAAAAATTCGCCTCGGTCATTAGTATATAAACTCTGAATATCTACAATTTTCATATTCAACATAGCACGCGGGAATACCGTAATAATTCCAGCGGTTGTGATCATTAGTGAAACTGCTTTAGTTATTACCGGACCAACTAGTGATAAACTGGCGATAGGAAGAAAATAAAGTATACCTGAAGAAACTAAATTTGAATGACCAATAATAAAAGCCTCTCTAAATTTTATAGTTTTTCCATTATCAACAAAACAGAAGAATGCTGTAAGTAAAGATTGAATAATATATAAAGAACCAAGCAGTATAATTATATTTATATCTTTAATAAACAAAAAAACAAATGGGGGAAGAATAAAAATCACTTCATTAATTGCGCCAATCAAAAAATTTTTTTTAACTATTATCATATGACGTATGATTTGATTCATTGTCAAACCAATTGACATTAATAACAACCCTATTATGCCTAACCTTGTAACTTCCCAAAAAGAAAAAATGATAATCCCTCCAGCAATACTACTTATAATAATAGCTATGAATGCAATTTTAATGAAATTAACAATTCCGAATTCAGAACCATACTTGATTATTACAGTTCCGACCCCCACCCCACCAATCATAGACATTACTATAGCATAAGAATACGCAGAGGAAAAAAAAGCAAAATACTCTGTTGTTGTTACATGTGATATTATATAAAAAAGTACTACCCTATTAGCCCCCGGTAATACCGTAAATGCCAAAACAGATAATTTCAAAATATATGAGATTATT
>OLQM01004090.1_pt1 | contig 11697 bp, 10 predicted proteins | sample 1673161 | NCBI WGS metagenome assembly OLQM01 (sample SAMEA3136761, study PRJEB25190) | human gut metagenome | reverse complement strand
GCCGGATGATATGGATTTCCTGGGTGGCGCATGTGAAACGCCGTCGGCAATTATTGTCAGTGCAAAGGCACCCTATAATACGCTGCAGGAATTTGTGGATTACTGTAAAGAGAATCCCGGCACTGTGGTAAGCGGAACTTCCGGTGCGGGTTCTACAATGCATATTGGTTCGGAAGTATTTGCAAGAGAGGCTGGAGTTCAGTTTTCTTATGTTCCCTTTGACGGCAGCGGACCGGCCATTACTGCTTTGATGGGAGGTCATGGGGATTTGGCGGTTATCGGAGTTCTTGGAGCGGTTGCGGGCGTTGAATCCGGAGATTTAAAGGTGCTTGCAATTCTTGGAGAAGAGAGAAGTCCTGTGCTTCCTGATGTTCCTACGGCCTCAGAGGAAGGGATTGAGGCGTATTACAGCACATGGGTTGGACTGTACGCACCCAAGGGACTTCCGGCTGATGTAAAGGATACCTTGGAGGCAGCTGTAAAAGAAGGCGTGGAGGGAGCTCCCTATGTGGAATTTACAGAGAGTAAAGGTCTTACAAGAAAATACAGAGATGCGGCCGAATTCACAGAATTTGTAAATGAAAATTTTGCAATGTACGAGGAACTGATTCCGTCTCTGGAGTTAAAATAAGTTGATTCAGTATCGCGGGGTGCTGTGGGGCAACGTTAATGTTGCTTTTGCAGCACCCCACGAATAAAATGAGGTGATTATATGAAGAGGATATTAAATGGGGATACCTTGTTTGGGGCGGTAATCCTGATCATCTGCATCGGCTTTTTTACAATGGGCTTCCAGTATACAGGAATGGCCGGTGACGCCGGACCGGGTTGCCTGGAGCCAATTGCGGAGGTTGTGGATATCCCGGATGCGGTGGTTTTGCTACGGCTTGTGTAAAAGCCGACACGTTGGACGGCCTGTTATGCCCCGTAGGCGGAGCACCTGTAATGGGCAAAGTAGCCACCATCCTCGGAAAAGAAGCAGCCAGTGCAGAACCGATGGTAGCCGTTGTCCGCTGCAACGGAACGTGTGCCGCCCGTCCGCGTACCAACCAATACGACGGTGTGCAGAGTTGTGCGATTGCTTCCACCTTGTACGGCGGAGAGACCGGCTGTTCATTCGGTTGCTTAGGTTATGGCGACTGTGTGGCTGCATGTAACTTCGACGCCATCCACATCAACCTTGAGACCGGGCTTCCGGAAGTGGACGAAGACAAATGTACTTCATGCGGAGCTTGCGTAAAAGCTTGCCCGAAAAACATCATCGAACTGCGTAAGAAGGGCCCCAAATCACGCCGCGTCTTCGTCAGCTGCGTAAACAAAGACAAAGGCGGAGTAGCCAAGAAAGCATGCGCCAACGCTTGTATCGGCTGTGGCAAATGTGCAAAGGAATGCCCGTTCGAAGCAATTACAGTGGAAAACAACGTGGCCTACATCGATTACACAAAATGTCGCTTATGCCGCAAGTGCGTAGCCGTATGTCCGACCGGCGCCATCCACGAATTGAACTTCCCGCCACGTAAAGAGGCAGCTCCGGCTGTGGACGCCGACAAAATAAAACCGGCAACAGCTCCGAAACCGGCTGCACCGAAGGCTGATGCGCCAAAGACTGAAGTCCCGAAGAAAGAGTCTCCGAAGGCAGAAGCTCCAACAGCAAACGCTACGCCAAATGCAGCAACTCCTAAAGTTGAAACAAAAGAAGAAACAATTCAAAAATAAAATCTAATAGTATGCTAAGGACATTTCGAATCGGAGGTATACATCCGCCCGAAAATAAATTGTCTGCCGGTAAGAAAATTACCGCTTTAGCTGCTCCTAAGCAGGTAATCATACCGCTCAGTCAGCACATCGGGGCTCCAGCCCAGGCAGTGGTCAAGAAGGGTGATCTGGTTAAAGTCGGAACACTTGTCGCCAAGGCAGGTGGTTTCGTTTCCGCTAATATCCACTCGTCGGTATCCGGTAAAGTAAACAAAATAGATAACGCCCTCGACTCAAGCGGCTACAAGCGTCCCGCCATCTACATCGATGTGGAAGGAGACGAATGGGAAGAAACGATCGACCGCAGCGATGCATTGGTAAAAGATTGTACGTTGTCATCCAAAGAGATCGTCGACAAGATTGCAGCAGCCGGTATCGTAGGTCTGGGGGGAGCCACTTTCCCGACACAGGTGAAACTGATGCCGCCTCCCGGAAGCAAGGCAGAAATCATCATCATCAATGCCGTAGAATGTGAACCCTATTTGACCTCCGACCATTCCCTGATGATGGAAAAAGGCGAACAGATATTGGTGGGCGTCACATTGCTGATGAAAGCCGTAAATGTAAACAAAGCCGTTATCGGCATTGAAAACAATAAACCCGATGCAATCGCCCACCTGACGAAGCTGGCAGCCGCTTATCCCGGAATCGAGATCATGCCGCTGAAAGTGCAATATCCGCAAGGAGGTGAAAAGCAGCTGATCGACGCCGTGATCCGTCGCCAGGTAAAGAGCGGCGCCCTGCCTATCTCGGCCGGAGCCGTCGTACAGAACGTAGGAACCGCCTACGCCGTCTACGAAGCCGTCCAGAAGAACAAACCTCTGTTCGAGCGCGTCGTGACCGTAACAGGAAAAGCCGTTGCCAACCCGTCGAACTTCCTGGTCCGTATGGGTACGCCTATCAACACGCTGATCGAAGCAGCCGGTGGTATTCCCGAAAACACGGGTAAGATTATCGGTGGCGGTCCGATGATGGGCAAAGCGTTGGTAAGCGCCGAAGTTCCGGTAACCAAAGGCAGTTCCGGCATATTGCTCCTGACCAAGGAAGAATCTGTCCGCAAACCGATGCAGGACTGTATCCGTTGCGCCAAGTGCGTGAACGTCTGCCCGATGGGGTTGAATCCGGCCTTCCTGATGAAATTCACGATCTATAAGGATTGGGAAAAGGCTGAAGGAGGCTACATCCAGGACTGTATCGAATGCGGTTCATGCAGTTATACTTGCCCTGCCCACCGTCCGCTGTTAGACCAGATCCGATTGGGTAAAGGCAAAGTTATGGGTATTATTCGTGCAAGAAAGTCATAAAACAAGAGCAATATGGAAAACAAATTATACGTGTCTCCCTCGCCCCACATTCATGGCGGCGACAGCATAAGCAAAAATATGTACGGTGTACTGATTGCCCTTGTTCCGGCTTTCCTGGTATCACTCTACTTTTTCGGACTGGGTGCGCTGATCGTAACCGTAGCCTCGGTTTTCTTCTGTGTCCTGTTCGAATATCTGATTCAGAAGTTCCTGATGAAAAAGGAACCGACCATTTACGACGGTTCGGCCATCCTGACCGGTGTTTTGCTGGCGTTCAACCTGCCGTCAAACCTGCCGATCTGGATCATCGCCATCGGTGCGCTGGCAGCCATCGGTATCGGTAAGATGTCGTTCGGCGGCCTGGGCAACAATATTTTCAACCCTGCACTGACAGGACGCATCTTCCTGCTGATCTCTTTCCCGGCACAGATGACCACCTGGCCCGTTGTCGGACAGTTGACATCTTATGCCGATGCAACAACAGGGGCAACCGTCCTCTCTCTGATGAACGAGGGTGCACTCGACAAAATGCCTACACTCAGCGACATGCTGATCGGTAACATGGGCGGTAGCCTTGGTGAAGTCAGCGCACTGGCACTGCTGTTAGGTATGTTCTATATGTTATGGAAGAAGATCATCACCTGGCACGTTCCGGTATCCATCTTCGTCACGGTATTTGTCTTTACAGGTATCATGCACCTGGTGAATCCGGTTCAATACGCAAGCCCGTTCGTCCATCTGTTGTCCGGAGGTCTGATGTTGGGAGCTATCTTCATGGCGACCGACTATGTGACTTCGCCGATGAGCAAGAGCGGTATGATTGTCTACGGTGTCGGCATTGGTATCCTGACAACGGTTATCCGTCTGTTCGGTTCTTATCCCGAAGGTATGTCATTTGCCATCTTCATCATGAATGGAGTTACTCCGCTCATCAACAGTTATATGAAACCTAAACATTTCGGAGGGAAATAAGCATGGCAAAACTAAAATCAACATTACCCAATATGTTCCTTTCACTCACGATCATCTGTGTAGTGGCCGGAGCAATATTAGCAGGTGTGAATATGTACACCACCGGTCCGATTGCCGCCACCAAAGCAGCAGCGCTGGAAGCAGCGATCAAAGCGGTCACTCCGGCATTCGACAACAAACCGACAGAAGAAGCCTATATGGCAGTTACAGCCGATGGCGACTCGTTGAAAATCTACCCGGCAAAACAAGACGGCAAATTCGTCGGTGCCGCAGTGGAGAGCAACACAATGAAAGGGTTCGGCGGTGAGATCCGCGTGATTGTCGGTTTTGACACCGAAGGCAAACTGCTGAACTATTCAGTCTTGCAACATGCCGAAACACCCGGATTAGGGGCTAAAATGCAAGAATGGTTCCGTACGGACAAAAATCGCCAGAGCGTTTTGGGACGCAATTTGTCTGATGGCGAACTGAAAGTAACCAAAGACGGTGGAGATGTCGATGCCATAACAGCTTCGACCATTACCAGCCGTGCATTCCTGAACGCCGTGAACCGCGCCTACAGTGCTTTTTCCGGTGCCGACGGATTGACCGGAGCAACCACATCATCCGATAACACAACTAAAGAGGGAGGAAACGACAATGAGTAATCTGAAAATATTGATGAACGGAATCATCACAGAGAACCCGACATTCGTATTGCTGTTAGGTATGTGTCCGACACTGGGTACGACCTCTTCGGCGATGAATGGTATGAGTATGGGACTTGCAACCATGTTCGTGTTGATCTGTTCCAACATGGTCATATCAGCATTGAAAAATGTAATCCCGGATATGGTCCGTATTCCCGGGTACATTGTCGTAATCGCCACCTTCGTAACGGTTGTGCAAATGTGCATGGAAGCATTTATTCCTGCCTTATACGCAAGTTTGGGATTGTTCATCCCGTTGATCGTCGTCAACTGTATCGTGTTGGGACGCGCCGAAGCTTTTGCCGCCAAGAACGGAGTCGTGGCCTCGGCTTTCGACGGTATCGGTATCGGCCTCGGTTTTACGATTGCCTTGACACTGTTAGGAGCTGTCCGTGAGCTGTTGGGAACCGGTAAACTGTTCAACCTGACAATTATGCCGGAACAGTTCGGCTCGCTGATTTTCGTGTTGGCTCCGGGTGCATTCATCGCACTGGGATTCCTGATAGCTATTGTTAATAAACTGCGTAAAGCATAAAAACAAGGTAAGATATGGAATATATATTGATATTTATCGCCGCTGTATTCGTCAACAACGTTGTGTTGTCCCAATTCTTGGGTATATGTCCGTTCCTCGGCGTATCCAAGAAAGTGGATACAGCAATAGGCATGGGAGCAGCCGTTGCATTTGTGCTTACCATTGCGACACTCGTGACTTTCCTCGTACAAAAATATGTGCTGGATGTATTCGGCCTGGGCTTTATGCAGACCATCAGCTTCATCCTGATTATCGCAGCTCTGGTCCAAATGGTGGAAATCATCCTGAAGAAAGTTTCTCCTGCCCTCTATCAGGCATTAGGAGTGTTTCTTCCGCTGATCACGACAAACTGTTGTGTGTTGGGTGTCGCCATCCAGGTCATCCAGAAACAGTATAATTTATTAGAATCTGTAGTATATGCATTCTCTATTGCTATTGGATTTGCATTAGCTTTGATTATCTTTGCAGGTGTCAGAGAACAATTAGCAATGACAAATGTCCCCGATGGCATGAAAGGAACCCCGATCGCCCTAATCACAGCTGGTCTGCTGGCTATGGCGTTTATGGGATTCTCGGGGATCGTTTAAAGATTTATGATTTATGATTTATAATAACAGGTAATACCGCTTGCCGCTATAAATCATAAATCATAAATCCTTTCATAAATCATAAATCATAAATTTTCTCTCCTCATGAAACAGAAGATTTTAGTAGCAGGTGGAACTGGTTACATCGGATCACACACCACAGTAGAACTGCAGAACGCAGGTTATGAAGTTGTCATCATCGATGACCTGTCTAACTCCAATATAGAAGTATTGGACGGTATCGAACGCATCACAGGCATCCGTCCTGAATTCATCAAACTGGACTTGAAAGATAAGGAAGGAACCCGCGAAGCACTAAAAGCTCATCCGGGAATCAAAGGGATCATCCTGTTTGCCGCCAGCAAAGCAGTAGGCGAATCCGTACAGCAGCCGTTGAAATACTACCGCAACAACGTAGTGACACTGGTGAACCTGTTGGAACTGATGCCGGAATTCAATATCGAAGGCATCGTATTCTCGTCTTCCTGCACCGTTTACGGGCAGCCTGACCCTGAGAATCTGCCTGTAACCGAGAACGCTCCGATCAAACCGGCTACTTCTCCATACGGAAATACAAAACAGATCAACGAAGAGATCATCCGCGACACGATCCATGCCGGCGCTCCTTTCAAGAGCATCATCCTGCGTTACTTCAACCCGATCGGAGCACATCCGACAGCAGAGATCGGCGAATTGCCTAACGGCGTTCCTCAGAACCTGATCCCGTATCTGACACAGACTGCTATGGGTATCCGCAAAGAGCTGAGTGTATTCGGTGACGACTATGACACGCCTGACGGTTCCTGCATCCGCGACTATATCAATGTTGTCGACTTGGCTAAGGCTCACGTGATCGCCATGGACCGCATGTTGGGTGGCAAGTCTCTGGATAATGTGGAAATCTTCAACCTCGGAACCGGCAACGGCGTTTCCGTATTGGAACTGATCAACACATTCGAAGCTGCAACAGGCGTTAAAGTCCCGCACAAAATCGTAGGACGCCGCGAAGGTGACATCGAAAAGGTTTGGGCCAATCCCGAACGTGCCAATAACGTTTTAGGCTGGAAAGCGACAGAAACACTGGCCGACACATTGGCTTCGGCTTGGAAATGGCAGGAAAGACTGCGCGAACGCGGTATCATGTAATCGGAATATTTCTCGTTACCATACAAAAAAGGGGGGCCAAAGTTCATTATTAAACCCATCGGCTCCCCTTTTTCATTAAGAAGCCTTGGAAAGGTGTATACAGTATAAAGACAAGCTTATCATCAGACAGCACACTGTATATCAATATATTGAAAATAACCATCCCTACAAAAGGACAATTTGACCGCAATATTTCCCCTACACTTTTTCAAACAAGCCTCATTTTCTTACACGACAACCGCAATACTCCTTGTAAATAGCGAACGGTAAATAACGAGCTACCTGACGAAGAAAAAACCAAATCCGGACAAAAACACATTCTCCTCCACACACCTCCGACCCATTTGAACAGCCTGACTCTTAGCATGCACTGCCTCCATACGGAAAAGAAAGGCAAAGGTTTAGAAAAACCATCTAAACAATTATTTATCAAACACATACAATATTTTCATAAATCTATTGCTTCCAAAAAGTGTAGGGGAAATATTGCGGTCAAATTGTCCTTTTCTATATTTGGGAGCCTAAAAAACGTTCCAAGTCCTCCAAAAAGCTATAGGTTTTCCGTTTACAAGCCATAGCTTTCCAAGAAAAAAGCTATAACCTTTTTGGAAACAGGCTATAGCTTTTTTATCATGAGACATCTCCCCCAAAAACAGACTGGAAGATTACTTTGCCAGTATATTCAGGACAGCTTCCCGCCAATCCTCTCCGTTTTCCGGCTGATAGGTGTGGAAACCGAGCCCTTGTCCAACCTCTATATTCGATTTGGCATCGTCGACAAACAGCGTTTCAGCGGGAATAAGCGGGGCATTTTCTATCATCCGGTCGAAGATGGCGGCATCCGGCTTCGTCACCCCAACTTCATAGGAAGTATACATTTTGTCGAAATAAGCGGATATAGGACGACCGGCGGGGGTGAACGCCTCGCTCCTCGCCCACGACTGGACAATCGGATTCGTATTGCTCAACAAATAAACCTTATATTTCTTTCGCAGCTCTAACAGGAAATCCAACTTGTATTGCGGGACATCGGCAATAAAACCCATCCAGGCATATTTGATTTCATCATAAGAAAGTTGCTTGCCGGTATGCTCGCATAACTTGCGACAGAAAGTATCGACATCGATCTTTCCATTCTCCAGTTCAAGGAAAAAGCCTTTCTGCTCATAAGGATCGAGCAACTGTTTTGCATCCTTCACTCCTATTTCCTCAAATCGGCTTACAGCCTGGTGATGGTCCAGGTCGATCAAGACGCCTCCCAGATCAAATACTATGTTTCTGATTCTTTTCATATTCTTTGCGTAATACTCACAAACTTACATAAAAGTGTCCGAACAACCAAATAAAAAAAGTGAAGGCCGTATGCAGGCGGGATCACCCTCCGCATACTCAGCCTTCACTGTAAATCGGCATCACACAAGCATCAAGCAGGCTTGTGAATGTGAAATCATTTTATTCGAGCTTATGGATAACCAGACCGGAACGCAGTTTCGGTTCGAACCAGGTTGTCTTGGGAGGCATGATATTACCGGTATCGGCAATATCCATCAATTGCTTCATGGTGACAGGATAAAGCGCCAACGCGACCTTCATCTCGCCACTGTCCACACGACGCTGCAATTCTCCCAGCCCACGGATACCGCCTACGAAATCGATGCGTTTATCCGAACGAAGATCTTTTATGCCCAGAATCTCATCTAAAATCAGGTTGGAAGAGATCGTCACATCCAGGACACCGATCGGATCGTTATCGTTGTATGTACCTTGCTTGGCTGTCAACGAATACCATTTTCCTGCCAAATAGAGGGAGAAATTATGCAAAGCTACCGGTTTATAAATATCCGCGCCCTTTTCTTCCACGACGAAGTTCTTTTCCAGTTTAGCCAGAAATTCCTCTTCCGACAAGCCGTTCAAGTCTTTCACCACACGGTTATAGTCGATAATCGTCAACTGGTTTGCCGGGAAACAGACAGCCATAAAGTAGTTATACTCCTCGTCCCCTTTATGAGCCGCGTTCTGTCTGGCTTTCTCCGCACCGACCAGGGCGGCGGCGGCGGAACGGTGATGGCCGTCGGCAATATACAGGGAAGGCATTTCGCCGAACAGTTCCGTGATGCGGGCAATATCAGCCGGCTCGTCAATGATCCAGAACGTATGGCCGAAACCGTCGTCTTTCGCGACGAAGTCATATTCCGGATTGCGGGATGTATATTTGGCGACAATCTGGTCCAGTTCGGCATTGTCGGGATAAGCAAAGAACACCGGTTCGATATTGGCATTATTCACCCGGACATGCTTCATGCGGTCCTCCTCCTTGTCACGCCGTGTCAGCTCATGCTTCTTGATAACGCCATTCATATAATCGGGCACATACGCACCGACAACCAAGCCGTATTGTGTCTTGCCGTTCATGGTCTGGGCATACACATAGTAACATTCCTCCTTATCCTGCACCAACCAGCCCTTTTCCTGGAACATCCGGAAATTGGCGGCAGCTTTCAGATAAACGGCAGGATCGTGTTCATCCGTCCCGACCGGAAAGTCGATCTCTGGTTTGATGATATGATATAATGATTTTTCATTTCCCTTCGCTTCTTCGCGTGCCTCTTCCGAGTTCAACACATCGTAAGGACGGGAAGCCACTTGTTCGATCAAATCTTTAGGAGGACGGATTCCTTTGAAAGGTTTAATTCGTGCCATGATAATTTAGATAAATCTATTTATTTACTCTGAACTTTTCACATCCTTCTTTCAGGAAGCCTTCGATCTGCTTGGCAGCGGCAATACCGGCATTGATATTGGCTTCGGCAGTCTGTGCACCCATCTTTTTAGGAGTGGAGAAATAGCGGCCGGCAAACTTGGCGGCAAACTCTTCGTTGGCTACGGGCATGATGTCGGTTACATATTTCAAGTCTGCGCGTTCTTCCATCAACTTGATCAGTTCGGCTTCGTTGATCACTTCCTTACGGGCTGTATTGACCAACAGGCCCCCTTTCGGCATCTTGCCGACCAGAGCGTAATTGATGGAGTTCTTTGTTTCGGCAGTTGCGGGAATATGCAAAGAAACGATATCGCAGGTAGCATAGAGTTCTTCCGGTGAAGCGACCGGTTTCACACCATCCGCTTCAATGGCCGAAGCCGGACAGAAAGCATCGAATGCATAGATTTCCATTCCGAAACCTTTTGCGATACGGGCCACATTGCGGCCTACGTTGCCGTATGCGTGGATTCCCAGTTTCTTTCCTTTCAATTCTGTTCCCGATGTTCCGTTATAGAAGTTGCGGACAGCCATTACCATCATTCCGAAAGCCAATTCGGCAACGGCATTGGAGTTCTGCCCCGGTGTATTCATCACACAAACATTATGAGCTGTCGCAGCAGCCAGGTCGACGTTATCGTAACCGGCTCCGGCACGAACCACTATCTTCAACTGCTTGGCGGCATCCAACACTTCGGCATCGATCACGTCACTGCGGATAATGATTGCATCCACATCCTTGACTGCCTCCAGCAGTTTGGCCTTTTCACCGTATTTTTCCAACAGGATCAGTTCATCGCCTGCCCCTTCCACTACTTCGCGGATACCTTTCACAGCTATCGCTGCGAAAGGTTTATCTGTTGCTACTAATATCTTTGCCATAATCAATGCTGTTTTTCAAAATCCTTCATACATGCAACCAAAGCTTCAACGCTGCTCTTAGGCATTGCGTTGTACAGTGAGGCACGGAAACCACCGACAGAGCGGTGTCCCTTGATACCGACCATACCGGCAGCCGCAGCAAATTTGCTGAATTCGTCTTCCAGTTCCTTATACTCGTCATTCATCACGAAACATACATTCATGATAGAACGGTCTTCGGCTGCAACAGTCCCTCTGAACAACTTGTTACGATCGATTTCATCATACAGGATAGCGGCATTTTCCATATCCTTCTTTTCCATAGCGGCAACACCGCCCTGTTCCTTATACCATTTCAATGTCTGCAACGCAGCATAGATCGGCAGCACGGGAGGAGTGTTAAACATGGAATCCTTGTCCACATGAGTCTTATAGTTCAACATTGTCGGGATCGGACGTTCCACATGTCCCAAAGCATCCACACGAACAATAGCCAACGTCACACCGGCAGGAGCCAGATTCTTCTGTGCCCCGGCATAGATAATGTCATATTTGGATACATCGATCGGACGGGAGAAAATATCGGACGACATATCGGCGACCAAACGTTGTTTCACATCCGGATCTTTGCGAGTTTCCGTTCCGTAAATCGTATTATTGGTCGTAATATGGAAATAATCCGCATCGTCGGCAATCGTATAATCTTTCGGAATATATGTATAGTTTTTATCTTTAGAAGATGCCACAACCTCGACTTCCCCGAAGAGCTTAGCTTCCTTGATGGCTTTGGACGACCATGTACCGGTATCTAAATAAGAAGCTTTCTTATTCAACAGGTTGTAAGGAACCATACAAAACTGCATGCTTGCACCTCCACCCAGGAAAACAACCTCATAGCCAGCAGGAACATCCAGCAATTCTTTGATCAGCGCACGCGCCTCATCGTTCACGGCAACGAATTCTTTACTTCTGTGGGAGATTTCAAGAAGAGATAAACCCATACCCGCAAAATTCTCTACTGCAGCGGCCGTATTTTTAATTGTATACTCGCTCAAGATAGAAGGACCTGCATAAAAATTGTGCTTCTTCA
>OLQM01004075.1_pt1 | contig 11750 bp, 7 predicted proteins | sample 1673161 | NCBI WGS metagenome assembly OLQM01 (sample SAMEA3136761, study PRJEB25190) | human gut metagenome | reverse complement strand
CGAATGGATTCGTTTCTACGGGATGCTGTTCGGTAAGGAAGCGTTGGCCGATTCCATTTTCAGGCAAACGGAAAAGAGTTATCTCGATCTGAAACAGCTGGTCACGGCCGATATGCCTCGCCCGACCGTTATCTCCGAAAAGAAGTTCGGCGCTTCCTGGTTTATGCCGGCGGGAGATAGCTATATCGCCAATATGTATGCCGATGCCGGAGCCGATTATGTTTTCAAGGAACTCCCCGGAGCCGGAAGTACGCCTTTGGCTTTCGAGACGGTACTCGACCGGGCTATCCATGCCGATATGTGGCTGATTAAGTATAACCAGTCCGAAGACATGACCTACGGTGACCTGCGTGCCGAATACGCGCCGTACGAGAACTTCGATGCCTTTAAGAACCGCCGGATTTATTCCTGCAATACGGGACTTGTCCCTTATTATGAGGAATTTCCTTTGCATCCCGATTACCTGCTGAAAGACCTGATCTGGGTGTTCCATCCGGAATTGCTGCCCGGCTACAGTCCTCGTTACTATCGGAAGATGCAGGACTAACCGGCAACGAAAGTTTGTGGAGAATAATCTATATGTTTGTTGCATAGTGGATTGTGTAGATGAAGGATTTTTTTTCATTATCGATGACAGTACGAAGATAAGGCCCCGCTACAGGCAGGAATACCGTTTCGGGAAGATCGGCGAAGATCGGTGCAGAAACAGGTAGGAAGAGGTAGGAAATAGATGTCATTATATTTTGAATATCAGCATTTATTGCTTATCTTTATAGGGCAATGAAACGATGGGGATGAGGAGGAGGAATGAATTCGACGTCAGGCGTTACGGGTAGCAGGTATAGACGGCCCTTTACGGTCCGGATTCGATGCCGGCATCAGCTGATAACGGTTGTCCAGCTGGATGGGGGGCAAACCCGGAGCTGCAGATGAGGATGATCGTGCAATATCAGGGTGAGCCTTGAAACAAGGGACTTCTGTGTACGAAACAAGGGACTTTGACGTGTAAGACCAGGGAACTTGGGAGACAAAAGACCGGATTTCCGGATGCGGAAGAGGGTACTTTTTCCCATCGATAGGGAGAGGATAAAGGCCGGCCGGCATTGCAGGCAATAAATAGATAAGCATATGAGCAAGTTAAAAAAAAGCGGAAAGGTGACTATTGCCGCTCGTACAAGAAAATCAGAAAAGAGGTACGGGACGCGTCCGATCCGCTGTACGAAATGATCGTTTATGCACTCTTCCTTACGGAGGAGGCCAAGGGGAAGCAGGAGAGGATGTGCGCCGTGGCGCAGAATTTCTTCCAGGAATTCGGGGATGACCTGCATCGTCTGATTTTCGGGATAGAAGAGAAAGCGTATAAGAACCGCATCCCGGTGTCGAAGCCGGAATTTCTGATCGGGATTTTTAAGACGCTGTGGTTGATGGAGGTATTCGGGGACGTACGGCCCCGGTATCTGATCGGTTTTATGTCGGAGACGTTCGATCTGGGCCTGGCGGAGTCTTCCATACGGACCATCTGGTATGACAAGTGTGGGATGTATGACCAATTGAGGCCTGTTTTGCAGGAATTTTTTCGGAATTTGTATAGGAAATAACGTGTAAACCCGCTTGCAATGCGCCGCGCCGGCTTTTTTATCCGACATTTTTGGGTATTACAAAACGCCCCTTTCCTGTCGTACCTTTGCCCATGCCGATTGAAAAGGGCGCAAATTAATGAGCTTATATATATATTAATATATTTATTCTAAGATGTAGGATTGAACCGAAACTGACGGAAAACCTCTACAAGTAGCTGAAAATAAATTGTTTATATTGTGCTATTGACTGCACCGTTTTTATTGGGGGTAAAAATGTTTAATTTTAAATCCGTTCATTATGAAAAAGGATATGACGTTTTCGGCCGATTTTGCAAGATGCGGCTATACGAAAGTTTCCCGGCAGGCCATGCAGATTGCTTTTACGCCGGGAGACAAGTGTGAAAAAGAGGCAAAGGTGCTCCTGTGCATATTGGGTTTTGCCTATTTCAAAAAAGGAGAAGTCTCCTTTCATTTCAAAGACTATGCTTGTGAACGAGGCGAGTGGATCACCTCTTATTCGGAACTGGCACGGCGTACGGGGTTGATACGCAGGGCGGCAGTCACGGCTGTCGGACATCTTGTCGAGGCAGGATGGTTGACGGTCACGGCGGTGGGCAGGATGACGAAGTTCACCTTGACCTTCTATGACGCGCCTCCCCAGCCCGACGGCCACGGCTCTCCGCAGGGGGGGCGGCGGCGACGGTTTGTCGCTTGCGACAGCCCTCTACATGTACCAGAACGGGACGGTCTATAACACCGGGGAGACTGTCTGATGGGGTTGAATGCCGTACAATCGTATCCGGCGGAGCGGGTCTTGGTGGCCGCTCTGCTGGGACGTCCCGCCTCTTTCCACGAATTGGGCGGACGGGTGACGGAAGAGATGTTTACCGAACCGGGGCTGCGCCTGGTGTTCCGTGCCTTTGCCGAGCTGGCCTCGCGCGGCGAACGGATCGACATGGCGACGGTCGAGGCGGAGATGTTCCGGCTCGATCACCGGCTTTATGGCGAGCTGAACGGAGTCTCTTTCCTAAGCGCCATGTTGCAGGCGGTGCGCAACGACAGCCACATCCACGAATATGTGCGTCTGGTACAGCGCGAATGGATGTTGCGCGGCTGTGTGGCGAGCCTGAACAAACGCGGCCTGGAGGCGCAGCAGCCGGATGTCGACGTGATGAAGCTCCTCGCCGGTGTCACAGACGACATGGACGGCTTGCGTGAACATGCCTCCGGAGGCGTGGATGTCCGGATGGCGGCCGAGGTGGCACGCGAAGTCCTGGCGCGTTCGTTCCGTAATCAGGAGGCACGCGAAAAAGGGGAGCATATACAGGTGCGTACTGGGTTCGACGAACTGGACGACTTGACGGGCGGCCTTTACCGGGGCGAACTGGCGGTGCTCTCCGGGCGGCCTTCGATGGGAAAGACGGCGGTGGCTTTGCACATGGCGCTTCAGGCGGCGCGTGCGGGGCGGAATACGCTTTATTTCAGCATCGAGATGAGCGAGGAGGAGGTGACGGAACGTATCCTTTCGATGCTGAGCGGCGTGGAGGCCGGCAAGATCCGTTTCAAGGGGACGAACCGCGAGGAGCGTGCGTTGTTGGAGAAAGCGGCGGCTGAGCTGGCGGGGTTGCCGTTGAGGATCGTCTATTGCGGTTCGCTCTCCATCGACGAGATCCGTGCCGTGCTGATGACGCGCAAGGCTCGCCGGGAGCTGGACATCTTCTTCATCGACTATCTGAACCTGATCCATATCCCTTACACGCGGGGCAGCCGCAACGAGACGACCGATCTGGCCCTGGGCGATGTGGTGCGGAAGGTGAAGCTGATGGCGGTCGAGCTGGATGTGCCTGCCGTCCTGTTGGCGCAGATGAACCGCGACAGCGACCGGCGCCTGGCTCCTTATCTGCCGATCTTGAGCGACCTGCGTAACTCCGGCGCGATCGAGCAGGTGGCGGATCAGGTGATCTTCGTCTACCGGGCCGAGAAATACGGCATCTTGTACGACAAGGATACGAAGGAGGACCTGCGGGGCGTGGGCTACCTTCTGGTCGCCAAGAACCGTAACGGGGCGACCGGACGGGCGCGTTTCCGCTACAATGTTTCGATGACACGGTTCCTGTCTTATGAAAACCGGTTGTTATGAGAGGCGATTCGTTGAAAGAGAGAATCCTTCGGGTGGCCACGATCGAGGAAGTGATGGCTGCCTATGTGCCGTTGCAGCGCAGCGGTGCGGGATATGTCGGCTTGTGTCCTTTCCATGCAGACAAGCATCCTTCGTTGCACGTCCATCCGGGAAAACAGTTTTTCAAATGTTTCGCTTGCGGCGAAGGCGGAGACTTGTTCGCTTTCGTGCAGAAGATCGAGGGATGTTCGTTTACGGAAGCGATGGGAATGCTGGCGAAACGGTATTCGATTGACAGTAGGGAGTGGACAGTAGACAATTATGCAGGGAAGAAGAAAAGGACGGACGGAAAGGGGACGACCGGAAAGAGGACAGCCGGCTCCCCGGACAAAACGGCAAATGAAAACAGTGACGACCAATTGTCTGTTGTCAATTCTCAATTGTCCATTCGGACGATTGGCGCCGCCAATCGTCTGTTCGCCTCCCTGTTGCAGCCTTACGTGCCGGAAGACGAGGCTTTGAGGGAGACGTACCGCCTTTTCGGGGTGGGGATCGCTCCTCCGGAAGTGCCGGCGGATTACCGGAAGATGCGGTCGCGGTTGATCTTCCCGATCCGGGACGAGAAGGGAGGGCTGGTGGCGTTTGCGGCCCGCAGGCGGACGGATGGTGAGGAGGGAGCCAAGTATGTCAACTCGCCGGCCAGTCCGGTCTATAGCAAGAGCCGGGTGCTTTATGCGCTGGACCGGGCAGGGGAGGCGATACGGGAGAGGCGGTTCGTCTTCGTCACCGAAGGCTACAAGGACGCCCTGGCGATGCATGCCGCCGGATTTACGAATACGGTGGCGCTCTGCGGGGTGGCTTTCACTGCCGGGCATCTCCGGTTGCTGGCGGGATATACGCAGCGGATCGTCCTGCTGCTGGATGCCGACAGGGCCGGGGAGGCGTCGATGGAAAAGATCGTGGCGATGCTCTCGCGCGGGACAGGCCCGGAAGGGGAGCGGTTGGAGCCGGCCTGTTTGTTCGAAGTGAGCCGGATGCAGCTTCCTTACGGGGAGGACCCGGACAGCCTGCTGCATGGATCGGGCTTCGTCTCTTTCCGCCGCCAGATCACCGCTTCCCTCCATTTGGCTTTGCTGGAAACCTACGAACACCGCCTGCTTCGGCAGATCGCAAAGACCGTGAGCGATTTATCTCTCTGTCTTTCATGTGAAGACCGAATATCTTTGTTATCTTTGCTCGCAAAACAGAAATCCCGCCTCTCACGCGTGACGATGCGGCTGGGGAGGAATGTGGTGGTGTAAACAACCGGTCACCGATGAATTTGCCGGAGTCATTCGCGGGAGACGGATTGTTAAGTTAAATGGAACATAGTCATAATTATTATGCAGTTACAACCTACATTTTCAATCATAACGATTACCTATAATGCCGTGCGCCTGGTGGAGCAGACGTTGTTGAACGTGTTGAGCCAGTCCTATCCGAACATCGAATATATCGTGATAGACGGCGGTTCGACAGACGGAACGGTGGATATCATCAGACGGTATGAATCGGGGCTGGCCTATTGGGTGAGCGAGCCGGACAAGGGGATATACGATGCCATGAACAAGGGGCTTCAAAAGGCGACGGGCGATTATGTCTGGTTCATCAACGCCGGCGATACCCTCTGTTCGTCCGATACGGTCCAGTCGGTCGTTTCCAGGTTGCAGAAGAGGAAGGCTTTGCCGGATATCATCTATGGGGAAACGAATATCGTGGACGAGGAAAGGCGGTCGCTGGGACTGCGCCGCCTCAGGGCGCCGCGGAAGCTCTCGTGGAAGAGTTTCCGGATGGGGATGTTGGTTTGCCACCAGTCGTTCATACCAAAACGTGCGATTGCCCCGTCATATGATTTGCAATATCGCTATTCGGCCGATTTCGACTGGTGTATCCGTTGCATGAAGCAGGCCCGTTCATTCTGTAACACGCACCTCACCCTGTCCGACTTCCTGGACGGCGGTACGAGCACGACGCAAAGAAAAGCATCCTTGCGGGAGAGATATGCGATTATGTGCAAATATTATGGTACTTTTGTTACGGTTTTGCTCCACGGCTGGTTCGCCATCCGTTTTTATACGGCGAAGTGCCTGAAGGGGCGGGTGTAAAGAATATGAATTTTAATGAGACATATATGAAGGATTTGCTGAAGCAATGGGGGAAACATGTTGTTGCCCTGATTTTGTTTTTGGGACTGGTGATGACCTATTTTTCACCGGCGGTGTTTGATGGGAAAGTAATCATGCAGGGCGATAATATCAAGGCGACCGGAATGGGATCAAGCCAGATGGATCAATACGCCGAGACGGCACAGCCGGGTGAGTTCAGTGTCTGGTCGGATGCGATGTTCGGAGGGATGCCGTATGTGACAGGATATGGGCAGGCCGCACCGAGTATGCCTTCTTATTCGATTGTGGATGGTTGGTTGAAAAAGGTGGGATATGGCGATGCGGCTATGGTATTTGTCGGATTGGTGTGTTTCTACCTGCTGATGTGCGTCATGGGAGTAAACTGGTGGCTCGCGATTGCCGGGGCATTCGCTTTTGCATTCGCATCCTATAATATCATTATTATCGAGGCGGGGCATATCGTGAAAGCCTATGTGATCGGTTATATGCCGGTGACGTTGGCCGGTATGGCTTTGCTTTTCAGGCGCTCCTATCTGTGGGGAGCCGTCTTGTTCCTGCTGGGCGTCGCCTTGTCTCTGGCGAACGGGCATATCCAGATCACCTATTATCTGGTCCTGCTTTGTCTGCTGATCTATATAGGATATGCAGTCAGAAAGATCAAGGAGAAAGCCTATGGCGAATGGTTGAAGACCTCCCTGATTATGGCCGCTTGCGTCGTATTGGCCGTATTGCCTAATGCGCAGGGGATGTATTCCAATTGGGATCTGGGGCAGCACTCCATCCGTGGCGCTTCGGAGCTGACGCCGAAACCGGATGCTTCGGGCAAAGTGGAGAAGGCTTCCACCGGCTTGGATAAGGATTATGCTTTTCAATGGAGTTACGGCTGGAAAGAGTTGATGACCGTTCTTGTGCCGAATGTATATGGCGGTGGGTCGGGAGGAACGTTGGACAGCTCTTCCGAGTTATACAAGGAGTTGAAGAAAAACGGGGCCCAGGTGGGGAAAGAAGTACAGACCTATACCTATTGGGGAGATAAGATATTCACTTCCGGGCCGGTCTATTTCGGGGCGTTGGTCTGCTTCCTGTTCGTCCTGGGGATGTTCGTGATCCGGAACCCTATGAAATGGTGGCTGCTGGCTGGATCGGTGTTCCTGACATTCCTTGCGTTGGGACGTAATTTCGATTCTTTCAACGACCTGATGTTCCATTATCTGCCTTTGTACAATAAGTTCCGTACAGTCGAGATGGCGTTGGTGATACCGGGATTGGTATTTCCGATCGTCGCTATTTGGGGGTTGCGGGAAATCTTGACCGAAAAAGTGGAGGAGGCTCGTTTGAAAAAAGGATTCCTTTGGGCTTTGGGGCTGACCGGAGGACTTTGTGTGATCCTTTGGCTGATGCCTTCCTTGCTGTTGGATTTCCGGTCTGCATACGATGCGCAGTTCCAGAACCAGGTTCCGGAGTGGTATTACACGGCCTTGTTGATGGACCGTGCTTCGCTGGCTTCGGCCGATGCGTTGCGGTCTTTGATCTTCATCCTGTTGGGAGCCGGGTTGCTTGTCTGGTTCTGGAAGGCGAAGAACAAGAAGACTGCGGCAACTTTCGTAAGTGCAGGGGTGGCAGTCCTTATTTTGATTGATCTTTGGACGGTGGATCGTCGTTATCTGAATGACAGTAATTTCGTCAGGCAGCAGCCGGCGGAGATGTATAAGGAAACGGTTGCCGACAAGGCGATTCTGCAGGATACGGGTTCGACTTTCCGTGTGTTGAACATCAATAACCCGTGGCAGGAAACGAATACTTCCTATTTCCATCATTCTATCGGAGGGTATCATGCCGTCAAGCTACGCCGTTACCAGGAGCTGATCGACCATCGGCTGGACGGTGAGTTGCGTGGGATTATCGGTGCTTTGCAGAAGGCACAGACGGCCGAAGATGTGATGTCTGCGTTGGCTGCCTGTCCTATCTTGAATATGCTGAATACCCGCTATGTCATCTATAACCCCGAACAGCAACCGTTGAAAAATCCGTATGCATTCGGGAATGCCTGGTTTGTAGACAAGCTGGATATGGTGGACAATGCGGATGCCGAGATAGAAGCCTTGAATACGATCGATCCGTTGAGAACCGCTGTGGTTGATAAGCGTTTCCAAGAAGATTTGGAAGGATTTGTGCCGCAGAAAGATTCAACCGCAACGATCGTGTTGGAAGAATACCGTCCGAACCGTCTGACCTATAAGAGTAAAGCGGATAAGGAACAATTGGCAGTCTTCTCCGAAGTATATTACCAGCCGGGTTGGAAGGCTACGGTCGATGGTAAGGAAGTGCCTCATTTCCGTGCGGACTGGATATTGCGTGGCATGCGTGTTCCGGCAGGCGAACATACGATCGTATTCGAGTTCCGTCCGTCCGGTTATGTGACGGCTGCATACGTTTCTTCCTACAGTTCGTTCCTGATCTTGTTATTGCTGATCGCTGCGATCGGTTGGTCGGGATGGAAATATTGGAAAAAGAGTAAAAATTGATATTGTTCAAAAGCATCACTTTTGACGACCGTCTTTATCCCGATGAAGTCAATGTTCGTATGGGATGAAGACGGTTGTCATGACAATGGCCTTGGGAGTCTTTTTATTTGTAGAACGTTTTCTGGAATGCTGAAAACTCCTCTTTCTTCAGAACCAATCTGTTCCAGGCAGCATCTAAAAATCCACAACCGTATCCTGACAGTTGGATAAAGGAGGCGATAATCGACAGGAAGCCGATTTTGATGCTTTTATTCTGAATCGAAGAATCCGCAAAGATAAGCAAACAGAAAAGTCCGAGCGGCAATAAACTCCAAGTGCAGAAGAGGCTTCCGACCAGGAAAAAGAGTACTCCTAATGTAAAGGCCGCCGGCAATAGATGTACCAGTTTAAGCGAGTCCGGATATTTCTTGTACAAATTGATACGGGCGATGCCGGAATTATAAACCTGGCGGAAGAACTTGTGCCAATCCGTACGTCTCTTGTGATATACCCAGGCCGAGGGAAACAGGCATACTTTGTAGCCGTTCTTGAATAGGCGGATACTGAAATCGATATCTTCCCCGAAGCGCATGGGGGAGAAGCCGTCTAACGCTTCGTAGGTGCTTTTCCGGATTCCCATGTTGAAGCTGCGGGGGTAGAACTTATCCATCTTCTTTTTGCCGCCACGAATGCCGCCTGTCGTAAAGAAGGAGGTCATGGAGTAGTTGATGGCTTTCTGCACGTCCGTAAAGCTGTCAGAGGCCTTGTCCGGCCCTCCGAAAGCGTCCGCCCCGGTTTCCTTCAGTTCCTTGTTTACCGATTTGATGTAGTCGGGAGGCAGGATGCAATCTGAATCGAGAACGATCAGGTAATCGCCTTTGCTCTGCTTCGCCCCGTAGTTACGGGCATTGCCCGGACCGCCATTAGGAATATAGGAATAGGAAACATCCAACTTATCTTTGAAAGCTTCGACTACATGCTGGCAAGTCTCCTTCGAGCCGTCTTCGACGATGACGACTTCGAAGTTTGTTTCACTCTGCCGTGTAAGGCTGTCCAATAACTCCTCTACCTCGTTGGGACGGTTGTAGACAGGGATGATAAGGGATAAATGGGATGTTGCCATATTTATGAATTCTTTAAGATGTAATATCCGCAGGTTGTATAGAAGTTACGGATATACGGGATATTCAGGAATCTCCATAGTCTGCGGGGACGGAGATTGAATTTTGTTTCGTAATTAGGGTTGATGAAATAGAGGACTTCTTCGACTATCCGGTATTTTTCTTTGTGCACGATCGAGAGAAAACGTTCCAATGAAATGCCGGTATCTTTGATTTCCAAAAGTCCTCCGGGATTGACATTCCCCCATTCCAGCACTTTTTTATATACGGGACGGGGCAATAGATGGAACCAGGGCAAATGGCTTAGGAGCTTGTTGTTGCAAATCTGCTGGTGACCTCCGAATGGATTTTGCCAGGGTGGAAAGGCTACGAAAATAATACCGTGAGGACTTAAGAACCTCTTTATAAAAGGCAAGAATAATTCTTGGTTGGGGATGTGTTCTATCACATCCCGGATGATGATAATGTCGAACTTGTTGTGCAGTTCGGTTACTTTGTAGATATCCTCGCAGATCAATGTCAAGTTTCTGTTGTTGGGATGTACGCTGTAGATTTCTTTTGCGATTGCAATCTGGCCTCCGTTGATGTCTATGCCGGTCACTTGGCAACCGAGATCCAGAAAGGGCTTTATGTTTCCTCCTTCCCCGCAACCGATTTCGAGAATGTGGGAATCTGCCGTAATCGGTTTATGCTTTTCAATGAAAGGTATTACATATTTTTGTGTCGTAATACTTTGTTCGTTGAAATATAGTTGTCTGTCAGCGTGTCTTTTTTGCATATCTACAAAATAAAAAAGAGGGTGTGCCGAAAGCCTTCATACTTTTGAGCACACCCTCAGATATATTAATATCTGTAATGTTCGGCCTTATAAGGTCCTTCGACCGGTACGCCGATGTAATCGGCTTGCTTCTGAGTCAGTTTGGACAGTTTGACGCCGATGCGCTCCAGGTGGAGGCGGGCAACTTCTTCGTCCAAACGTTTCGGCAGGCGGTAGACACCTATTTCGTAAGGCATTGTCCACAAATCCATCTGGGCCAAGACTTGATTTGTGAAGGAGTTGCTCATTACGAAAGAAGGATGGCCTGTCGCGCAACCCAAGTTCACCAAGCGGCCTTCTGCCAACAGGAAGATAGAGTTGCCTGTCGGGAATGTGTACTTGTCAACCTGCGGTTTGATGTTGGTGTGCTGGATGTTCGGATAGTTCACCAGCTTGTCGACCTGGATTTCGTTGTCGAAATGGCCGATGTTGCAAACGATGGCCTGGTCTTTCATCTGGGCCATATGTTCGATGGTGATGATGTCGCAGTTACCGGTGGTCGTAACGAAAACGTTGCCTTCCTTGACGGCTTCTTCCATTGTCGTCACTTCGAAGCCTTCCATGGCGGCTTGCAGGGCGCAAATCGGATCGATCTCCGTGATCAGGACACGGGCTCCGTAAGAGCGCATGGAGTGGGCACAGCCTTTCCCTACGTCGCCATATCCGGCTACTACCACGACTTTGCCGGCGATCATCACGTCGGTAGCGCGCTTGATGCCGTCGGCCAGTGATTCGCGGCAACCGTACAGGTTGTCGAATTTCGATTTCGTAACGGAGTCGTTGACATTGATGGCCGGAACCAGCAGTTCACCTTTTTCCATCATTTGGTACAGGCGGTGTACGCCGGTAGTCGTTTCTTCGGAGACACCTTTCATTTCGGCGATCGTGCGGTGCCAACGGGTATTGTCTTCAGCCAGGATACGGTTTAAGGTATCCAGGATGACCTGTTCTTCGTGATTGCCACCTTTGCGGTTGATCGTTTCGGCATCGTTCTCTGCACGGTAACCCATATGAACCAGCAGGGATGCGTCGCCACCATCATCCACAATCATGTGCGGACCTTTGCCGTCGGGGAAACGGAGCGCCATGTCGGTACACCACCAGTATTCTTCCAGTGTTTCACCCTTCCAGGCGAAAACGGGAACACCATCGGCTGCGATGGCTGCGGCGGCGTGGTCCTGTGTAGAGAAGATGTTGCAGCTTGCCCAGCGAACATCTGCTCCCAACGCAACTAATGTTTCGATTAACACTGCGGTCTGAATCGTCATGTGCAGTGAGCCGGTGATACGAGCTCCTTTCAGAGGTTTCTGATCGGCGTACTTCTTGCGAAGTGCCATAAGTCCCGGCATTTCGTGTTCGGCGATCTCGATTTCTTTACGACCGAATTCAGCCAAACTCATATCTGCCACTTTATAAGGCAGATTAGTTGGAAATAATTGTGACA
>OLQM01004073.1_pt1 | contig 11754 bp, 11 predicted proteins | sample 1673161 | NCBI WGS metagenome assembly OLQM01 (sample SAMEA3136761, study PRJEB25190) | human gut metagenome | reverse complement strand
ATTCTTATGGTTGTGGGTGAAAATCGAATTCGTGGTACTGTTAAAAGCGTTTATCAATTAAATAAGGATGCTATGGAGACAGAAGATGAAACCGGAAATGCGATACAAATGTCACTGCTCAGTATCTGTGCAACATTTGTGAAGTATTTTTCCAGTGGAAAGGCTGATCCCAAGAAGGATATGTTACTATTTACAAACTGCACGCTGCTACTGACTGACGAGGAGTTTTCGGGTTTTCTTACGGAAATCAATCAGATTGCGGTCAAGTACATGAAAAAAGAGGCGGTGGAAGGCAGCAAAACGCGACAGATTACGCTCATTTCTGCCCCATCGAATGAGTAGGTGATGATTATGGAAAAGCAAGGGCAATGGCTGCTATGCCCATATTGTCACGGGAAAACCCGTGTGTGGCTGCGAGGAGATACTGTTCTTCGGAATTATCTTCTTTTCTGTCCAAAGTGCAAGCAGGAAACACTCATTGATTTACGACAATTTCATATAACACTTTTGAAACAGTCAGACGCTAAGACACAGAGCTGAACTTGATGTTAGATCGAGTTCGTTCTGCGTCTTTTTGAAAAGAGGGAGCAGAATTGAAAAAAAGAAAATGATATTTTAGAGAAAACATTAGACATTGCGGAGAGCGGATATGATAATGCATATTTATTTTTATTGGATGCCTATAAAAAGGATCCTGAAAACTATGGACCGCAAACACTGTATTTCCTGTCCTGTCTGGCAGGCGGGGCAGGTATGCCTGAAAAAGCATTAAAGTGGCTGAAATACGCGATTATGGATAAGGGCTGGTGGTATCGCACAGAGATATTGGAAGATGATGATCTGGAACTATTGGAAAATAATTCTGAGTTCATTTCACTAAAATCAATTTCTAATGACCGGTATACAGCTGCTGTTGCTAAAACAAAGTCATTGTTCTCATGGAAACAAAAATGTGCTGATAATCTGTTTTTGGCTGTTCATGGAAATACACAAAACAGTGAAATCGCACGTAAGGATTGGCTGCCGATCATGGAAGATGATAAGCTGTGGCAGGTGGAAACCATACAAAGTGCCGAACCGGATGGGTATGGAACATATCGCTGGAGTTATGATATGTTTTCCTATACTCCGGTAGCAAATGCAATCGAAAAACTACAAAATATAGATTATCAAAAAATTGTATGTGGAGGATTTTCGGCAGGATGTGATATGCTGTTGCGTTCCGTTTGCTTTTCACCAGCCGTTTGCGATATGTTGATTTTGCAGAGTCCGTGGATTCCAGTTCTACAAGAATATGGACATGATTTGGTTCAAACACTAAGGGAAAAGAATATAAAAATACGAATCTTCTGTGGATCAGATGATGAAGATTGTATGCCCATGGCAAAGCGACTATATACTGTGACAAAGCAAGCAGGAATAGATGTAGAATTTTCGGTACAGGAAAACATTCGCCATCAGTTTCCGACAGAGATGTACACATTAAAAGAATTATGGAGAAACATACTATGAAAAAGTCATATGAGAAAAATGAACTGACTTTTGCACTTGTGTGGATCGTGATTTACTGCGTTCTGCAATCGCAGTCGACTTTCTGCTGGTAACGATCTTTTATCGCGGCGGTAGCCTGCTATCTTGCATCTTCGACCACGCTGCCATCAACATGCTTGGATTTATGCTCCTGTCAGGATGGAGATTGGGATTTTGCAGATATATGATCTGCTTTGTGGCTGTAAATCTTTTTCTACTGCTTATGATGAGTTGGAACTGGATACGTTAGGAGATAAAAGACAGCATTATGGTTTTAATTCTGTCATGAAGTTTCATTTATATGGTACAAGTGCTTCTGGTATCGAAGTCAGCGAATATGCGACTACGGACGAAAATGGTGTAGCAACTTTTAAAAATGTTCTGATTGCAGGGGCTGCCGGATACACAATGGAAGAGGTAGATACTGCTGTTCGTTATGTGATTTCTGATGGAAATATGGAATATAAATCATTGCTTGCTATGGTTACAGAGATAAATGCAACGCAGGTTGTGCTTAGAATACACACAGCCGCAGAAGTTTTGGCGATACAGGCCATACTCCCGGGACAGCGCAATGGAGCGCTTGTACCGCTCCTGCTTCTTAAAATCCGAGGGCAACCAGGCTACCCCGTACTGCTCCCCTACGCTCTGCCCAATGGCATTGATTTTTTGGGCGTCCTTTAAGGGGCTGATGCTTAGGGTGGTGCAAAAATAGTCAAAACCCATTTCCTTGGCCAGCGCCGCCGTCTTTTCCAGTCGTTGGCGATAGCAGCGCATACAGCGGGCGCCCCCCTCCGGGCAGTCCTCATACCCCTTGGCAACAGCCGCAAAGGCCGCCGGTTCGTAGTCCCCGGCGATCAGCTGCACCGGGTGCACTGCCGGCTGGTGCGCAATCAGCCGCCGCTGCTCTGCCAAGCGCTTTTGGAACTCTCCCTCCGGGGCAATATTCGGATTATAATAAAAGACCGTGATCTGAAAATACTGCGACAGCCACTCCAGCGTGGCGCTGGAACAGGGGGCGCAACAGCTATGCAGCAGCAGGGTGGGTACTCGCCCTGCCGCCGTTTGCTGCCGGATCACGGCCATACACATACGATCGTAATTGATTTTGTTCATGTTATTTGCTCAAATAGTAAGTGGGGTTCACCCGGGTGCCATTCAGCCGAATTTCAAAATGGCTGTGAGGCCCGGTGGAATTGCCGGTAGAACCGCTCTTGGCGATCTGCTGACCCTTCTTCACCGTTTGGCCGGTACCCACTAAAATAGACGAATTGTGGGCGTACAGGGTCACCACGCTGCGGCCGTGGCTGTCTGTGCCGTGATAGATCATCACATAGTAGCCGTAGCTGTAATCCAGCCGCTTGACGGTAATCACCACCCCGGACTGGGCGGCCACCACCTTGGAGCCTACGCCGCAAGGGAAGTCCAGCCCACCGTGGTACTTGCCGCTGGAGTAATTGGGGAACCCGGCGCTGACAGTATAGTGCCCGGGCACCGGATAAGTCATATTTAGTGCCGCGTCCGAGTGGCTGTAAACCCCTTGGGCCTTGCCCCCGGCGGTGTTGTTTTTAGAGGTGGTGTGCTCCTTGTCCTTTTTGGACAGGGTGGTCACCTCGTCTGCGTTCTTCAAGCCGCTGATCAGGGCGTCGATCTCGCTTTCCACCTGCTGCTGCAGCTTTTCGTCCTCGTTACGGTACTCGGTGTACATTCGGTTCTGGGCTGTCAGCTGCGCCAAGAGTGCGTCGCTCTCAGCCCGATCCTGGGCCAGGGTCACCTTGCTGGCGGCAATGCCCTCCTGGTCCCGCTCAATGGCGGCCTGCTTGGCTTTTAAGGTTTTGTTTTTTTCGTCCAGGTCTTTTTTGACCTTTTGGTACTGCGCTTTTTGCTGGTTCAGGCCATTTTGCTTGGAACAGATCTCCTCCATCTTGCCATTGACCTCTTGCAGCAGCTCCGTGTCGCTCTTGGACACGGCCTTGATCATCTCGTACCGGGTAAGGAAGCCGGAAATATCCTTGCACCCCAGCAGCGCGGTGATAATGCTGTACTCACCGCTTATGTACATCACCCGCAGCCGGTAGCAATAGGCCTGATAGGTGGCCTCGAACCGGTCGTTGAGCTTGTTCAGTTCCTTTTGGCCGGCGTCCACTTCCTTTTGCAGGGCGTCCAGCTGCTTTTTGTTGGCAGCAATCTGGGGCTTTAGCGTGTCAATGGCCTTTTGGCTCTCGTCCACCTGGGCTTGCAGCACCGTCAGTCGGTCGTTCATGGCGCCGATTTTTTGATCTAAAGTGTCCACATAATCCTGGGTCACCTTGGAGCTTTTGCCCAGTTCCGCAAGCTTCTTTTCGCTTTCTTCTATGCTTTTTTGCAGCTCTTTTTGCTGCTGCTCCAGGCTCTTTTTGGCCTGATCCTTTTTGGCGTTCTCCGCTGCTTTGTCCGTGGTGGTCTCCGCCGCCGTGGTACTCTCCGCGGTCTCCGCACCCCAGGCGCTGCCCCCGGGCAGGGCGCACAACAGGGCGCACGCCAGCACCAACGCCAGGAGCTTTTGACTATATTTTTTCATATTCTGTTCCATCTCCTTGACGCATTAAGGCAAATAAATTTCCGGGTTCACGCAGTCGTTATACGACGCGGTGGGGGTGCGCACTTCAAAGTGGCAGTGCGGGCCGGTGGAGTTACCGGTAGAGCCGCTGTAAGCAATCAGCTGGCCACGGTGCACATGTGTGCCGGCAGATACCACCCGCCGACTGTTGTGGGCGTACAGGGTATACACCGAATTGCCGACACTGTCCGTCTTGTCGTGGGCGATCACAATGTAGCGCCCGTAGCTGCGGTAGCTGCCGTCGCTGTTCGTCAGATCGGCCGACACGATTACCGTGCCACTCTCTGCCGCCACGACGCGGGAGCCGCTGGCGCATGCAAAATCGCAGCCGGAGTGTCCGGCGTAGCCATGGAACGCAGTGGTAATGCGGGTTTGGCTGGGCACCGGATAGGTTAGGCGCAGCCGCTTGCTCTCCGCGGTGGTGTGCTTCTTCGTGGTGGAAGCCGTCGTGCCTGCGCTCTCGCCGTGCTTTGTTGTGGTATGCTTCTTTGTTGTGGTCGTGGTTGTGGTTGTGGTTGTATATTTCTTTGCCGCTTCTGCAATTTGGCGGTCGATCTCATCCAGATCGTTTTGGGTCACATCCCGGTACTCGGTATAGGCCTTGGTCTTATCCGTCAACTGCTTGAGCAGCCGGTTGGCCTCTGTCTGCTGGTCGGTAAGCACCTGCCGCCGGGTGGTCAAATCTTTCTGATCCGCCTGCAAGGTGGTCACCGTCTGTTCCAGCTCCGTTTGGCTGGCAGCCAATGCCGTCTTTTTGGTTTGCAGGTCTTTTTGCCGGGCGGTCAGGTCCGTTTTGGCCTGTTCCAGCCGGGTGCCCTCTGTCTGTACGGACCGGAGCAGCGCCGTGTCCTGCTTGGCAACCCTTGCCACCATCTCGTAGCGAGTGAGCAGCTGGCCGATGTCCGTGCTGCCCAGCAGGAACGCCAACACATTGGTCTCGCCGCTGATATACATGGCTCGCAGCCGCTGGCAGTAGCGCTGATAGTTCTGCTGAAACTGGGCGTCCAGCACAGTGATCTGCTGCTTGGTGTCTGTAATCTGCTGCTGCAGCGCCGCCTGATCCTGCCGATTTTTCTTCTGCTGCTTTTGCAGCACGGTAATGCGGTTCTCCGCCGTGTCCACCTTTTGCTCCGTCAGCTTTAACTGGCTGCGCAGGTAGCCGATCTTCTGATCCAGGGCGTCCAGGTACGCCTGGGTGTCCTTGCTTTGCTTGCCCAGGGTCTCCAAGGTTTTTTCTGTTTGGCGCAGCTTCATTTCCAGGTAGGATTGCTGCTCCTCCGGCGTCATTTGGCTGTTGAGCCCGGTGTCCGCTGCCGGCACAGCCGCCGGGGTGGAGAACACGGCAGGTAAAAACAGACAGAAAGCCAGCAAAACAGCCAAAACTTGTTTTCCATGTCTTTGCCGCTTCACTGGCTTCACTTCCTTTGTGGTCTATTCTTGTTGTATGGTACGGCGGCAGCCCACGGTGGGGCGCCGTCGCCGTTTCTATTTACAGATAATTCAGCGGGTTCACTTGGGAGCCGTTGACGCGCACTTCAAAGTGGCAGTGCGGGCCGGTGGAGTTGCCGGTGGAGCCGCTCTTGGCCACCACCTGACCGGCGCTGACCTTATCGCCCACGCTCACCAAAATTTGGCTGTTATGGGCATACAGGGTGGACAGGCCGTCCCCGTGGTCAATGATCAAATACCGACCGTAGCTGTAATTCAGGTACTTAACCAAAATCACCGTGCCGCTGGCCGCTGCATACACATTGGAGCCGGTGGATACCGGGAAGTCAATACCCCCGTGGTAACGACCGCTGGAGTAGTTGGGATACCCGGCAGAAATGGAGCGGCTGTCCGTAGGATAGCGCAACCGACCGTTGCCGGAGCCGTGAGAACCGCTGATGCTGCCGGAGCCGTGAGAACCGGCGGCGGCAATGGCGGCTCTGATATCATTTTGCACCTGCTGCAACTGCTTTTGATCCGTCTCAATGGCTTCCTGATACTCGGAGCTCTGCTTGGAGAGCTTGCGCATTTGGGCATTGCACTCTGCGGCCTCGCTGTCCAAATCCGCCTTGGTGGAAGAAATATCGTTAATATTCTTCTGAAGAGCGGCTTTGTCCGTCTCCAAGCTCTTTTTGTCCGCGTTCAGCTGGTTGCGTTTTTCCTCCAGCTTCTGCTTTTGCGCCTCGATCTCCTCCATCTTCTTCATCAGGCTGTCCAAGGTGGCGCTGTCCTGCTGGGAGACGGACTTGATCATCTCTGACCGGGTCAAAAGACTGGACAGGTCAGAGCAGGTGAGCAGCACTTCCAGAGTGGAGGCACTGCCGCTGATATACATAGCCCGCAGCCGCTGACAATACTCGGCGTATGTAGCGTCAAATTCCTTTTGCTTTTGGTCAATTTGACGCTGGGTTTCCTCAATATCCGCAGCGGTTTTTTCAATCTTCGCCTGGGTGGCGTCAATCTCCGATTGCAGGGCGGTCTTGTCGCTCTCCAAATTGGAGATCTTGTCCTGCAACAGGCTTATTTTTTCCTGCAGGGTGTTGATATATTCCTGCGTATCTTTCTTTTGCTTGGACAAGCTGTTCAGCTTGCTTTGGGTGCTGTTGATTCGGGACTGAATTTTGCTTTTTTCGCTCTCCAGTTCCGAGCGGGACTTAGCCTCTGCCACAAAGGCGGAGCTTACCCCGGCGGTCAGCACCAACACAAGACTGCAAAACAGGCAAAACAGCCGCCGCAACCAAATTTTGGATTTAGACTGCACTAATCTCACTACCTTCCTTATTCAGGTACTTGCGCATGGTGATCATGGAGCCGCCCACACCGCTAATAATACCGATGGCAACAAAGATGCCCAGCATTTGCAGCGCATAGGGGGCAAAGGGCAGCGCAGACAGGGACAGGCTTCTCAGCAGGTCGCCGAACTGGCGCACGGCCAGCTCATACAGACCCCATACCAGCCCCAGCGACACAGCGCCGGACACGATACCAAGGATCATACCCTCTACCACGAAGGGCAGGCGCACAAAGCTGTTGGTGGCGCCCACGCTCTTCATAATGCTGATCTCCAACCGGCGGGAATACACCGTCAACTTAATGGTGTTGGAGATAATGAACAGAGAGATGGCAAACAGCACGCCGATGATCACAACGGAGATCACCGTAATACCCTGCCGAATGGACACCAGCTTTTGCGCCAGGTCCTTGTTCTCTCGAATGGTGTCTACATTTTGCAGCCCCTTTAGCCCTTTGACCGTTTGATCAAACTTGCCAAGATCGGCTACCGTCACCTTGTAGGCATTGGGCAGCGGAATATCCGAACTGATCTGGGTAAAGAACTTGGCCTGGGCGTCCTCCATGGTTTCCAGCTGCTGTGCCCACGCCTTTTCCTTGGGCACATACTCCAGCTCCTTCACATTGCCCAGGGCCTTAATTTCCTGACCCATGGTGTCAATGGCGGCCTGGTTCGCGTCATCCTTAATATAGACCATGATCACATTCTCCTCCTCAATGCGGGAGAGCAGAGAGTCCATATTCAAAAAAATCATAGATGCAGAGCCGATGAGCACCAAACAGCTCATCAATACGCAAATGGACGCGATGGACATCATCCGATTGGTCCAGGTGTTGCGAAAGCCCTCTTTAATTAAATATCTTAAACTTGCGCCGGTCATTCTGCCGCACCTCCGTTCTCATCCTCCGGGGTGGCCGCTGCCTGCGCCGGGGTCTCGTCCGCCAGGGACTCTAAGTTGTCAAACACATCCTCGTCCGTCCGGGCGTCTGCCGTCTTGGACAGGTCAATGGAAGTGCCCTCTTCGTAAAAGAACATATCCGTTTCTTTGCGGGGCTCGCTGCTCTCAAACCGGGCGTGGGTGGGATCCGGGGTGTCGGAGACCACTTCGCCGTTCTTGATCACGATTACCCGCCGCTGGAAAGAGCGCACCAGATCGTGTTCATGGGTCACCATGATCACGGTGGTGCCGGCGTTGTTAATCTTGGTGAGCAGCTCCACGATCTCGTGGCTCATCTCCGGGTCCACATTGCCGGTAGGCTCGTCCGCAATGATGACCTTGGGATTGTTCACCAACGCGCGCGCCAGGGACACACGCTGCTGCTCGCCGCCGGACAGCTCATTGGGCATGGAGCGCGCCTTTTGGCTCAGCCCCACCAGTTGAAGGATATAAGGCACCCGCTTGCGAATGTCCTTCTCCTTAGCACCGATCACCCGCATGGCAAAGGCCACATTGTCATACACCGTCATCTTGGGGATCAGGCGGAAGTCCTGGAACACAATACCCATGGTGCGGCGGTAATAGGGCACCTGCCGCTTCTTCAAAGTGGCAGAGGAATACTCGTTAAAGATCACCTCGCCCTCCGTGGGCTTTTCCTCGTGCATAATGAGCTTCAAAAAGGTGGACTTGCCGGCGCCGGAGGAGCCTACTACAAACACGAACTCGCCATCCTCAATCTTAATATTCACATGATTGAGGGCGTGGGTGTCCGTAGAGTCGTACACCTTTGATACATTTCTGAATTCAATCACAATTTTTACCTCTTTTAACTTGGCGCCGCAGGCTAAGGGTAACACTACGGCACTATATAGTTAATTATAATATATAGCAAATCAAGGGATAAATCAACCCCTTACTTGTTATTATTTTGTAAAAGATGTGACAGAATTGTTAAAATTTGGGCGAAACAGGCCGGGCAAATTCGCTTGCTACGGTGCGATGTGAGCATCGCACCCTACAAGGATTTTGTAACCGGAGTGAAATGTGCCTTCGGCCAATCCCCCCTGCGGCTACGCCGCTCCGCCTAACGGGCGCCCGTCCCCTCTGTCGCTGCGCGACATCTCCCCGCACTGCGGGGAGTCACCCTTTGCAAGGTGGGCTTAGATTTTGCAATCGCATTGGCTCCCTTGAAAAGGGAGGTGGCAATGCCGCAGGCATTGACGGAGGGATTACACAGCGGGCGGCAGATTGCCGCCCCTACCGGTTATTTTATTGATTTATTGAATTGAATTTTGTAGGGGCCGATGCCCACATCGGCCCGTTTTTATCCCCTCGATCGCACCGGCGTACCGGTGCCGACCTGCGGGATTAAGCGGGCGGATACTATCCGCCCCTACGGTCAACCGGTTACAATAACGCTCCCGTAGGGGCGGCAATCTGCCGCCCGCCATGCTACTAAATTGCACCGCAATTTTTTCGCTTTTGTCCAAACAAAAAAAGCGGCACCAAAAGGTGCCGCAAATGCCGTTAATATTTTATGGGGCTGGAATCCAGATACTTATTGACCATCAGCGCCACTTTGAACACAATGGCGTCGTCAAACTCCCGCAGATCCAGACCGGTGAGCTTTTTGATTTTCTCCAGTCGGTACACCAATGTATTGCGGTGGACAAACAGCTTTCTGGAAGTCTCAGACACATTCAGGTTGTTCTCAAAGAACTTTTGAATGGTAAAGAGGGTTTCCTGATCCAAACTGTCAATGGAGCCCCGCTTGAACACCTCTTTCAGGAACATGTCGCACAAGGTGGTGGGCAGCTGGTAGATCAGCCGGGCAATACCCAAATTCTCGTAGCTGATAATGGACTTCTCCGTGTCAAACACCTTGCCCACTTCCAGCGCAACCTGGGCCTCCTTAAAAGAATGGGCCAGGTCCTTAATGCCGGTAACCCGGGTGCCAATACCCACAACGGCGTTGCAGTAGAACTCGGTGGAAAGGGTGTCGCAAATGGAGCGAGCCAGCTTTTCCAAATCTTTGCTGTCCACATTGGGGCGCACTTCCTTCACCAAGGCAATGTCCTTCTCGTTAATGTCAATAACCAGATCCTTGGTCTTGTCCGGGAAAAAGTTTTGAATCACATCATAGACGGACACATCCGTATCCTGCGTCACTCGAATGAGAAAGACCACGCGAGAAGCGTCATTATTGAAATGCAGCTCGCGGGATTTGATATAAATATCGCCGGGCAGAATATTGTCCAGGATCACGTTCTTTACAAAATTGGAACGATCGAATTTCTCGTCGTTATTCTGCTTGATTTGATCCAGCGACACGGCGATAATGTCCGCATAATGCTTGCTCATATCGTCCGTACCGTCCACAAATACCGCATAATCCGGGTGCACGGAGTTGCCAAAGGCCTTATATGTGCAGTTATCCACACAGATTTGTGCCCCGCTGAACACGCCGGCAGAGATAATGCCCTTGCGTGCCTCGCCGATCTGGCCCAGCTCACTGCAAGCGATCACGGTACCGCTCTCGTCCACCACACCGATGGTACGGTCCAGCACCTCACGCATTTGGTTTATAATGCCTTGAAACAGTCTGTTGGGCATCAGGATCCAACCCCTTTGTCAATTCTTTATCAAATAAAAGGGATAAAATTGCACAAATTCAATCACCCTTTATTGGTCATATTATACAATGCCTTTAATCAAATTGCAACCTTTCGACAAAAATTTTTATTATTTTTTGTGCGACTTGCATAAACGGCCGACTTTTTCACACCAAAACCACAATATGTTGTTGCCGCGCAGTTCTTAACACCTATTGTACGGTGTCTTTTGCCAACAGCGCCACCTCCGCCGGGGTCAATGCACGACAGTCCCCCGGCGCCAGCGTTGGATCCAGTTCCAACGCGCCCATGGCGGTGCGGTGCAGGGCAGTGACGGTGCAGCCCACCCGGGCAAACATGCGCTTGACCTGATGATAAATACCCTGGCGCAGCACCACCTGCGCCCGGGGCGGATCGGCAGATAAAATCGTCAGCTGCGCCGGCTGCAGTACCTTGCCGTCCATCTCCATCCCCCCGGCAAAGGCCGCGGCAGCCGTAGGGGGCACCGGTTTGTCCAGGGTGGCGATATAGGTCTTTGGAATATGGCTGCGGGGGCTGAGAATGCGGTGGGCAAAGGCGCCGTCGTCTGTCAGCAACACAAAGCCGGTGGTGTCCTTATCCAGCCGCCCGGCGGGGAACAGTCCTTTGCGCCTCAGTGCCGAAGGCACCAAATCCAGTACCGTCGGCTCTCCCTTGCCGTCCGTGGCAGAGAGCACCCCTGTGGGTTTGTTGAGCATCAAATACACAAAAGCCCGGCAGGCAATGGGTTCGCCTGCCAGGCAAATCTCTTGGGTGTCCGGGTCTGCCTGCTGCCCGGCGCGAGCCACCACGCCGTCTACAGTCACCTGCCCCTTTTGCAGCAGCGTTTTGACCCGGCTGCGTGGCTGGTTCAACTCTCGGGCCAGTATTTTTTCGATCCGTTCGCTCATTTGCGTTTTTCCAATCCCAGCATAAAGCCGTCCTTGGCAGAGGTGTTGCACAGATCTGCACCGATCACTCTGCCGTTACTGACCAACAGATCCGCCACGATGCCTTGGTCGTAGCCGGTGTAGTTGGTGATCTCGTATGTATATAGCTGTACCTGCTTGCCCTTATAGGGGGTCAGGTCGTAGCCCTGCTGCTGTTGCAGAGCGTTGTACTCGGTATAGACCGCGTCCCAGTTGCGAGGCACGGTAATGGTCTTTTGGTTGCTGTCGCCTACTTGCCAACCCATATCGGTCAGCAGCCGGGCACCTGCCTGCACATCCGCACAGGTCAGTCCCGCAGGCTCTGCCGCAGAGGGTGCCGCGTCTCCGGT
>OLQM01004054.1_pt1 | contig 11798 bp, 15 predicted proteins | sample 1673161 | NCBI WGS metagenome assembly OLQM01 (sample SAMEA3136761, study PRJEB25190) | human gut metagenome | reverse complement strand
TACGCCGGGCTGGCGTCACCGCGTCCTCGTGCATGTTCAGTCCTCCCACCGCAGCGATCTCTATCGCCTGCGGTTCCAGCTTGGTATTCAGGGATAAAACCAGAACCATTTCCCGGTCGCCTTGCTTAAAAGCGGCATCACCATGTCTACCGCTTCCAGCGGGGTAGTAAATCGCCGCATACCATACAGTACGCGGCTTTCTTTCACAACCTGAAGGTGTACAATTCCGACTTTCTTTTTGGGAATGAGCCTTTTGGCCATATTTTCAAGCTGCTCCTCCTGTGAAATTTTACGCATGTATTTTCCCTCCGATCTGCTGTTTTTAGATGTTTATACCGTCTATGCATTACTTACCAACTGGTGGGCTTTATCAATCATAGCGTTTCCGTCCACCGTCCTGGCAAACAGATTTTCCCGGTAGTTCTTCCGCTCTCTGAGCGGCTTTGCGTGGGTGGCAAAACCCGAAACTGCATTGACAAAACGGTAGGCATTTTTGCCTACATGCTGCAAATCAGGAGCATCGAAATAGAGCAGCTTCATATCCTCCTTCATTTTGATAAGATTCTTCTTCTGCTGTTCCGTCGGCTCGTCTAACAACGGGAAAAAGGCGTCAATATACTCCTATACCTGTCGGTCTGAAAGCTTGATCTTATCCATCTGGTCGATGGCTTTCCCCAACTTCGCCATGTACTTGTCCTCATAAAGCAGCGTATAACGGGCGTCCCGCAGCCTTCCTTCGATATTTCCGGTGTGGTTGGCAGACCAGGAACGCTTGGCCGTGGACAGGGCCAGATTCAGGGTATTCATACAGACTACGCGGATGGGGGGCATAGCCGCTTTGATTGCGCCGGTTCCGTCGTGGGAATTCATAAAGACCAGATATAGGTTCACTTCATCCCCACTGATAATATAGCGCTGCGGCAATCTGGCAAGGAGCCAAGTGCGGCGGCCTTCCTGGAGAGATCCCGCCGTCTCATAAGTAACGCCCTCGCCCAACAGTTTGTCTGTAAAGGCGAAGACGTCTTGATTTTGTACGACCTTATAGCGGTCTGTGACAACTCCTAAAACCTGGTTGTCGGTATTTCGTATGTTGGCTTTAAAGCCGGAAATTGGCAGGCCGTCCTGGGTCTCGATGGGCTTCTGGATCACTGTCCAGTTGAAGCCCGCCAGTTCCAGTGCTGACTTGGCAGCAGGCGCTTCTGTTACCATGGTTCCTAAACCGTGCCACGGTTTCTGTCTGGTGTAAAACATGGTTTCTATTTCTGCTGACATATACATTACCTCCTTGAAATTGATTAATATGATTGATTCAAGGAAATAATATATATTCAAAAATGTCCGAGATACAATTATGTCTGTCCTTTTATTGCTTAAATATTACAGTTGGACTCTTCTTGATGAATTCCAACACACTGTACCAGACACAGCTACTGTCACACCGATGGTGAAAATCATTTACATAGATTAATACTCTATTGACGAATCTACTAATCCATAATAACCATAATCGTCTGCAATCATATCAACATTTGTCATCTGATGCCCATCTACCATCTGCATCTTTGAAAAATCAATTGACTCCATCGAATCCCATGTGACCTCTATTGTTCCATTATAAACCGGGGATTCTTTGGCTGCCTCATACATGTCTCCACGACATACCAAACCACCATTAGGAGTCTGCTCTATCTCCGCTATCTCAACTGTATAGGCAGTATCTGCTCAAATTGTATCATTTGCTGACGTGAACCAGATATTATATGTATCACTATATGAATCATAAAACGGTATTATATAATATCCTGTGGTGTCCGAATGCCAAGACCATTCGTCTGTACCACTTCCAAACACGTCATTGACTGACATAACCAATGTGGATGAAACCTGGTTTGCAGTTATTGGGACATATGCACCAATCCTAGGCATGGCATATGCTGGTGTTGCCATTAGCACTACTGCCATTGTTATTGTAACCATACTTTTCACAAAATTCTTCCTCATTTTCTTTTACCTCCTGGTACTTAAATGATTTTTCTCATCTTTTGGAAGGATGTTCTTCATATACATCTTATCCCACGTACAATTCCCATTTACATATACCGTAAATACTTTAATTTCTTAAATCCTTCGCACCACTAACTAATACAATTATTATTATATTAAAATTATAGAGTGAACCTTATCCATTACTTTATCTTTCATGGACTTTAAGGTTTCAAATGCCCTTTATGTTAGTTTTTTTTGCTCCCTGGGCCACTTTCTTGATTGTAGAATAGACTTTCTCACCAATGCTGCTTCCCATTACATAGCTCACCATGCCCGCTACCACCCCCCCCCACCTAAAACGAATCCTTTCAGCGCACCTTTCGCCAATGTCATGCGCATCATTCCTCCAGTCATGGACATAGTGACCCTTCCCATACAATCCATCCCTTTTATTGTTGACAATTTACCTTCTGCCATCTTAAAAAGTATCTTTGCATTTACAACTTAATGAATAATGGCAGCTGGTTAAAATCCAGCTGCCATTATTCATCCTCTTTTAATTATAAACTGAAATTTGGATCGCTATAATCAACCCCTGTAGGTCCATAGTACTGATAATCATCGGCAACCATGTCGACATCTGTTAGCTGGTGTCCGCCAATCATTTTCATCTTTGGAAAATCAGCTGTCTCCAATGAATCCCAAGTAACCTCTAGTCTTCCATTGTATGCCGGAGATTCTTTGACCGCCTCATACATGTCTCCACGGCACACTAGACCGCCGTTTGGTGTTTGCTCAAACTCTGTTACCTCAACAGTCCATTTGGTGTGTGCCCACATTGTATCATTCTCCGATGTGAACCAAATATAATACGTATCGTATTCTGGTTCATAAAATGGGGTTATATAACATCCTGTGGTATCCGAATACCATGAGCATGTGTCCATACCCGTTCCAAATACATCGTCCACCAGCATAGTTGGTGCGGATGAAGCTGGTGTATATGCACTTGTTGTTGGAAGTGCATATACTGGTGTTGCCATGGTTGCTACAGTTATCATTAGTACTGCCAGCTTTGTTAATAGGTTCTTTCTCATAATTTTTACCTCCTTTAGGTTTTTTTGTAGCCATGAGCAAAACTCCACACATCTAGTATTTATGCGTCTTTGCGAGGCATGGCAAACCTCTTTATCACTCCAAATTTATAGAAACAATCAGCTCACTTTGATATAATTAAGTTGTCAAAATCAATAACACCGAAAGGAGCTGATTGTTATCTATCGCCAGGAAATTTTAAAAGACATTCGTCTTTTTACGTCTCAGCCAGTGGCTAAGTTTTATGATTCCCTTTTCCTGAATCTTGACCTCTCTACCGTTCAGGAATACCCTGTCACAGGGCGAAAAGGGTTTTCCAACCATGCTATGGTTTGTGCTTTTATCGTTATGAAATGTGAACGCCTTTCCATGATTTCTGACCTTGTTGATTATCTGAATAACAACCTTCTCATTGCTCATTACTGCGGTTTTGATATTTCCAGGCCACTTCCATCTTATTGGACCTTTGACCGTTTTCTAATTAACTTCGATCATTCCATCCTATCTGACATCATGAAAGCACAGGTTCTTTCCCTTGCCGATAAGGGAATCATTGACTCTTCCTTTATAGGGCTTGATTCCACTCCCATAGAAGCAAATACCTCGCAAAACAATCCCAAATCTTTCATCAGTAATAAATTTAATCCTGCTTACCAGCTTACCAGCCAAAAGCTGATAAGGACTGTAAGCTCGGAGTTCATGCTGCTTCCAACCAGACGGTTGAAAAGAAATATAAATTCTACTGGGGATATAAAAATCATGTCCTTGTAGACTGTATTTCTGGACTTCCCATTTATGAAATGACTACAACCGCCGAGGTTAGCGATTCCACCGTTGCTCTGGATATTCTGGCTGATACGCACGGTTTTCTCTCTGTTGCAGAATGCACCTTTCTTGCTGATAAAGGCTACGATGTTAAAAACATCTACAACCAAGTAAAACAACTTTACGAAGGTGAGTGCATTATTCCCTTGAATAAAAGAAACACCAAAAATCCAAAGCTGCTCCCGCAAGGAAATCCTATCTGCGAAGCCGGGCTCGCCATGTGGAAAGATGGTAAGTTTTCTGACAAAGGACGTACCCGGCAGAAATTCTGTTGTCCCTTAAAGACTTCTCCTGATGCTGACTGTCCCTGTCATCATAAAAACTTTTACAATGGAAAGAAGTATCGTGGCTGTACCAGATATATTACCATCCCGGATGACCTGAGGCTCCTTCTTGACCGGAACAGCAGGTATTTTAAACGCACATACTCTTTACGCACGGAATGTGAACGCTATAATTCCAGATTCAAAGGTACCGGGCAGGAACGTATGTGGGTAAGAAATAAGTCGTCTGTTACGAATCTGAATACGCTTGCACACATCAGCCTTTTAGCCGTTGCCATTGCTGCCATCACTATGCCGGGAAGCCAGTCTTACCGTAAATTGAAATCCCTAAAAAGGACTGCCTGATGCTTTTTACTCTCATAGTATCTCTGTGGCGTAAGTTTTGGACTTACGTTAGCTTTGCTGTCCTCAGAAATTCATTTCTTTTCTAATTGCAAAGATAACTGCTAACGTTCAACTATAAATCATAACGTTTTGCTCATCTCTTCCTAATAATTCTTTCATAATCCCCTTTTTCGCCGATTGAAACTTCTGTTTATAGTCAAATGTCTCTTTAAATACCCCCTCCGCATTCTTCTCTCCTTTTGTGGCTCTTGAGTGCTGAAAAGCGAATGTATCTTCTTTCTTTTCCTGATTCCCTGCATCATCAATAAAACTTTGTTCTTTTTTCATTAAAGGATGCCCACACTGACTACAAAACGCAGCATTCTCATCCACTTCTATTCCGCAATTTTCACAATACATACTCATCCTCCTATATGACTAAAAATAAAAACTACCGGCATATCGATAGCTACATATCAATGCAGCTGGCTGCCATTTCACAGGCCCTATAGCTTTGCGTCACACGTTTTCACGGGTTTTGCTGACTATTTAGTTAAATTCTTTCATTCCCTGTTTTTAATAGGGTCCTCACCCATATTTCAGTAAACCCATATTTCAGTGCCAGTTCTTTAACATTCTTCCCATTAAACTCCTCTCTTATCTTTTGTGCTGTGTACGCAGATGAGTATAATTTATTTGGAAACACCACCTGTTGCCCCCGGAAGTTTCTGTACAGAGCTTCAGCTGCTTCCTCACCTACAATTTCTGCAATATCTTTATAGATGCCTGCCATCCCTTCGCCCCTGGCCTTCATTTCTTCCAACATATACCATCTCCTTTTTATTAAATATAGCACTCTCGTTTTGAAGTTTCATCTCGCATAGTTCTATGCAATTATAACTATATATAATTCCTCTAACAGATGATTTCTAAGGGGATAATATATATTTGTAAACCGGGCTGAATCACTTTTCCTCATGTTTGAGAAATTGTACATGATTATTCTGGTAAATCCGTTTAAAGCCACTGCTTCCTATCTTTAATACTGGAATTACTATAACTATGAACATAGATATCCACTGCGAGGTCGAAAGAAACAACCACTTTCCTCTTATTGCATCTCCTCTAAAAAATTCTAATACGAATCTACAGGCTGCATATAAGAAGATATAGACTTCCAATAAATGTACATTTTTTTCATATTTCTTTTCGGCCCATATCACAATCAATAGTACAGTAAAAATACAAAAGCTTTCAATCAGTTGTATGGGAATTCTTAAAACCTCGGGTTCATTATATAGCGCCACTCCCCAGTCTGCTTCTTTTCCATAACAACATCCAGCAAAAAAGCATCCTATTCTTCCCCAGATATGGAATATTGCAAATCCAGGTGTAATCACATCCGTTAATTTCTTAAAATCTAGTAGATAATACCTGGAGAATACATATGCTCCTATTATGGCGCCAAATAATCCGCCATAAAACACAAAACCGCTTGTAATAATAACATAAAGTAAATGCTTATTTGAAAAATTACAAATCACCTTAGGAACCTGTGTCAAAATGAAAAGGAACTTACTCCCTATACCCGCTCCTGCAACTAAGAGAAGATATAGAATTAATAACCGCTCAAATGGGATTACCATTTTCCGGCTCCGGAAATATATTGTTATCATCATGCAGAATAAACCAATATTGGCAAATAATGCGTATGCCGGTATTACCATCACATTGGGCTTCATACAATCCCTTCCTCACTATCAGTATTCAAAATCTGCACAACCTTTAACACAGCCATCGCAAAATGCACCACACCCCGAGCACTTTATGCAGGTAGTACAGCCCATCATGCTATCCCCGCACCCTCTGCAAAAAGCATGACTCATACAGGAGCCACAGGATGAACAGGCATTGCATCCTGTTATGATAGTTAAACTAAAGGCACAAATTAGAAACATAATCAATACGTGCGTTATGTCTTGTTTTTTCATTTGAATTCTCCCAATTAATCGCTTTTAACACTCCACCCGGAACATTTCCAGTGTACCATGATTTACTTTCAATATACTTCCGTTCCTATGGCCTTTTTCCAATATCATCCTTTGGAATTTCTATCTCCAAAACTCTGCCTCCTGTTTCCTTTATGCTTAGAATATAAGTATTTTCAGTTTCCTTTCTCAACTCAACAAATGCCCATGCTTGTGTTTCTGATCCATCTGATAATACTTCTGTAATGAAACATCCAACCCCGTTTTGTCCTGGCAAATCCTTTATTTCAAGCTGTATTCCATTCACATTGTAGGAAGTTCCCTTTATTACTTCTAATAATTTTTTTTCATCCATTGTGTATGGTTCAAAGGATTGTATAATCTCATTACATATAGCATCCTGCATTTCATCTGTAAATGGATATAATGACAAAATAAAGACATATAGATACCCATCCTTATTTAATGAAACCATATGAACCTTTATACTCTCTGTTTCGTATGAGTCCAAAATCTCCCTTAGTTCTTCGTTATCAATACCAGTAAACTCATACACAAACCGCATTCCAGGGCAGGAAATTGCTGTAAACTCTTTAACCGAATGTGCTATTATTGTTTCATGATTCGTCACCGCCTCCATATGTCGTTCCATATATTGATGCAGCATATTTTGTGAACTATCTTCTGTATTCTGAATTTTTTTTACAATCACATCTATAAATACGCCGGGAGCATAGTCCCCCCATGTATATTCATCTAAATCATATTTATAGTGTAATTCCCCATCTTTTTCGCAGACTACCGGAACAGGTATATAATATTGGAGTCCTTCTATATGTTCCTTTGTACTATCTGGTAAGAAAACATGCCGATCTGCCAAATGACTCCTATAATCATCCATATAAATATTTATACCATTATAAAAGCCACTATCCTGGAAAACTAATGTATTATTTTTTATGGATATATCATAACCAATCGTTTGTTCTCGCATGTTACCAACAATAAATTCTATTTCACCCGAATATCCATTATCGTCAGTTACCTGAATCACATGTTCTCCTGTCTCCAAATAAATATGACATTGATAACTATGGTTTACTTTCAGCCGTCTGGAAGGCAAATTATCAATTTGAATTTTAAACCATTCTTCGCTCTCTTCTCCCCCGTCTTTCAGATAAGTAACAAATAAGGTTGTATCACACATATTCGCATCCCTAGCTTTTATTTCTGATATGGTAACTTGATCATTCGTTTCATACTTAGGATCTTCCCCCTTCTCATCCTCTGTCTCTCCAACTATATTTTCTGTTCGTGTTGCTTCTGTTTGTTCTATTACATCATCCACTGTTACCTGTGCTTTCTTTATGGAACACCCGACTTCAAGACAAACAGTTAACAAAATTCCTCCTAATAAAAGAACTTTTTTCATTTGCATATCGTACCTCAAGCTTTCTTCGGTTTATGTGTTGCACTTAACGACCACAACAATATCATCTTCTTCTATATACTCTTCCTCTATTTCCATATCCGAAGTCCGATGAATCTTTTCAAGCAAATTACGATACGTTTCTTCCTGGACAACCTTCTTGTACTCTTCATCCAAAATATTCAAATAGATAAGCGATTTATTCATGTTTTGATTTACTTTTACCTGCGCTTCGTAATATGCTTTATTTCCTTTAGAAAGCTTTAAATGACATCCATTCAAGTGGCATTGAAATGCTCCTTTTTCCAAGATATAGGGAATATCCGCCTCCCCAAGTGCGGATTTCAATGTTTCTTCATCTCTAAAGTTGGTAGGATAGGTCTTCTCCTTCACCTGCTGTTCTTCCTGTATCGTCTGGAATAAATCTTTTCCAGACGCTTTATTTAACCGTTGAATCAGCTTATCTATTTCATTTGCATCATCGTGAATTGAAAATACAGCTGTCCACTGATTCTCATCCTTTTCCCATATAAAAAAGGTATTTCCGAAATGGGTTTTCTTAAAGCTTCCATAATCAATCAAATCATATCCTGCCATTCCCACCAATTTCTGTAACTCGTTGTCTTCCCTGATTTTGGTAGGCATCCTTTTCTCATTTGCCTTAATCCAATTATTGTAGCCTTCTTCTCCCATTGCAACTCGAAGAGCAATGGCTACCGGAACCATCAAAATATTAAATGACATCGAATTCTCCTAGTATTCAACCAACCGTCCATTGAATCGTATTTTTCTTTTATTCCTTTTATCCACATCAACTTGCATATCGTCCTGATTCTGATAAGTACCACATATTAACATTGCACGCACTTTATCTGATATATGGGGTTTTATCTGGCTTATCTGCATAAACTCGTCAATATTCTGGAAGCCATTTTGTTTCTTTCTATAATCCACCAGTTTCTTAGCCGCAACTATGTTTACTGACGGAATCTCCAAAAAATCCTTCTCGTTACAGGTATTGATATCAATGGTTCGATTTTCTACCACTGCCTCCGCCTCCTGATGCATAGAAGCGGGGCCTTCTTCCATTTCCGGCTCTATATCCGAACCTGTTGATACCACATAATCGTGGGCTATTATAAATTCTGCTAGCGCATCTTCCGTTAAGCCAAACTGCTCTGAAATCTCCCGCTCATTTTTTCTTCCTGTCACATATTCACAATCTAAAACATCAATAATCGCTCTGCTTCCTTCTTTTGAAATGCAGAACACGCCATAAGATTCATAGTCTCTCTGCACTGAAAGCAGAGCATAAATCAGTCCCTCTAACAATTCAGGAGATAACTTTATGGTTTCTTTCAGACGGCGCACCATTTCTCCTATATTTAAAATATCCTTATCTTTACAGTTGGTTTCAATTTCGCTTTTTATATTTCTAAAACACGCTGTCTCCAGATATAGCATTACATCGGAATCATCTCCGCCCACTGCTGTTATTCTTCCAGTCTCTTCAAAATATTTTACTAACTCAATAACCTCATCTTTCTTTTGCTTTAACTCATCAGCTGAGGGTGAATCGCCAGCAAGATTTTCCACAATTTCATTGATTTCATAATGTGAAATAAACTTAAACCGATCAATTTGCGCTAAAACCTTAGCTATTCTTTGCTTTATATTCTCAATTTGTACCACCGGTAGAAAAGCACAGCAGAGCAATGCTGCAACCAAGTACCATAAGAATCCTTTTATTTCAACAGGAAATGCATATCGTAACTCTGACATGGATAACATTGCTGCTGGAATAATATATGCATACAGACACGCCCAACATACCTCCAGATCTTTATGTACCTTTTCCAATTTACGATACTCTTCACCGAGCCCTTTATATTGCTGCAAAAAAGCACGAGCTGTTATTGCATAGATAACCGTTATTCCAATCTCTATGATTGCCATATCAGCAGCTGGAATCATAATTACACAAGCTGCAAGGACTACAACAAGCCCCAGATTTTTTGATATCTCGCCACTTTCCACCAGCTTATTAAAAACATAGCCAATAGCAATTACACTACCAATAATAAAGCAAAAAATAAAAATGATTTTAAAAAACCCTATAATCCAGCCCATTTTCTCTTCCTCTCACTTTTATGTATTTTTGTACTTCCTTCTGCTGTAAAACCGCTTCTTTCTCGTAATACTCTTCAGTATATTCTGAATCCACAATATCCGCTTTCAATATTTCCTCTAATATCGGAAGATACCTCATGCATTTTTTTCCTTTTATTCCCCGACTGGACGCCTGAATACTTCCATCTTTTCTAATTCGGATAATAATTCTTTTTTCCTCCATCCTTTTCTCCCCGGCTAAAAATCAACAGAACGCCCTCCGCGCATCTTTCGGACGTTCTCTGCAGCACCCTCTATATGCTGTATTTGTATATCTTCGGAATTCCTTGCTTTATATTCATTTCTATCCTCGGCTGCAGTTGCTGCCACTGCCCTTACATCCGCCCACTCCCGAATCTGCATAATCTGTTCTGACTGGGTTACTGACAACGGAACTGTATTATGAATCACCTTCAAAAAATCCTGTTTCTGAAGAACACGCTCTTCAGCAAAAGCCTCAAATAATGCTGCAATTACGGCCTGTTCTATCTCTGCACCAGAAAAGCCCTCTGTAATTGACGCTAGCTCCGAATACAGTGACGGATTCAACTGTATCGTTCCCAGAATGTCCGAACGCTTTAATCGTTTTTCCAAATGAAGTCTAAATATCTCTTCCCGTTCTCTCTGTGTAGGAATATCTACAAAAAAGACTTCATCAAATCGGCCTTTTCTCAACATTTCAGCCGGCAAAGCCTGGATATTATTCGCTGTTGCAACAACAAATACAGGTTTTGTTTTTTCCTGCATCCATGTAAGGAATGTTCCAAAAACACGGACAGATGTCCCACTGTCTCCGCCTCCCGATGTGGCTCCTCCCAAGCCTTTTTCAATTTCGTCAATCCACAAGATAGACGGTGCAACTGCTTCTGCCGTTTGGATCGCCCGGCGCATATTCTCTTCAGAGCTTCCCACAATACCGCTGAATATTTTCCCCATATCCAACCTCAACAGAGGAAGTTTCCACATGGCACTGATTGCTTTGGCAGTCAGACTTTTTCCGCATCCGGGAACTCCGGTGATTAAAACACCTTTTGGAGAGGGCAGGTTGTATTTTTTTGCCGCATCTGACCATGAATTATTTCTTTTCTCAATCCAACGTTTTAAATTTTCCAGTCCGCCCACATCTTCTAGATTCAAATCACTTTTTACAATTTCCAAAATCCCTGTTTTCTTAATTACCTGACATTTTTCGTCTGATATAATATCCAGTTCTTCAATGGTCAGCTTACCACGCTCCACCATAGCCCGCGCAAATGCATTCTCTGCTTCCTGAATTGTAAGCCCCTGGGCTGCCCGGCATAAGCTTAACTTTTCATTTTCTGATAAATAAACCTGAATTTTTCCTGTATTTTGATTGACTTCAATCATATCCTCTAACAGTTCTTTGATTTCCTCCATACTTGGAAAGTCCAAATTGACGATTGTGACATCTTTCTGTAGCTCATTTGGCAATATCAAAGAAGGAGAAATGAAAATAATATTCTTCGGTTTCCCGCTATTCTTTAGATACAGTGCCAGGTCTCTTAACTGCCGGACAATCTCATAATCTACAGCCTTTCCCGGTACACCAAGATATACATGAAAGTCCTTTAAAATAAAAATAGCTGCCTCGTCACAGTCATCAATAAATTCCAGTACTTTTTTAGGACTCCTCGTGTCCTCTTTCCCTACCTTCTCATAATCACATTCCAATCCCTG
>OLQM01004049.1_pt1 | contig 11813 bp, 6 predicted proteins | sample 1673161 | NCBI WGS metagenome assembly OLQM01 (sample SAMEA3136761, study PRJEB25190) | human gut metagenome | reverse complement strand
TCCATGTGACTATTCATGGGAAATCAGCTCATGGTATGATGCCTCAAAATGGTATTAATGGGGCAACCTACTTGGCACTCTTCCTTAGTCAATTTGACTTCCAAGGCAATGCTAAAACGTATTTGGATATAATTGCTGAAACACTTCATAAAGATTTCTTCGCTGAAAAGACAGGTCTTGCCTATACAGATCCTAAGATGGGTGAATTGACCATGAATGCTGGTGTATTTAACTTCTCTAAGGAATCAGAAGATAATACAATTGCTCTGAATTTCCGCTATCCTCAAGGGGTTGATACGGACGCTATTAAGGCTAATCTTGAAAAACTCGAAGGTCCTAAGGCGGTTAGTCTCTCAGAACATGGTCATGTGCCACACTATGTACCAGTTGATGATCCTATGGTAGAGACTCTTCTTTCAGTCTATGAGAAACAAACAGGACTTAAAGGTCATGAACAAATTATTGGTGGTGGAACATTTGGACGTCTCCTCAAACGTGGTGTTGCCTATGGAGCTATGTTCCCTGGTTATGTCAACACGATGCACCAAGCAAATGAGTTTACTGAGGTTGAAGACTTGTACCGTGCAGCTGCCATTTATGCAGAAGCTATCTATGAGTTAATCAAATAAAAAAGAGAGACAGTTTTGTCTCTTTTTTGAGGAGGAAAATATGGAAACACTTGAAGAATTAACACAAGCAATCATGTCCGATGAACAAAATAAAGCTTTTACGGAACAAGGTATAAAACCCTTGTTTACCATTCCAAAAACGGCACGAATTAATATCGTAGGACAAGCTCCTGGTATTCGTGCGCAAGAGTCCGGCCTTTATTGGAATGATCCTAGCGGTGATAATCTCAGGGATTGGATGGGGGTTTCACGCGAAGAATTTTATGAATCTGGCATGTTTGCTATTGTGCCAATGGATTTTTATTTCCCAGGTCATGGAAAATCAGGTGATTTACCTCCTCGCAAAGGATTTGCAGATAAGTGGCATGAGAAAGTTCTTGCTTTAGCTCCTGATATTCAATTGACGATATTAGTAGGTAACTATGCACAGCGTTACTATTTACATCAAAAATCATCGGCAAAATTAACGGATACAGTTAAGCATTACAAAGATTATCTCCCAGAGTTTTTTCCTCTCGTTCATCCCTCTCCTAGAAATAATATATGGCAAGCCAAAAATCCATGGTTTATGGAAGAAGTAGTTCCAGATTTGAAGGACTTGGTCAAAAAAATCTTAAGTCAATGATTTCTGATATATGAACTTGGGTTGTCATTAGGTATTGTTATCAAATTAATGAAGCAACATTTAGAACATGTCCAAATGATATAAAGATTTGAGCCCCTTGGGGCTCTTTTTGATACTTTAACAAAAAGAGTCGCAAAAATAATTAACAAAACTTTAATATCAAGCTTATATTGTGCAATTTAATTCTAATTTTCAGAAGAAGTAACATATAAAATTAAGGTAGCTATCCTTTTAAACTAAAGAATCAATTAAATAATACTTACAAATTGAAAATGAGTGTAAATTTTTGGAAATATTAAGACAATTCTATTGACAGAAAGTTTAAAAGTGATAGACTTTAGGTGTTAAGAAAATATAGAAGGAAATTTGTGATATGGGAAGAAAAGATTCACAACGTTTTTCAATCAGAAAGTATAGCTTTGGAGCTGCTTCTGTTCTTTTGGGTACAACCATTCTTGCGATGGGGGCAACTGGTGTACATGCAGATGAGGTTTCAACTTCAGCTGCTACTGATACACCGCTTAGTGCTTCTGTACTAACAGATACTGCTGCTGATCCGGCAACAACTGTTGATTATTCAGAGAAGCAAGTTGTTTCTGTTAAAGAAGAAGGAAATACCACTGTAAAAACAAGTGTTGTTACAACTGATAGTCTTGAGGATGCTAAAACTTCTGCGGTAAAAGAAGGGGTAGAAGTCGAAGAAACTGCACCTCAAACACATACATCCCTAGAGGGTGCTATTGCTGACAATCAAGCTCAATCAAAAGAGATTAATACGGTTGTTTCTGATTATCAGAAAGCAAAAGAAAGCCACAAAAAAGATGTAGCTGAGTATGATAAGGCTAAGGCTGAGTACGATGCTAAAGTGGCCGAAAAAGCAGCAGCTGATAAAGCAAACGCTGCTTCTAAAGCACAGTATGATACTGATCAAGCTGTTTATGAAAAAGGGTTAGCTAAATACCAAGCTGATAAAAAAGCCTATGATGCAGCATTGGAAGAGTATAATACTCAAAAATTAACTTATGATTCTAAAGTAGCCGAAAAAGCAGCTGCCGATGCAGCTAATGCTAAGTCAGAAGCTGATTATAAGGTACAGTTGGCTGTTTATGAAACTGCTAAGAAGAACTATGAAGCTGCTATGGCTCAGTATAGCAAAGACAAGGCAAAATATGATGCTGAGAAGGAAGCTTATGATGCTAAAGTAGTTGAAAAAGTTCGTACAGAAATCGAAAACAAGGCAGCTCAAGAGCAGTATGAGAAAGATTTAGCTACGTATAATGCCGCTTATGAAAAATATCAAACCGATTTAGCTGCCTACAAGACTGCCAAAGTAGCCTACGATGCTAAAGTAGCCGAAAAAGCAGCAGCTGATGCAGCTAATGCGGAAGCTAAAGCGAAATATGATGCAGAAATGGCTGTTTATAATACAGCTAAAGCACAATACGATAAAGATTTACAAAAATACCAAGCTAAGAAAGCGCAATACGATAAAGATAAAGCAGCTTATGATCAATTGGTAGCGAAGAAAGCAGAAGAAGATGCTGCCAAGGCTCAATACGAAGCTGATCTTAAAAAGTACAATGTTGAAAAAGCACAGTACGAAAATGATTATATTGCTTATCAAAAGAAATTAGCTGAATACGAAATTGCCAAAAAACAATATACGGACGCGAAACAAGCATACGACAAATATATGACAGACAATGCGTATGCTGACCTTAAAAATGTTTCAACTGTTCAAGATTTGACCTTCCAACGTGAAGGTGGTGCAACTCACACCATTGACGGCATCAGCACTTATCTAACTCGTGATGCTCAAGCTCGTTTAAATACAAGCAATGTCCATCAATATGATTCCAATAAATTGGAAGCTTCAGATATTGTAGCAACTAGTCCTTGGGCCAATAATGAAACTGAATTTATTCAAATTAAGGAAGGTGACAAATTTGTTGTAACCTATGACAATTTGAATCAGTCAAGCATGCGTGAAAATACAGATATGCATCCTATCAAGCGCGTGATTTACCGTTATGAAATTCTTACTCTTCCATCAAATGACGGTAAAGGAATTGCAGCCGTTAGCTCAGACCCAACTGTAACACTTACAGTCGGTGCTTCAACAGACCAAAATAAACCCGTTAAAGTTGCTGTAGATGTTGAATTCTATGATGGTAATGGCAATAAGTTTGATTTGACACAACACAATGCGATTGTTGCTTTGAACTCTCTTAACCACTGGACAGGTGCTTCTTATGTAGATAGTGGGGATAAACCTCGTGCCCTTACAGTAGAAGCCAAGGATAAAGATGGTAAGACTGTTCGTGGAACTTGGAATCCGTATGCAGATGGTTCATCAATGAGCATTGAAAACAATGCAGTTGTTGTTAAAAATGGAACAGCTGACTTTGGTACTGCTGATGTCACTATCTCTGCTGAAAACCCAATCAAGATTGTGGCACAAAAAGCAACGTGGAATGGTAGTGAATTTACAGTTAGTGAAGAAACTATTATCGACGCAACTTCAGTCAATGCTTCAGGTGCTGGGAACGGTCACTCTATTGGAACAGATGAGTTCACATTAGATGGTAAAGATGATGTTATCGGTTCTTATACGATTGATCCAACTTCAGGACGTATCATCTTTACTCCTAAGAAGAAATTTGAAAATGTAGAGCACCAAGAATCTGTAAATGTTGGAAACAATAAATACATTCCAATTCCAAATTCAAGTGTTTCTTATGATTCTGCTACAAAAGAGGTGACATCATTTAAAGATAACCAATACATTGAACATGGATCTATCTTTAATGGTGAATCTTCAACGACTCTTGAAGGTTGGGACAATCCATCTTCTCCATACCTCTATTATGGTGGAGCAGGATTGAAGATGGCTGATGGTCACTTGGTATTTACGGCCAATGGAGCTAATGCTGCTGGTCAACCAACAGTATATTGGTTTGCGATTAACTCAAATGTTGGTATTCCAAAAAATCCAGGTGAAGCGCCAAAAGAGCCAACAGCTCCTGAAGAACCAAAGGCTCCAACACCACCAACGATTACATTGGAAGTTCTTCCAGCGGTACCAACAGAACCAACTCCGCCAACAGCCCCTACGGCACCAACAGAACCTAACTATACAGTTGTTACAGTTGATGCAGAGGAACCAAAGGCTCCAACAGAACCAAAAGCTCCAACGCCACCAACTCCGACAGTTGTTGAAGTTCCAGCGGAACCAAGCAAACCAGAAGAACCTAAAGCGCCAACACCACCGACAGAACCTAACTACACTGTGGTTACAGTTGATGGAGAGGCACCTAAGGCCCCAACAGAGCCCAAAGCTCCAACACCACCAACCCCAGTACTAGTTGAAGTGCCAGCAGAGCCACGTAAGATTACAGCGCCAGTAGAACCTAAAGCTCCAACACCACCTACACCAGTAGTCGTAGAGGTACCTGGAGAGCCAACCAAACCAACACCACCAACTGAGCCTAAGGCACCAACGCCACCAACTATGGTTACAGTTAATGTACCTAATAAACCTGTTTCACCTAAGGAACTTGTAGCCCCTAAAGTTAAATGGCATAAGAATTATCTTGTTGAGCGAGTAACACGTCCAGTACCAACGCCACCACCAACTCCTCAAAAACCAAAAACTCCTAGAACACCTACAGGACCAAGCGTTACACCAACTTCTTCTGTAGTTGCTAAGCAAGAAACAGAAAGAACTAATAGCGCCGTATTGCCAGAAACAGGTGATTCTAACCAAAAATTAGCATCTGTAACAGGTCTAGGCTTTCTTTCAATGGCAATTACAGGTCTATGGTCAGCTCGCAAACGTAAACATTAATAAGATAAAATGAAAGATTAGGTTGTTTTGCCATGCAAGACAGTCTAGTCTTTTTTTGTTATCTATTCTTTGAGTTTTATCAGCTTAAACTAGTTTGATTGTTAAAACTAATTTAGGAAACTAGAAGAAAGAATTTAGCTGAAATAGGTTATCAAGAACTAATTCTCGCAATGAAAAGTAGCATGAAAACGTATAGTTATGTATTTTTCATAATCTTTTCAATAAAAAAACATTAAAGCGAATTGGACTAGATATTATAAAATTAAACCTCCTATTTGTATCGAAAATGCTATTAAATATAGGGTTTTGTCTATCAAATAATTTGATATTAAAAAGTATTTGAATTTAAGAATCTAATCGAATTTAAAGGAATGGGCGTTTTTATGAGATATCTCAAATTGACATGGTTCTTTCTTTTGTTAGAATATGAACATAACTAAATATAGAAGGACGTAATTTAAATGGGGAAAAAGGAATTACAACGTTATTCACTCAGAAAGTCTAGCCTTGGTGCGGCTTCTGTTCTTTTGGGGACTGCTGTAATTGCAGTAGGTGCTTCAAACGCTAGTGCCGATGAAGTGGCAACAACGACAGATTCTTCAACACCAGCAGTTAAGGCAACCGATGCAGTTGAAGAAAGTACTGCTACAGTAGCAGATTCAACTGATAAGAAGGTTGTTAATGTAACTGAAGAAGGTAATACAACTGTTACAACGAGTGAAGTAACAAATACAAGCTTAGAAAACGCAAAAACTGCTGCAACAAACGAAGGGATTGAGGTTAAGGAAGAACCTGCTCAAACCAAAGAAACTGTTGATGCAGCTGCTGCAGATAATAAAGCACAAGCAGAGAAAATCAATACAGTCGTTTCTGATTATAAAGCGGCTAAAGAACAATACAAGTCAGATAAAGCTGACTATGATAAAGCAAAAGCAAACTATGATGCTAAATTAGCTGAGAAAGCACTTGCTGATAAATCAAATGCTGAAGCTCAAGCTAAATACGATACTGAAAAAACTGCTTATGATAAAGCTTCAGAGCAATACCAAATTGCTAAGCAAGCTTATGACTCAGCTCTTTCAGAGTACAAGACTAAGAAAGTTACTTATGATGCTAAGGTAGCAGAAAAAGAAGCAGCTGATAAAGAAAATGCCTTGTCTGCAGCTAAATACCAAGCAGAATTGGCAACTTATAACCAAGCAAAAGCTGATTATGAAGCAGCTCTTGCTCAGTACAATAGCGATAAAGCCAAATACAACGCTGAAAAAGCTAACTATGATAATAAAGTAGCTGAAAAAGTTGTTACTGAGAAACGTAACGCTGAAGCTGAAGCTAAATATCAAACTGAGCTAGCAGCATACAATGAAGCAAAAGCTAAATATGATGTAGAAAAAGCAGCATATGACAAGAATCTTGAACTTTATAACGCTAAGAAAACAGCTTATGAAGCATATCTTGAAACAAAACAAGCTATTGAAAAATACAATGCAGATGCTAAAGCTAAATACGAAGCAGCCTTGGTTGTCTACAATGAGCAAAAAGCTAAATATGACCAAGAATACCTTGAGTATCAAAACAAATTAGCTGTCTACCAAACAGCGCTTAAACAATACCAAGAAGCTAAAACAGCTTACGATAAATACATGAATGATCCTGTATATCGTAACCTTAAAGATGCTGAAGTTGTTCAAGAATTGACCTTCCAACGTGAAAACGATGCAACACACAAAGTTGAAGGTGTAAGTAACTACTTGACAAAAGAAGCACAAGAGCGTCTTAACACAAGTAATGTTTTCCAATATGACTCTAACAAGTTACAAGCATCTGACATTGTTTCAAATAGCCCTTGGACAAATACTGAAGACGAGTGGATTCAAGTTAAAGAAGGTGACAAATTTGTTGTTACTTATGATGGTTTGAACCAATCAAGCATGATTGTTGAGAATGAAGCATCAGCAATCAAACGTGTTGTATACCGTTACGAAATCGTTAGCCTTCCATCAAACGACGGAAAAGGTATCGCGAAAATCAGTAAGGATCCAACAGTAACTATGACAGTTGGAGCGTCAACTGATCAAGATAAACCGGTTAAAGTAGCTGTAGATGTTGAGTTTTACGATAAAGATGGTAAAATGTTCAACCTTAGTGAGCGTAAAGCTATCGTAGCACTTAACTCACTTAACCACTGGAACGGTGCAGCATATGTTGAAACATCTGAGCGCCCACGTCCACTTACAGTAGAAGCGAAAGACGTTAATGGTAATACTGTTCGCGGTACTTACAATCCTTACGCAGATGGTTCTACTTTGGCAATCCAAAACGGTGAAGTTGTTACTAAATCTGGATACGCTGATTTCGGTGGCGCTACTGTTAACATTTCTGATGAGAACCCGCTTAAGGTAGTTGTTCCTATCACTGACTGGAATGGTTCAGAATGGGTTGTCTCACGTGAAATTCCATCTGATGTAACAACTCTTAATGCTTCAGGTAGCGGTAATGGACACGCTCTTGGTAACCAAGATTATACATTTGGTGATAAAGATGATGTTATTGGTTCGTACAGCGTTTCTGCTGAAACTGGTTTGATTACATTCACACCTAAGAAAAAATACCAATCAACACGTCACCAAGAATATGTAAATATTGGTGATAACCAATTCATCGCTATTCCAAAATCATCAGTTACTTATGATGCTGCTACTAAAGAAGTAACATCAGTCAATGATAACCAATACATTGACCATGGTGCAGTCTTTAATGGTGAGACAACGTCTGAATTGACAGGTTGGGATAACGCTGATTCACCTTACCTCTACTATGGAGGAGCAGGTATCAAGATGACTAATGGTCACTTGGTATTTACTGCTGAAGGTGCAAATGCTGATGGTGCACCAACAGTTTACTGGTTCGCAATCAACTCTAACCTTGGTTTGCCTAAGAATCCAGGTGAAAAACCTGAAGAACCTAAGGCACCAACACCACCAACAGCACCGGTTAAACCAGTCGTTAAAACAGTTGGTATCAATCCACAAGAACCAACACCACCAACACCTCCAAAAGAGCCAGTGGCACCAACACCTCCAACTCCAGAGGTAGTTGAAGTTCCTGGTAAACCACAAGAACCAACACCACCAACAGGTCCAACGGCACCAACGCCACCAACACCAAAAGTGGTTGAAGTTCCAGAAAAACCGGTTGAACCAACACCACCAACAGGTCCAACGGCACCAACGCCACCAACACCAAAAGTAGTTGAAGTTCCTGCTAAACCAGTAGAACCTAAAACTCCTGAAAAACCAAGTGTTGTCTGGCACAAGAACTATGTCGTTGAGAGAGTGTCTCACGTGGTACCACCAACTCCACCGACTACTCCACAAACACCACCAACACCTGTTACTCCTCCAACTCCAGTGACACCACCAACTACACCAACTCCAGATACTGAAGTTCCTGTAGTGCCTCAAGCTGAGTTGCCACAAACTGGTGAGCACACTAGCAATGCTGGATTTATTGGACTTCTTTCAATGATTTTTGCAGCCTTTGTAGGATTCTTCAAACGTCGTAAAGAAGATTAAGTGGTGCTATTAAATTAGTTCCCCATCAAAACTAGATTCTATTTAGGATCTAGTTTTTATTTTTGCTCGGTTTTCCTCCCCCATATCATTTCTATTTACTGATGAAACATGTTATAATTGTTTTGAACGACTATTATAGAAAGATGCAAGGAGACGAGCATGGAAGAACTTAAGAAAATCGCTGGTGTAACCGCTGCCAAATACGTTGAAGATGGAATGGTTGTTGGACTCGGTACAGGGTCAACAGCTTACTTCTTCGTAGAGGAAATTGGCCGTCGCATTAAGGAAGAAGGTCTTAGTGTTGTTGGTGTAACGACATCAAGTCAAACCACTAAACAAGCTAAAGGCTTAGGCATTCCTTTGAAGGCAGTGGATGACATTGACAGTATTGATGTTACTGTTGATGGAGCCGACGAAGTAGACCCTCAACTCAACGGGATTAAAGGTGGTGGTGGTGCCCTTCTGATGGAAAAAATCGTCGCTACACCTACAAAAGAATATATCTGGGTGGTTGATGAGTCTAAAATGGTTGATCAATTAGGTGCTTTCAAGCTACCAGTTGAAGTGGTTCAATATGGTGCTGACCGTCTGTATCGTGTCTTTGAGTCTAAGGGCTATAAGCCATCATTCCGACTTACGGAGGAAGGTAATCGCTTTGTTACAGATATGAAGAACTATATCATCGATCTTGATTTAGGTAAGATTGAAAATCCAGTAGCTCTTGGTGAAGAACTAAAAGCTATGACAGGGGTTGTCGATCATGGATTGTTCAATGGCATGGTTAACAAAGTCATCGTTGCAGGAAAAGACGGTGTTAAGGTCGTTGAAGTTAAGGCCTAGTCCGATTTTTATTCCCCTCACTTTTAATGAGGAAAACTAATTAATTTTTTTCAAACTATTAAATAATATAGAAAGGCAAGAGGTAATTTCGAAAAGATTTTAGCTCTTTGTGGTGTTATTATGTCCAAATTTAACCGAATGCATTTAGTCGTTCTTGACTCAGTAGGAATTGGTGCTGCTCCAGATGCCAATGACTTTGTCAATGCAGGTGTGCCAGATGGTGCTTCAGATACCCTTGGTCACATCTCTAAATCTGTAGGATTGAATGTGCCAAATATGGCTAAGCTTGGTCTAGGAAATATTCCTCGTGAAACACCTTTGAAAACAGTACCAGCAGAAAGCAACCCAACTGGTTATGCAACAAAATTGCAGGAAGTGTCTCTTGGTAAGGATACGATGACTGGCCACTGGGAAATCATGGGTCTCAATATTACTGAACCTTTTGATACTTTCTGGAATGGATTCCCAGAAGAAATTCTCACTAAAATTGAGGAATTCTCAGGCCGTAAAGTCATTCGTGAAGCGAATAAACCATACTCAGGTACGGCTGTCATTGAAGACTTTGGACCTCGTCAAATGGAAACTGGTGAATTGATTATTTACACTTCAGCTGACCCAGTTCTTCAAATTGCTGCACACGAAGACGTTATCCCTTTGGATGAGTTGTATCGTATTTGTGAATATGCGCGTTCAATTACCCTTGAGCGTCCAGCTCTTCTAGGGCGTATCATTGCGCGTCCTTACGTTGGTGAGCCTGGAAACTTCACTCGTACATCTAACCGTCGTGATTTGGCTGTCTCACCATTTGAATCAACTGTTTTGGATAAATTGAATGAAGCTGGTATCGATACTTATGCCGTTGGTAAAATCAATGATATTTTTAACGGAGCTGGTATCAACCACGATATGGGACACAACAAATCAAATAGTCACGGTATTGATAATTTGATTAAAGCTATGACTTCTGAAGACTTCAAACATGGCTTCTCATTCACAAACTTGGTAGACTTCGATGCCCTTTATGGACACCGTCGTGATCCACATGGATACCGTGATTGCTTGCACGAATTTGACCAACGTTTGCCTGAAATCATTGCTGCTATGCGTGAAGATGATCTCTTGATGATTACAGCAGACCACGGAAATGATCCAACTTATGCAGGTACAGACCATACTCGTGAATATATTCCTTTCTTGGCTTATAGCCCATCATTCAAAGGAAATGGACTTATTCCAGTAGGTCATTTCTCTGACATCTCAGCAACTGTCGCTGAAAACTTTGGTGTAGATAAAGCCATGATTGGTGAAAGCTTCTTGGATAAACTTATCTAAAATGAAGTGCTATGCATTTTTGGTTCGTGGAATAAACGTTGGTGGTCGTCACAAGGTAGTCATGGAGGAATTTTGTCGTGAATTAGAAGAACTCGGTATGTCACATGTTTCTTCCTATATAAATAGTGGAAATCTTTTCTTTGATTCTACCTTGATGAAAGAGGAACTCCTCTTAGTTTTAGAGGAATTTCTAAATAAGGCTTATCCATTTATTAAGGTGTTTTCTCTTTTTACTCTAGAAGATTACCAAAATGAAGTGGCATCTTTACCTAAGTGGTGGGAAGATGATTTCTATAGAAAAGACGTCCTCTTATTCACTGAAAGACTTGATAAGAACGAAATGAAGAAGATTATTAACTCTTTAGAGTTGAAAGATGAAATACTTCATTTTGGTCAACTTGGTGTCTACTGGGTAAAGTATGATAAATCAACTTATAGCCAAACAGCTTATCATAAAAAGTTATTGAAAACACCTTTTTATCCTGATATAACCATTCGAAATGCGAGAACTTTTTCAAAAATTGGTCATTTTTTAAGAATGAAATAAAATTTAGGGAGAAATAACATGTCGCTACTTGAAAAAATTAGAGTTACTCAAGCGTTTTTGGAAAGCAAAGGAATTGAAAAACCTGAGTTCGGTTTAATCTTGGGTTCTGGACTTGGTGAGTTGGCTGAAGAAGTTGAAGACGCAGTTGTCATTGACTATGCGGATATTCCAAACTGGGGACAATCAACGGTTGTCGGACATGCTGGAAAACTTGTTTACGGAACCTTGTCTGGGCGTAAAGTTTTGGCTCTTCAAGGGCGTTTCCATTTTTATGAAGGAAATCCGCTTGAAGTCGTTACTTTCCCTGTACGTGTTATGAAAGCTCTTGGATGTGAAGGAGTTGTTGTAACCAATGCAGCAGGTGGTATCGGTTTTGGTCCTGGTACTTTGATGGCCATCACTGACCATATTAATATGA